>Ga0080064_1005189_pt1 | contig 15621 bp, 11 predicted proteins | sample Subgrocontami54m_FD_69260 | JGI IMG/M metagenome (GOLD analysis project Ga0080064, IMG submission 69260) | Subsurface groundwater microbial communities from S. Glens Falls, New York, USA - GMW46 contaminated, 5.4 m (SPADES assembly) (version 2) ...
GCGTTGGCGTCGGGTCGTCGGTCGGGGTGGCCGTCGCGCCCGGCGTCGCGGTCGGACCAGCGGTCGAGGACGGGCTGGGGCTCGGCGTGACGCCCGGGCTTGGGCTACCGCCGGATCCGCCGCTGCCACCCGAGCCGCCGGAGCCACCGGAGCCTCCCGAACCGCCGGAACCGCCCGTCGCGTGCCGTTCGGACGGTGGCTCGGACGGATCGATCGGGGCGCTCGACGGGAGCGGGGTCGGGAAGAGTTCCGGGGCGTCGGAGGCAATCTGGCCAGCGGCCGTGGGCTCGGAGCTGGCAACCGAATCCTGGGCGGCCACGGCCCCGCCGGTGAAGGTCACCGCGCGGACGCCGACGATTGCCACGAGGACGAAGATGGCACCCAGCGACAGGCGGGCGAAGCGGACCGCGTTGACTCCCGCGAAGCGGCCTCCCGGCGCGCTCGTGTCACGGGCTGACGCCGGCAAACCGGAGGACCCCGGCGAAGCGGGACGGGTGACCGCGGCCGCGGCCAGCGGGCGGATCGGTGCCGGGATCGGTGCAGGTCCCGGCGTCGGGCGCGCGACGGGAGGTGGTTCGGCCGTTCGCGACCGACGGAAGCCCCGGCGTGGCCTGGGGTCGGCCGGCGGAAGGGCGGCGGCGCTCGCGGCGATGGTCGGGACGAACCCAGAGGTGGGCGCCGGTTGGCCGCTGGCCGCACCGGCGAGCTGGAACGGCCGACAGGCCAGGCAGGTACCGGCGACCTGGTTCCAGCAGTTCGCGCAGCAGTTGCTGGAGCAGTCGGGACAGACCCGGAATTCGCTCGCGCCGGCGGAGCCCAACCGGTCCCGGTCGAGCCCGCAGCGCTCGCAGAAGGTGATTGCGTCGTACACCGGTCCGGGGTCCCTCGTCCGTCGTCGGCCAAGCGTGCGCCAGAGCCGTGATCGGACGATACGAGGGCTACCTGCGGGTGTGGCTATCCACTCGTACCGTCGATGGGCCACGGACGTCCCGTTCGGTGACCCGACGCACCGCCAGGACCCCCGCGAGGGCCCGGTGGGCGACGCAGGCGTCAACCTGGGCGGCGGTTGACGCTCCGCGCGTGGCCCGCGTACGGTGGCCACCGCGGCCGGTCGACCGCGGACCGCCTCGGGAGATCCAGCCTGGACCTCGATCCGCCGCCACCCGCCAGGGACCTCGCGGTCCCGCCGACGATCGCCGATCTGCTGGCCAGCGGCACGGTTGACGCAGAGCTCGCGGGGCTGCTCTGGCTCCTTCTCGACGGCGGCGTCCCACTGACCGTGGCCGGGGCTGCGACCGATGACACCGGACGCGCCGAGCGCAGCGCGATCCTCGACGGTCTGCTCGACCTGGTCCCCTCGTCGCGTCGGGAAATCCGCCTGGCCGGCCCGACCGAGGATTTCGCCTGGCTCTCCACGGCCGAGGCGTTCGGCTGGCGCCGGTCGGCACCGGCCGCCTCACCACCGGCCGATCCGCAGACCTCGATCATCCTGGCCGGCGAGCTGGGCGGGATGCCACCGGCCGACACGGTCGGCGATGCCGCGCGTCTCGTCGTCCGGGCGCTCGGCAGTGGGTTCGGACTGGCCGCGACGGCGGCGGGTGGTCGGCTGGAGGACGTCCTGACCGGACTGCGACGCCAACCGATCGGTCTGACCGACGACGAACTGACGAATCTCGGCGTGGTCCTGATCGTCGACCCGGCCGAGGCTGACAGCGGAGCGGGCGAGGCGGCTGCCGATCCCGGGCGAGGCTCGAGGATCGTCGCTGCGCACTACCTGCGTCCGCTCGCCCGCGATGTCCACGGCCACCCGCAACGATTGGCCCCGGCGGTGCTGTCGACCTGGGACGGGGCCGCGGGCCGGTTCGAGCACTTTGCCTGGGGGATCGCCGGCGAACTGGCCGGGCGCGTCGGGCGACGAACGGGCGATTTCGAGATCGAGCGCGAGCGGAGGTCCGCGATCCTGGCCGACCTCGCGACGACGTCGGGCGGTCGGCCAACCGAGCGATCGGCGATCCGAGCCGTCCTCGATCGGGCACGGGTGGCCGAGACGGCGAGCGGCGGTCCCCACACCCACTGATCCGCGGTTTGCCTCTTCGGCTGCCCGGCCATGCCGTATCCTCACGGCGCGACGGCCCGAGGTTCCGTTCCCGTGCGACGGGCGGTCCGTCCGAGGAGGCGGTGGTCCGATGCCCCAGCTGGTTCCCTGGCTGTTGGTCGTCCATGTCATGAGCGCGATCATCGCCTTCGGGCCGACGTATGCGTTCGCGATCTATGGCGCCCAGGGCGGCAAGGAGCCGCAGCACGTCAACTTCATGGTCCGAGCCAACCATTTCGTGAGCGACCGGCTCGTCCTCCCCGTCGCCCTGACGATGCCGATCAGCGGCGTGCTCCTCATCTGGGCCGCCGGGATCGATCTGTTCGCGGCCCACTGGCTGCTCCTGGCGATCGTCATCTACATCTTCGCGATCTCGTTCTCGGTGCTGGTCCAGCGCAAGGCGACCATCCGGCTCGAGGACCTGACCGCGACGCCGCCACCGCCCGGGGCCGGCGGCCCGCCGCCGGCGGTCCTGGCCACGGTCAAGCAGATCCGCCAGGGCGGGATGCTGCTCGGTCTGCTGGTCGTGGTGATCGTGACCCTGATGATCGTCAAGCCGGCCTTCTGAGGCAGCCGACCGGCCGCCAGCGCTACCATCGGGGCGGCGTCCCGTCAGATCGAAGCGGAGTCTTCCATGCCGACTGTCGCCGCCTCCGTCGCCCAGCTGGTCGAGCTCCTGACCGGCGTGGCGCATCTCATCGGCGAACGGTTGGCGATCGACGATGCCGCGGCGTTCCGTGGGCGGGTCATCCGGGATCTGGCCTGGACGGCCGCATTCTCGGAGGACGCCCCGACCGTCGACGTCGCCCGCTGGCTCGTCTGGGAGGCGAGCCTCGAGCTCGGCGCCCGCTCCGCCAGCATCCAGGAGCTGTACCTGGCGCGCGCCCGGGGCGAGGTCTCCGGGTTCACCGTCCCGGCGATCAACATCCGGGCCCAGACGTTCGACATGGCCCGAACTGTGTTCGAGACGGCCGCGGCATCGGACGTCGGCACGGTCATCCTTGAGCTCGCCCGGAGCGAGCAGACGTATACGTTCCAGCGGCCGGCCGAGTACGTGACCAGCGTCCTGGCCGGTGCGATCGCGGCAGGTTGGGAGGCGCCGGTCTTCATCCAGGGCGACCACTACCAGTTCAACGCCGCCAAGTACGCGGCCGACCCGGACAAAATGACCGAGGAGATCCGGGGCGCCTGCCGCCAGGCGATCGAGGTCGGCTATCAGAACATCGATATCGACAGCTCGACCCTGGTCGACCTGTCCCAGCCGAACGTCGATCTCGAGCAGCGCGAGAACTATCGCCGGGCCGCCGAGCTGACGGCCCTGATCCGAGAGCTCGAGCCGGACGGGGTCACGATCAGCGTCGGTGGCGAGATCGGCGAGGTCGGCAAGCAGAACTCGACCGAACCCGAGCTGCGCGCCTACCTCGACGGCTATCGGCGGGAGCTCGATGCCGCGCGACCGGGGGCGCTCGCGATCAGCAAGGTCAGCGTCCAGACCGGGACGAGCCACGGCGGCGTACCGCTCCCGGACGGCTCGGTGGCGGCGGTCAAGCTCGACTTCGAAGTCATCCGGCGGTTGGGTGAGGTCGCCCGGAGCTATGGCCTGGCCGGCTGCGTGCAGCACGGCGCAAGCACCCTCCCCGATGAGCTCTTCCACCACTTTCCGGCCGTCGAAACAGCCGAGATCCATCTCGCCACGGGGTTCCAGAACCTGCTCTTCGAGCATCCCGCGTTCCCCGAGGAGCTTCACGCGGCGATCCACGACTGGTGCTTCGGCAACGCCCTCGACGAGCGCAAGCCGACCCAGAACGACGAGCAGTTCGTGTACTCGAGTCGGAAGAAGGCGATCGGCCCGTTCAAGCGCCAGCTCTGGGAACTCGCGAGCAAGGACGAGATCCTGGCCGCCCAACGGCGCAAGATCGCCTTCCTGTTCACCGAGCTCAAGGTGGCCGGCACGCGCGACCTGGTGGCCAGCTACATCCGGCCGGTCGACGCCCATCGGCGTCCGCCCGAAACCCTCCGGGTGGCGCCCGTCGGCTGACCACTGGGGCGCGCCCAGGGCGGGGAAGCCCGCCCGAGCCTCAGGGGTGGAGCCGGTAGAACCGCCAGGCGTCGTGCTCGATCGGCACGATCTCGACCCGTTCGAAGCCGGCCGCCTCGGCGTAGCGTCGGAGCGTCGCCGGGCGCATGACCGTGCCGGTCCCGGCGGCGCCCGGCCCGTCCATCGCCGAGGCCAGGCAGTGGAGGACGCTCCAGCCGTAGAGATAGCGCTGGAGGTCGTCACCGGGCGCCTGGAGCGTCTCGTCGCTCTTCTCGTCGGCGATCAGAACGCTCCCGCCGTCCGCCAGGAGGGCGCGCATCGCGCGCAGGACCTCGACTGGATGGGTCATGTCGTGGAGGCATTCGAAGGCCGTGACCAGGTCGTATCGACCCGCCAGCGCCGGGTCGGCCGCCGTGCGGGTCTCGAACCGAACCCGATCCGCCAGTCCTTCCGCGGCCGCGTTCCTGCGCGCCATGTCGACCGACGGTCCGTCGAGATCGAGGCCGTCGACCTGGATCTTCGGGTAGGCGCGAGCCAGGCCGATGCTCGACCAGCCATGACCCATCCCGACATCGACCACCCGGGCCGGCGGATCGGCCTGCAGTCGAGCGTGGAGATCCGGGATTGCGGGCAGCCAGGCCTGCCCGAGCAGGGACAGGTACATGGGCCGGTTGGCCAGCGCCTCGCCCTCGCGCATGTCGTCGCCGGACGCCTCGAACGGGAAGCCGCCGCCCTCGCGGAACGCGCCGAGCAGGTCGGGCAGGACCTTGCCCAGGGTGCCGATCAGGCCAACGACTCCGGGCGCCGCGTAGCGCAAGGAGTCCCGGTCGAGGAGCGCTTCGGCGTGACCGGGCGGTAGTGTGTAGCGGTTCTGGGCGGGGTCGTCGTCGCTGAGCTCCGCATCGAGGAAGCCGGTCACCGCCCCCTGCTCCAGCCATTCGCGAACGTACCGTTCGTGAAGACCCGTCCGAGTGGCCAGTTCGGCCGAGCTCGACCGACCTCCTGCGTCCAGCGCCCGGAACAGGCCGAGGCGGTCACCGAGGTAGACATTGAGCAGGTCGAATGCGCCCACGGCTGCCGTCCCGAGACGGTCGGTCAGGGCATCGCGTCGCTCGGTCTCGGCCGGGCTGAGCGGTTCGTCAAGGGTCATCCATTGCCTCACGGGATTGCTTGGCGGAACGGTCGTCAGGGGATCGCCGCCGCGCTCGCCACGATACGCGACGTCGGTCCGCATGACGCCGGCGAGGGCGTGCGAAACGGGCATCCAGATGGCGTCGTCGAGCGCGAGATTCGTCGTTGACGGCATCGATCCCAGTGCTATCCTCCGGGACCTAGCCCGGACGGAGAGGGACCGGATGGGCGACCGCTGTGCCTTCGCGTGTTCTTCCCAATGGTGAGTCTCGCGCGCGGCGTCCCCCAGTCGCGGCGCGGTGGTGGAGGAGGATCTCGTGGCGGGTCCGATCAATGCCGTCGATCAGGCGGCGCGCGACGATGCGCACCTGAAGTCGCTGGGCATCAAGCCGGAGCTGAGGCGAACGCTCGGCTTCCTGTCGAACTTCGCGATCGCATTCGCGTTCATCAGCGTGTCGACCGGTTCCTATGGGAACTTCGGGCTGGGGATCGCCCTCGGCGGCCCCGCGTTCATCTGGGCCTGGCCGATCGTGATCGCCGGCCAGCTCCTCGTCGCCCTCGTCTTCGCCGAGCTGGCCAGTCACTTCCCGGTCGCCGGCTCGATCTATCAGTGGTCGAAGCGATTGTCCAACCGGACCCTGGGCTGGTTTACCGGCTGGTTCTACTTCTGGGCCCAGGTGGTGACGGTCGCGGCGGTCGCGGTCATTGTCGCGTTCGTGGTTGACGGCATCCACAGCGCCTCGTTTGCGTCGAATGCGAAGGTCGCGTTCCTCGACTCTCCGGACCCGACCGGCCTCACCACGATGTTCACCTTCATCTCGCTAGCGACGCTGGTCATCACGACCCTGATCAACGGCTACGGGGTGCGACTGCTGTCCGTCCTGAACAACATCGGGGTGGCGACCGAGATCCTCGGGATGGTCGTCTTCGCGGTGATCCTGCTGATCTTCGCCCATGTCCAGCCCGTGTCCGTCCTCACCGACACGGGCGGCGCCGAGACTGCGACCGGTGGCCAGTATCTGCCGGCTTTCGCACTCGGGATGTTCATGGCCCTGTTCGTCGTGTATGGGTTCGACACCGCCGGCACCTTCGGCGAGGAGACCCTCGACGCCGGCCGCCAGGCCCCCCGCGGCGTGCTGTCGTCCATCCTGATCTCCGGCCTCGTTGGGGCCGTCTTCCTGGTCGCCGTCATCCTGGCCATCCCCAGCATCCCCGATGCGATGGCTGAAGGGGCGGCCGGGGGCTTCCCGATCGCGACCACGATCAGCAACGCCCTCAAGACGCAGATCATCGGTGGGCTGACCGTCGGCGAGATCTACCTGTTCGTGATCCTCTCGTCGGTGTTCGTGTGCACCCTGGCGATCCAGGGGGCCGCCACTCGGCTGATGTTCTCGATGGGTCGCGACCACCACCTGCCCCTCGGACGCTTGTGGGGCCACGTCAACCCGCGATTCCGGACGCCGGCGAACGCGGCGGTCGCCGTCGGCGTGCTGGCGGCATTGCCGATCCTCGTCATCGGCCCGCTCGGCGGGTACTTCCTGGCGATCGCGGCGACCGGCCTGATCTACATCAGCTACTTCATGTGCAATGCGGGCGTCTTCAACGCGCGCAGGAAGGGTTGGCCGCAGAAGCGCGCCTGGTTCAATCTTGGCCGGTGGGGGATGCCGATCAATATCCTGGCCCTCGTCTGGGGGGCGCTGATGATCATCAACATCGGGCTGTGGACCGATCCGGCGCTGTTTGGGAACTTCGGCGGCGACGGCCGCGGTTTCACCAACCCGATGATCACCACGTTCTTCAAGCCGTTTGGCCAGGAGGTCGCCGGGCTGCCCGTGTGGCCCACCTTCGAGACGCTGATCGGCTTGATCCTCGTGATCGGCGTGGTCTATTACTTCGTGGCCGTCCGCGGTCAGGCCCACGACGTCGAATCGGCCGATGCGATCTCCGGCGAGGCCACGATCGGCTGAGTCGGCGGCAACCGAACTCCAACGACGGCGCGGTGAGCGATCGCCGCGCCGTTGGGATATCCGGGAGGGGACGGATCCGGCGGTGAGCGACGGGGCGACGGTGACCGGGGATCCCGGACGCGGCGAGCTCTACGACGAACTCGTGGCCGCGCTCGGGCGCGTCCCGGAGCTGGTCGGCCTGGCCCTGTCGCTGAGCCCGCTCAGTGGCGGGATCACCAACCGCAACTTCCTGGTCGTGGCCAGCGGCACAACCCAGCGCTGGGTCATCCGTCTGGCCGGCAACGACACGCATCTGCTCGGGATCAGCCGCGAGGTCGAGCTGGCGGCAACCGTCGCGGCAGCCGGGGTGGGGGTCGGGCCCGAGGTGACCGAGTTCATCCGGCCGGAGGGCTACCTGGTCACCCGGTTCATCGAGGGCGTGCCGGTCTCCGATGCCGAGGTTCACCGGCCCGAGACGATTCGCCGAGTGGCCGACTCGATTCGCCGTGTGCACGACGGTCCGGCCATCCCGGGTCTGTTCATCCCGCTTCGGATCGTCGAGGCGTATCGCGCCCTGGCGTTCAGCCGCGGGGTACCGATCCCTCCCGAGTACGACCTGAGCCGGGCCATCGGTCGGCGGATCGAGCTGGCCCTGCTGTCCAACCCGCTCGAGTTGCGGCCCTGCCACAACGACCTGCTCAACGCGAACTTCATCGACGACGGGACGCGGATCCGGATCGTCGACTGGGAGTACGCCGGGATGGGCGACCCGTTCTTCGATCTCGGCAACTTCAGCATCAACCACGAGCTGACGCCGGACGAGGACGGCTGGCTGCTCGAGGCCTATGACCGCGCCCCGGCCCGTCCGGATCGGCTGGCCCGGATCCGCCTGATGCGGATCGTGTCGGACTTCCGCGAGGCGATGTGGGGCGTCCTCCAGCAGGGGATCAGCACCCTCGACGTCGACTTCGTGGCCTACGCGGCCGACCATTTCGACCGGCTCCTGGCCGGGGCCTCGACACCCGACTTCGAGCGCTGCCTGCGCGAGGCCGCCGGGGCCTGAGTCCTCAGCGGACCTCGTCGACGTCGGTCCACCACTGGCGACGGTCCCCGACCCGGGCGCGCATCCGCCAGGCCAGTGGCTTTGGCTGCCCGTCGATCCGTGTCTTGAGCGCGGCGACGGCCGCCGCCACCCGGGCCCGCTGGCCGTCGGCAAGCTGGGGATAGATCGCGGCCAGCGCGACGACCTTCTCGAGGTTCATGGTCAGCGTTCGCCAGAGGCCCCAATCGAGCGCGCACAGGTCGGCGATCCGGTCCTGGTCGATGGTCTCGGCGTCGGCGCGGCCAAGTGGATGGTCGAGCAGCAGGAGGATCGTGTCGACCACGTCCTTGTCGTTGATCTTGACGATCTGGAGCTTGGACAGGATGAGCTCGGCGAGCGGGATCGTTGGCCGATCGGCCATCAGGCGGCCGGCCAGCGGTATGACGTGACAGAACTCCAGGCGATCGAAGAAGACATCGAGATGAATGCCCCCGGTCGGTCGATCGAAGATGCCCCGTCGACCCTCCGAACCGATCGATACCTCGCGATCCTCGACGTAGCCGAGATCGGTCAGGACGCGACCGAGCGGGCGCGACTCGCGCCGATAGGCCGCCAGGTCGATATCGGCATACGTCCGCCCGAAGTCCGGCAGGAGGGTCGCTGCGTCCGGACAATGGATCGCGACCCCGATCGAACCGAGAACCCGCACCGTGACCCCGGCCGCCTCGGCGGCAGCCACGATCCGGTCGACCTCGCGCTCGAGGGCGACCCGGTCCGCCACCACGGCGTCCTGGTCGCGGGGGAGCGTCATGTTGACCTCGGCGAAACGCGCCCGGTGCCCGGAGCGGTGTCGGGATTGTAGGGTCGGACCGCGCCGGCGGGTTGAACGGCGACCGCCGGACGACGTACCGTTCGGCCAACGTCAGGACGCAGAGGAGGAATGGTGGATCAGGCCCGGGTGGTGGTGATCGGTGGCGGGATCACTGGCTGCAGCGTGGCCCTCCACCTGGCCGAGGCTGGCTGGACCGACGTCCTGCTCCTCGAGAAGGCCCAGCTCACCGCTGGGTCCACGTGCCACGCGGCCGGCGTGGTCACCGTGTTCAATCCGTCCGCGACGATGATGCGGTTCCGCTCGTACAGCGTCGAGCTGTACGAACGGCTGGGAGTCTTCGATCGGAGTGGCAGCCTCCGGCTGGCGTCGAGCCCAGAGCAGCTCCGCGAGCTCGAGCGGGCGGCCAGTCGGGCGCGCGGGATCGGTCTCGAGGCGGAGGTCGTGTCCGCCGACGAGGCGGTTCGCCTGATGCCGGCCATCAGCCGCCAGGAGCTCTTTGGCGCCGTGTTCCTCGCCCAGGACGGCTCGCTGGACCCACACACGGCCACCCACGCGGTGGCCGACGCCGCCCGCGCCCTGGGCGTGCGGATCCGGACGGGGACCCTGGTCACCGGGATCGAGCTGGATGAGCGTCATGCCGTGCGGCGGGTGCTCACTGACCAGGGCCCGATCGACACCGAGCTGGTCGTCGATGCCGCCGGGATCTGGGCGCCCCAGGTCGCGGCCATGGTCGGCGGGTTCATCCCCTCGACGCCGGTCGACCATCAGCACATCGCGCTGCGCGCCGTCCCGGGTCACGAGCTGCCCAGCGACATGCCCTGCTTCCGCGACCCGGACAACCTGGTCTACGGGAAGAGCGAGCACGGCGGGATGCTCTTCGGCGGCTACGAGCAGGACCCGACGACGCGCTGGATCGATGGCGTGCCCTGGGACCATGCGGCGGCCTCGCTGCCGCCCGATTACGACCGGTTCATGCCCCTGATGGCGGGCGCCGTCCGGCGCTTCCCGTTCCTGGCCGATGCCGAGGTCATCCGGCTGATCTGCCATCCCGATGCGATGACGCCAGACGCCCAGCCACTGCTCGGGCCGCTGCCGGGCATCGGCGGTTTCTGGGTTGCGGCCGGACTTTCGCTCAACGGCTTCGGCGGCGGCGGGGGCATCGGTCGGGCGATCGCCGGCTGGATTACGGCCGACGACCCGGGGGTGGATATCGCTCCCTATCGTGCCTGGCGGTTCTCCGACCCGTACCGAGATCCGACCTGGGCGGCGGCGCAGGCCCGTGAGGCCTACGCGGATTACTACCGGTTGCGCTATCCGTTCGACGCTGACGAGGCCGGTCGGCCACGGAGACTGTCGCCGGTCCATCGCCGGCTCCAGGAGACCGGGGCCACGTTCGTGGCCAAGGCCGGCTGGGAGCGGGCCGACTTCCATCGACCGGGCGAGCCGTGGCGGCGGGCCGGTCGCGACCAACGCGGGTATGGCTGGACCCGTCCGCCCTGGTTCGAGCGGGTGGCCACGGAGCATCGGGCGGTGCGCGAGCGAGTCGGTCTGATTGACCTCAGCTCGTTTGGCAAGATCGCCGTCGACGGACCCGGCGCTCTTGGGCTCCTCGGGCGGGTCTGCGCCAACGACGTCGACCGGCCCATCGGGTGCGTCGTATACGGCCAGTTCCTCGACCGGCGGGCGGGGATCGTGGCCGACGTGACCGTCACCCGCCTGGCGTCCGATGCCTTCCGGGTGGTCACCGGGGCGGGCTACGTGGCCGGCGAGATGGGCTGGCTGACCGCGAACCGGCTGGACGATTCGCCGGTCTCGATCCGCGATGAGAGTGAAGCCTGGGCCTGTCTCGGCCTGTGGGGGCCGGAGGCCCGCTCAGTCCTCGCCGCGGTGAGCGACGATCCGGTGGACGACGAGGCGTTGCCCCTCCGGTGGGCCGCCGGCATCCGGATCGGTCCCGCCCCGGTCCTGGCGGCGCGGATCAGCTATGCGGGCGAGCTCGGCTGGGAGCTCTACGTGGAACCGGTCTGGGCGACCCAGGTCTGGGACCGGATCGTGATGGCGGGTCGGGACCACGGCCTGGAGCCATTCGGCTACCGGGCGCTGGACGGCCTCCGCCTCGAGAAGGGGTATCGCTATTACGGGGCCGACCTGACGATGCTCGACACACCCGATGAGGCGGGTCTGGGGGCGTTGGTCCGACCGGCCAAGGGCCCCTTCCTTGGCCGCGACGCGATCGTCGCCCAGCGGGCGGCCTCGCCATCCGGTCCCGCTCGGCGTCTCCGGACGTTGACCATCGGGGATGCCGCCTATCAGCCGATCTACGGCGGCGAGGCCATCCGACTCGATGGCGCGGTCGTCGGGCGCCTGCGCAGCGCGGCCTATGGACACACCCTATCGCGGACCCTCGGGACCGTGTACCTTCCGTCCACGGTCGCGGTGGGGACCGATCTCGAGGTCGATGTCTTCGACGGACGCGTCCGGGCGCTGGTCGCCGCCGACGTGCCGTACGACCCAACGGGTGCCAGGTTGCGCGGCTGAGGCCACGGGAGGGCCAGCGGACGATGCGCTTCTTCGGGCGGAAGGGCGGCGGTCGGGGGACGCGGATCTTCTATGCCACCGACGTCCATGGCTCGGAGCGGACCTGGCGCAAGTTCCTCAACGCCGGCCGGTTCTACGATGCGGACGCCCTGGTCATGGGCGGCGACGTGATGGGCAAGCTCGTGATCCCGATCATTCGCGAAGGCGACGGCCGGCATCGGGCCACCATCCACGGTCGAGTCGAACACGTCGAGACCTCGGCCGAGGTCGACGCGATGCGTCAGACGATCGGCGACCTCGGCTTCTACCACACGACCGTCGACGAGGACGAGTACCTGGCCATCCGGGACGACCCCGCGGCGGTCGAGCGGCTGTTCGTCGAGCTTGCCACGGAGCGTCTGGTGCGCTGGATCGAGCTGGCCGAAACGAAGCTGGCCGGGACCGGGGTGCGCTGCTACGCGACCGGTGGCAACGACGACCTGACCGAGGTGATGGCCGCCATGGACCGCGCCGATACGGTTTCATTCGTCGCCTGCGAGGACCGTGCGGTGGCCATCGACGACCGCCACATCATGGTCAGCATGCCGTATGTCAACCCGACCCCCTGGCAGACGCCGCGCGAGGCCGCCGAACCCGAGCTCGCCGAGCGAATCGACCGGGTGGCGGCGGATCTGCCGGGCGAGACCCACGCGATCTTCAACTTCCACGCCCCGCCCCGGGATTCGACCCTCGACACCTGTGCCCAGCTCGACTGGACGACCGACCCACCGGCACAGATCGTCAGCTCCGGCCAACCGGTCATGTACGGCGCCGGGAGCGAGGCCGTCCGGGCGGCCATCGAGCGCTACCAGCCGATGCTCGGGCTCCACGGTCATATCCACGAATCGCAGGCAGCGGCCAGGTTGGGTCGTACCCTGTGCGTCAATCCGGGCAGCGAGTACGGCGAGGGGATCCTGCGGGGCTGCCTGATCAACGTCGTCGACGGCCAGGTCAAGAGCTACCAGATGACGGCGGGCTGACGGCCCGCGCCAGACGAGGAGGCGCCATCGAGCTCCAGTCAGGGTCCGGCGGTCCCGGTGAGACCGCGGGCACTCGAGCCGTGCCCGATCCCCGGCTCGATCCTCCCCCAGTGAGGTGACCACGGATGGCGACTGCGGCTGCCACGACTCCTGAGGTCTTCGTCAGGAAGTCGTCCGGGCTGGTACGGGTGATGTCCCCGTCATCGGCCTTCATCTACAACGTCCTGACCATGGGCCTGATCTTTCCCTGGACGTACCTGTGGGCTCCGGGCGCCCTCCCGGGCGGACAGCTCGTGTGGGGAATCCTGCTGGCGATGGTGCTCGAGATCCCGATCGCCCTGGCCTATGTCTGGTTGTCGACGGCGCTGCCCCGCTCGGGCGGCGACTATGTCTTCCAGAGCCGGGTCCTCGGTGGTGGGATCGCGTTCACCCTGGTCATGTCCGGGTTCGTGATCTGGATCCTCCAGTGGGTCGCCCTGTCGGGCTGGCTGCTGTCGTACCTCGGCTTCGCGGCCCTGTTCCTGGGACTCGGCGCGACGCTCCACAACCAGCTGTTCCTCGACTGGGCCGGCTGGTTCGCGTCGGGCGACGGGATCATCGTGGTCAGCATCCTCAACGCGGCCGTCGCGCTGGTGATCCTGTCGACCGGGTTCAAGAACTACATCCGGCTCCAGCGGGTCATGTGGGTCGCCACCCTGGTTGCCTTTGGGACCATGCTCGTGGTCCTGCTCATCGCCAACACGACCAGCGTGCCCGATCAGCTCAACTCGTTTTCGGCGGCCATCGGCGGTTCGTCGAACTTCTACCAGGAGGCGGTCGATGCGACCACCAAGGCCGGGGTCGACCTCAACCCTCCGGTGAGCCTGCTGGCCACCCTGCTCATCGCTCCGATCGCCTGGACATCGCTCCAGTGGGCGACCTACAGCTCGCAGCAGAACGGTGAGATCAAGGACGCCCGCTCGTTCCGCAGCCAGGCCCTCATCATCGTCGGGTCGCTGGTCCTGACGGGCGTGCTCCTGGCGGTCCTCGCGGTGGCTCTCGAGCGCGCCGTGGGGACGGCCTTCCTGTATGTCGCCGGAGCCGGCTACTGGTCGCTCGTCGGCCAGGCGACGATGAACGGGATCTACCTGTGGCCGAACATCATCGCAATCGCCATCTCGGCCAGCCCGCTGGTGGTCCTCCTGATCGGCTTCGGGTTCATCCTCAACAGCCACCAGATCGTCCACAACTGCTACATCGGGATGACCCGGATCATGGTCGCGATGTCGCTCGACCGGGTCCTGCCGGAATGGGTCAGCCGGGTCAGCGAGCGATTCCACACCCCGGTCAACGCGCATCTCGTGTACTTTCTGGCCAGCCTGCCAGTGATCTTCCTGTACAACAAGTTCAGCTACACCCAGGGCGACACGGTTACGGCCTGGGTATCGCTGACCCTCGGGGTGACCTTCGCCTGCGGCTACGTCTTCGTGGCCACCTCACTGGCCGGCGCGCTCCTGCCGTTCCGGGCCAAGGCGCTCTACGAGGCGTCGCCGGGCTCGGCCTACACGTTCATGGGCTACCCGCTGGTGACCGTCGTCGGGATCATCGGCTTCGTGGCCGGTGTCCTGTTCGAGGGCTTGTTCATCTTCAACGCCCAGCTCGGGCTGGCGACCGATCTGGCCCGGATCGTCGTCCTCGTCGTGCTGGTCGTATCGGCCGCCTGGTACCTCGCGGTCAAGGCGGTCCGACGTTCGAGCGGGATCAATGTCGAGTTCGCGTTCAAGGAGATCCCGCCGGAGTGACGTCGGTTCGGCCAGATCAACCTGACGACGGCAACGCTCCGCATCCGACGACCCGGGCGACGCCCGGGTCGTCGACTAGCTGTGGTGACCGAAGACGTTGTTGACAAACGAGAGCCCCGCGACACGGTGTGAGGTGTTGAGTACCCACATCGGTCGGAGGCTCTCGTGGCACATCCTAGTGCGCGTCTCACGGTCTTCAGTCGTCAGCTCCTGGTCAAACGCGTCGTGATCGATGGCTGGCCGACGGCGACCGTCGCCGAGCAGCTCGGGATCAGCCGGGCGACGGCGTACAAGTGGGTCCGCCGCTATCGGGCCGATGGATTACCGGGGCTCGAGGACCGCAGCTCGCGACCGCACCGCTCGCCCCGTCGCTCGTCCGATGAGGTGACCGCGACCATCCTTCGGGCGCGAGCCCGCCGGCGCTACGGCCCGGCCCGCCTGGCGCCGCTGACCGGACTTCCCCGCTCGACCATCTACGGCGTCCTCCGCCGAGCCGGCCTGAACCGGCTGCGCGACACCGATCGGGTGACCGCCACCCCGGTCCGCTACGTCGCCTGCCATCCAGGCGCGCTCGTCCACCAGGACCACAAGAAGCTGGGGCGGGTGCCCGCTGGCGGGGGTTGGCGTGTCCTCGGTCGAGGCCGCGATGCGCACCACGGCAAGTCCAAGGTCGGCTACGACCACCTCGAAGTCTTCGTCGACGACGCCAGTCGCTACGCCGTCGTCGTGCCCGTCGCCGACGAGCGAGCCGAGAGCGCCTCGTGGGCCGTCGAGCAGGCGGTCAGCCAGTTCGCCGAGGTCGGGATCCGGATCGAGCGGATCCTGACCGACAACGGATCCAGCTATCGCAGCCACGCCTATCGCGACACACTCATTGGCCACGACATCCGCCACAAGCGCACTCGCCCGTTCCATCCCCAGACCAACGGCAAGGCCGAGCGTTTCATCCAGACCCTCCTCAACGAGTGGGCCTACGCCCGTCCATACCGTTCGAACGGCGATCGTCGACTGGCGCTGCCGCGGTTCGTCGACTTCTACAATCAGCGACGTCCGCACACCGCGATCGGAGGCCTCGTGCCCCGCACGGCTGTCAACAACGTCCCCGAACATCACAGCTAGTCGGCGGGGGCTCGCCGCCGCTCCGCCGCCCGGCGGGGGGCGGGCACCTAACGCGGCGCCGCGGCGGGCGCCCCACCGCA
>Ga0080064_1005192_pt1 | contig 15607 bp, 10 predicted proteins | sample Subgrocontami54m_FD_69260 | JGI IMG/M metagenome (GOLD analysis project Ga0080064, IMG submission 69260) | Subsurface groundwater microbial communities from S. Glens Falls, New York, USA - GMW46 contaminated, 5.4 m (SPADES assembly) (version 2) ...
TGGCGTTGATCCAAAACTTTTATCTGCTGCCGGATATTCAGAGTATAAGCCTATTGCCGCCAATGATACAACAGAGGGGAGGGCGCAGAACAGGAGGATGGAAATAGTCCTTCTGCCGCTGGATTTGGGGAATGTTGTAGAGGAACTTAAAAAGAAGTGAATGAATTCTCCTGATGTAGTTATAAAAAAGTGTAATGATTATGTCAACGAGGAGGTCTACAGGATAGTAAAGGAGTCTGTGGACCTCCTCGGCGGTATAGGGGCATTTATAAAAAAGGGAGAACGAATCCTTTTAAAGCCAAACCTCCTTTCTGCAAAACCTCCTGATGCAGCAGTAACAACCCATCCTGCGGTAGTAAGGGCAGTGATACAGCTTGTAAGAGAGGCTGGGGCAACCCCTGTTGTAGGCGACAGCCCAGGTATTGGCAGTGCCGAGAAGGTTGCTCAAAAATGCGGGATTGCGGCAGTTGCGAAAGAGTTTGGAGTAGAGATAATAAACCTTGCCCAATCTATAAGTGTGGAAAATCCTAATGGAAAAACCTTTAAAAGACTTGAACTGTCAAAAGAGGCAATAGAGGTTGACGGCATAATAAACCTTCCGAAGCTTAAGACCCATGCCCAGATGTTTTTGACCCTTGGCGTAAAAAATATGTTTGGCTGTGTTGTCGGCGCAAGGAAGCCGCAGTGGCATATGGCGGCAGGCGTTGACACTCATGCCTTTGCAAGGATGCTTATCGATACATATCTGTTTTTAAAACCCAGACTGACAATAGTTGACGGCATCGTAGGTATGGAGGGAAATGGGCCGGGAAGCGCTGGTGACCCAAGAAGGCTCGGTCTTATATTTGCAGCAGTGGATTGCATAGCCCTTGACAGGGTTATAACAGAGGTTCTGGGCGCTGAGGCAGATGCCCTTCTTACGACAAAGGTTGCAGAAGAAGATGAAATTGGAGTAACAGACATAAACGAGATAAATATCCTTGGAGAGGGAATAGAAGATGTTAAGATTCATGATTTCAAATTTCCTCCATTGGTTGGCGCAGAATTTAGACTCCCGTTTTCGCTTCACAGCTATCTGAGAAAGCCGCTTACAGCAAGGCCTTCAATAAATAATAAACAGTGTACGCTATGCAATATGTGTGTTGATATTTGCCCTCCCGGGATTATGACAAAGACAGATAAAATCAATATTGACGATGATAAATGCATACGATGCTTCTGCTGCCTGGAGATATGTCCTGAAGGCGCCATAAGCGTGAAGGATGGTTGGCTAAAGAGGCTGATTGCAAGGTGAAACCGAGGTTAAGGCTAACGTTGAGGTTGAGGAAATACTTGACCTTAACCTGTCTTAAAATAAGGAGGGGTATTTGAAGGTATCATTATTGAATCTCAAGCTCCAGTATCAGGGTATAAAAGAAGAGGTGTTAAAAGAGATTGGAAAGGTTTGTGATAATCAGTCGTTTATCCTTGGAGAAAATGTAAAGGCATTAGAGCAGGAGATAGCTAAGTATTGCAATGCAAAATTTGCAATTGGCGTCGCTTCCGGAACAGACGCCATATTATTGCCGCTTATGGCTGCCGGCATTGGCGCCGGAGACAGGGTCATTACCACGTCATATACATTCTTTGCCACAGCAGGCTCAATTGCAAGGCTTAATGCAATTCCTGTTTTTGTAGACATAGAGCCTGATACATACAATATTGACCCGGACAAATTGGAGCATGTTATAAAAAAACAGTCCGCTGCTCAAAGGCCGCGGCTCAAGGCCATAATCCCTGTTCATCTTTATGGCCAGTGCGCTGAAATGGAGCCTATCATAAAAATAAGCAAGAGATATAAACTCGCTGTTATTGAAGATGCTGCTCAGACCATCGGCGCAACATATAAAGGAAAGATGGCAGGTTCTATAGGCGATTTCGGGAGCCTTTCATTCTATCCTTCAAAAAATCTCGGTGGTTTCGGAGACGGCGGCATGGTGACTACAAATAATGAGAAGCTGGCAGAAAAGGTCAGGATATTAAGGGTGCATGGAAGCAAGCCAAAATACTATCATAAAATGGTAGGTATAAACAGCAGGCTTGATGAACTTCAGGCTGCTGTGTTAAGGATAAAGCTGAAACATCTTGAGGTATGGACAAATAAGAGGATAGAAAGGGCTGAGAGGTATGATGCGCTTTTTAAATATGCCGGTTTGTTAGATATAGTATCGCTTCCGGTAAGGCGCACATACAACCGTCATGTGTTCAATCAATATATTGTAAGGGTTAAAAAGCGCGATGCATTAAGAGATTATCTGGCAAAAGAAGGCATAGGCACAGAGATATATTATCCCGTTCCATTGCATCTGCAGCAGTGTTTTAAGTATCTTGGATACAAAAAAGGAGCCTTCCCTGCATCTGAGAAAGCCGCAAGGGAAACACTGGCATTGCCTATTTATCCTGAACTTGTTTTAGAAGAGCAGGAATATGTTGTGAAGAAGATTGCTGAGTTTTACAGGAAATAAACATTGACTGCCGAAAGCGCGATGTGATACTGAATTACATTCAGATACCAAGAAAGTTGAGGTGAAAAATGGAGAAAGATATAGAAAATTATTTTTCAGAGTTTAAAAACACATTATCAAAGATTCAGGTTGCTGACGGAAACAACAAGGCTATTGATTTGATAAATGGATTAGAGGCAGCAATAAATCTGATTATTTCTCAGACCTCAAAAGGTAATAAAATCATATTTATTGGCAATGGCGGAAGCGCTTCTATAGCAAGTCATCAGGCCATAGACTTTTTTAAAAACGGCGGAATGCGCGCCATCTGTTTTAACGATTCATCGCTTTTAACATGCCTGAGCAATGATTTTGGGTATCAATATATATTTGAAAAACCAATTGAGATGTTTGCTGATAATGGAGATGTCTTGGTCGCCATAAGCAGTTCGGGCAAATCTGAGAATATAGTAAGGGGTGTGGATGCCGGCAGAAAAACCGGTTGTCATATAATCACAATGTCAGGTTTTAAACCCAATAATCCCCTTCGCAGCAAGGGTAAATTAAATTTCTATGTGCCGTCGGATTCTTATGGTTATGTAGAGATTGCCCATCTTATCTTGTGCCATAGCATGGTGGATATGATTGTGGCTGGAAAGCAGATGAAATTACAGCCTGCATGATTATTAATCCTGGCGTAAAATAAATGACATTAAAACAGCATACGATTCAGGCATCCATAAAAAGCAAAGAGGTAAAGTGTTATCCTGTTCCAGAAAGGGAGTTTTGGAATGTATGATCTAATTTTAATATCGCCTATCAATACTCAACTCGGAAGATTTAAAAGATTTGTGCCTCGGAGTGTGCCGATCGGAATAGGTATCCTTGCCGGTTTTCTGAGAAAGCAAGGATTGTCAGTTAAAATAATAGACCATGAATTGACAGACATTAATATCAATACAATAAAAGACATTCTTGAGCAGTGTAAAAAGCCGCATATTGTCGGCGTCAGTGTTATGACTGCCAATGTGGCCAGCGGCTACAGGATAGCGGAACTGATTAAATCGGTTGATAAAGAGGCGGTGGTTGTATTCGGCGGGATACATGCTACGGTTATGCCTGATGAGATTCTTCAAAATGGCAATATTGATTTTATTGTTAAAGGTGAGGCGGAATATACATTTCTGGAGCTTATTCGGCAAATTCAGAGCGGCTCACTCGAACGGGATAAGCTTGAAAATATCGGTTTTGTAGAAGATGGGAAGATAGTTTACACAAAGACCTCGACCAAAATGGTGGATGTAAATGAAGTGCCGATGTTTCCTTATGATATGTATGACCCGTCTCAATATAATCTGGGTTTTATTCTAACTTCAAGAGGATGTCCATTTGATTGTATCTTTTGCAGCCAAAGGGTTATTACGAAAAGAAGCTACAGATATACTTCATCGGAACGGGTTATAGAAGAGCTTGATTATTTAATCAATGAGTTAAAGCAGCCTAATATCACATTTTTTGATGATTATTTTACCGGAAATAAAAAAAGGGTATTTGAGTTGTGCGAGATGATACAGAAAAAGGGTTTTCATAAGAAAGCGTCTTTTGGGGTGCAAACCCGCGGTGACAGCATCAATAAGGAACTTATGAAAGCAATGAGGGCCGCAAATTTCAACAGTTTAATGTTTGGAGTTGAGACCGCATCTGAGAATTTAATGAAATTGATTAATAAGGCTGAAACTGTGCAGGAAAATATAGATGCTATAAAGCTTGCAAGAGAAATGGGATTTGCGGTAGAAGCCACGTTTATTTTCGGTTTTCCGACAGAAACTTTTGATGATAGGTTTGCCGCTCTTTCCCTTGCCCATGAGATGGGGATTGATAGGGCCAGGTTTAATAATGCCACGCCATATCCTGGAACGGCAATGTATGAGATGGTCAAAGACAAAATAAAGAAAGAACCGATGTGGGTCAATTTCAGCTCGGCTGGCGCTGTTACCGCAGGGATTAGGAAAAAATATCCTCTGCCTTATGTGCCTGAAGGTTGCACTGAAAAGGAACTGGAAGGAACGATTCTTTTGGCAAATCTGTTGTTTTATTTAAACTTTACTAACTTAAAGAAGCTCTTTAATCCAGGGCAAAGCGGCAGCGGGAAATGGTTTGAGGTATCAAGTAAAGAGCTATTGTCTCCACGGACGCTATTTGACCTATCACTTCTGGCCGGTACGATTTTTATAAGGGCATTTAATTATCTCTTATCAAGCAAAAACTGCCGCAGATTCTTTTTCAGAGGAATAAGACAATAATCCCTAAAAGGTATTGGTGAAATTATAAAAAGATATCCTGTGATAATAGAGGCAATAATTGGTATATTAGCCACTGCATTTCTAATATATACAATGAAGTCCATGCTGCTTTTCGGGGAAACTACGCTCGCCCACGACAACCTCCTGTGGAATTATCCTGTTTTTCAATTTTTTGCTGAGAATATAATCAATGGCCATTTCCCATTGTGGAACCCATTTAGCCACGCCGGAGAACCCTTCTATCCTATCATTGGCCAGATGCGGCTTTTGGAACCCATTACATTGTTAATCATATATTTGGGTAAATTTATCAGTAATGACATTGTTATGCTGTTTAACTGGAATCGTTTTATTCTGAGTATAATAATGGCATGTGGGGTATATATTGTTCTTCGCCGATTTGCAAACCATTTGTTTATCAGGCTTTCTCTAATACCAATTTTGCTTTACTCTTCATTTATGCTTGGTTCGTTTCGGCAAGATGCAATCTTGAACCAATTTCTTTGGCTCCCCTTTGTTGCCCACTTTCTGCTGCGGATTATTTATTACAAAGACTATCGTTGGCATAACTGGCTTCTTCTTGCCGGCCTTATCGGTCTTAACTGGCAGTCCTATTTCTTTACCGGCACATGGATATTTCTTTTATTCTTTTTTATAGGTCTTCTGTTTTTCAGAAGAGATTTGTTAATTGAACTTTTCAAGGCAAAAAAAGTTGTACTAAAGATATCTTTACTGTTTGTTATAATTTTGGCGATGGCTATGCCCAATATAGTACTGATGCTGGAAAAAGATAAATATGTATTCCCTGCCAGAATGATAGATGTTGGTTCCGACAGGTCAGCGCCGCGTGGTGCGCCTTTACAGTATGAAGCTGGTATTTCATCAACAGTGGTTGAAAGTATAAATATGCCGTATAGTTTTATAATTTTTACCGGGACATTTTCAAATATATGGGATTTTATACAGTTTATATCGCCGGATGGAAATAATTATGTTGGCTGGCCTTCCAGGACAGGATGGGGAAAACCTTCAGAGGCATATATGTATATTGGTTTTCTGCCATGGGCTATTGCCCTCCTTGGTTTTGTGGCAGGAAGGCACGATATGAAGAGAGTATGGATGCTGCTTGCCGGAGGTTTTGGTTTGTTGATGTTAGGTCCGGCCGGTGGGCTGCATAAACTTTTGTATTATATATACCCACCCATGTGGTTTGTGAGACATACTCATACATTTGTTTTATTTTTTATATTCGCCATTTTATATTTTTATGTATTGGGGCTTAATCGCATTTTTTCAACATGGGATAGATCGGTTTTTGAGTCTAACACCTTCACTGGTATCCTTAGGCGGTTTATTAAAATTAAAGAAGATTATATACATAGTATTGCAATATTCATCTTTTCTACTGTGATAGTTCTGTCGGTTTATTGGATGACAACGATTACATATCCTTATACAAATTACCTTTTTATTTTTATTATCTCAACCTTTATTATAGGATGGATTCTCTGGAAAGATTTAGGAGAAAAAGGACTGTATATAAGTCTACTGGCGAGCCATGTAATAATAGTCTTTATATTCTCTGAGAACACCTATAAATTTACCCGATATATTATCCCCGCTCTGGGATTACCCATTGCCTTATTTATGTTTATCAAAATGCAAAGAAAACTTTCTGAAACCACGAGATATAACCTTTCATTGGTTCTATTACTTGTTTTTTCTACGGCATTAACTCTTGACCTTATTTATAGTTTTAAAATATCGTCATTTTTATATCAGGCTACTGCGCATCCTGCTATTTCTCATAAGATAGATACAACCATTCATAAATCATATTCACTTCAAGACAGGTCTATCTATCCAAAGGTAAACCTTGATGGTAATAGTGAACAGGGGATGAGGTATCTTCCAACTGTATATCGTAAGCCCTTTGTTTTTTCTTCCATCATGGAACCTAATTATGACGGTTCCTATGTGCAGGCAAAAAACATTTTTGCGGGACTGGCAAATAAGTCTTTTGAAAACTGGACCGCCTCTTCAAGTGGAAGATATTTGCCAGAGCAGTTTGTATATGATCAGGATGGGGATGGTGGTGGTATAGAAAAGTATACTGCCGGTGATGGTATTAAGGACGGCGGGATAGCCGTTTTGTTGACACCATCATCTATAGGAGATTCCTTCATTAGATACCAGACTTCGCAAATTGAAGAAATTAGAGGGCGGCATATAAGATTATCAGTATGGGTTAAAAGTCAGAATAAGTCCAGAGATGCTGTCCAAATACAAATTCAGGATGACATAGGGCCGCCAATCTCAAAGTCTTACAATAACAGCGGTGATTGGGAACATCTAATAATAGGAAAGTATATTGACAGGAAAGCAAAGCAACTAACTGTAAGGTGCAACATCAGAGCTTTTGCCACAAACTCCGCATATTTTGACGGTATTACTATAGAGATAGTTGATGTTATCAATGAATTTGAATATGCATTGCGAAGTAAACGATGGAGCAGCTTTCTTCTGCTCAAAAATTATTTCGAGCTTATTAATGCAGATATACATCCCTCAGTATTGGAAGAAATGTTCGCAGTTAATAAACCTCTTTTCCAGTTTAAGGAAAAAGCTGTGATGGTAAAAGAAGGAGAATTCCCCGATTTTTTACGGCAATTAGGTTTAGCCAACTCAGTTGAATTATTAAGGGAAGCCGTTATAATAGATGGAAAAAATGAACCATATTTGACTAAAATAAAGGGAGGAGATAAATACCAAAATGGAGATAATGCGCTTACTGTCACGGCCTTGTTAAATGAGGTAAGAAGTAATTCTGATGCGATGGGAAAAAATAGTTTCACATATGCTATTGAAAACTACAACTACAACTCTTTTGAAATAAAGGTATCCACGGATAATAAAGGGATTTTATACTGGGCTGATGGGTATGACAAAAACTGGCATGCCTATATAAATGGTAAAGAGGTTCCAATCTATCGCGCCAACATCAATTTTAAGGCAATCAGTCTCCCCAAAGGCGCCTCCGCCATAAGTTTTGTTTATGACCCTTTTTGGTTTAAGGCAGGGTTGTTTGTTTTTTATGGGACGTTAACAGCATGTGTTTTGACAATAACCGCAATGAAAGGCGCTTATTATGCTGACAGTTTTAGGGAAAGATAATAAAAGAAAAGAAGCGATTATATGACATATATTTTAAAGACATTAAATAATAGATATTTTATATTTATTATGGGGATTATTTTAATAATCTCTGTTTCAGGGGCATTAAAGATAGACCAGAATATAGCAAATAAAAGTGAGGGTTATTTTGTAGCGCAAAACATCGAGCAGGCGAATGAGGCCGGCAGGCTGGGTTATATCAAGTATGAGGTGAATGATTATGCCAAAGGTTTTGGTTTAGAGTGGACATGGAAGCCTGGCATGCACAGGATGCGGATAATCCGTTCGGGGCCCGAAGACTTCGATGATGTTGGTTATATATCGTTTCTGGAACTGATTACAATAGCAGGAAAGAAAATCACACTGACCTTTGTTGAGAGACTGCATAATTTGACCTTTATAATTTCCCTTGTAATCCTTTCCTTTGTCGTTATGAGATTTTACAGGAATATGCTTGCCGGATGGGTGTTTATGATTCTGGCATTAATACTCAAGTCAAAGATATTATCCATTGTATACGGCTCACCCGACAGCCGTACCTTTGTGATATCTTTCCCCATAATATTGTTTGGCATTATCTTCGGGCTGAACCGGTTAAGCAGTTATCTTGACAAGTCAATAGGCCGGGTATTTATTCTTATGGTCGGTCTGCTTATAGGGGCAATGATATCAATAAGGAGCGCAGAAGGTATGGCAGCCCTCTACGCCATATTATTTTCCATTGTCCTTCTAAGGATTGGGATTAAGCAGAAGGCTCTTGCAGTTGTTACCTTAATGGCAGGTTATTTTTTTGTTACCATTGCAATGCCTGTTGTTTTTGCCCTGCACAGGGATATTAAAACAGGCGAATTTAATGGAGATATTGAGCCCTATCTTCAAACCACCGGAAAACATCAGGCATGGCATTCTGTTGTACTGGGAACAGGTAAGTATCAAAATAGCATTGGTATGAGATACGATGATGTAGCAAGTTACGATATTCTCAGGGCTAAATATCCTGATGCAATGGATGCTACCCGCAATTTTCACGGCAAAGGATATTATCATGGCTTGCGAGGGATTTTTTTTGATTATATTACGCACCACCCTTTTGAATATTTTGCAAATTTGACTAAAGCATATGCCGAATTATTTTATTTTATCCCATATGCAACGAGCGCGGGTAATCTGACATGGTGGCGTTATGGTTACCTGCCGCTCAAACAAGGTGTTGTTGCGGACGATTGGGATATGCCGTTACGAATAGACCCTCATGGGGAAAATCTTCTTGTGCTTAAATATAGCTATTTAAAACTAACCGCAGTTGAATGGACTGTATTTATTCTTGCTATTATTGTTATTATTCTTGCCGTCAGATACTCTTTCCTTACCGTAACAGAGAAGGGTAATAAAAACATCTTTTTAGTCATTGTTTTCTACATGTTTTTGATAGCTACCCAACGTGCAATTGTTCCCCAGCATGGATTCTCCTTTATGGTTGGTTTCTGGATATTGTCTATTATATCTTTATTATATATATGTTTTAATAATAGTGTGATAAAAAGTTTTGTATATTGGAGATTGAAAATTTTTAGCATATAGGTAAAATGACAATAATTTTTAAAAGAGGCAATTATGACCTCACAACAACCTAATATCGCTTTAGTAATCCCTTGCTATAATGAAGAAAAGCGTTTGCGTACAGATGCCTTTATAGATGAGTTATCAAAAAATAGTAATCTTACATTTTTATTCGTAAATGATGGCAGTAACGACAATACCTTGAACATTATCAAAATGATTTGCATATCCAATCCAGAGAGGGCTTTGCATCTTTCCTTGGAAAAAAACAGCGGGAAGGGGGAGGCCGTACGGAGGGGGCTGCTTTATTTATTGGAAAGAGGGATATATGATAAAATAGGTTTTTGGGACGCTGACCTGGCTGTTCCACTCCCTGAAATCTGGAATTTTGCGGATGTCTATAGACATCATCCAAATATTCAGGTAGTGATTGGCAGCAGGGTCCATCTGGCTGGTAGATTAATTGAACGTGTAAATACCCGTCATTATGCAGGCCGGTTATTTGCTACTATTATGTGTTGGACCTTTGATTTTAAGATATATGATACTCAGTGTGGCGCAAAGATTTTCGATAGCAAAGCGCTTGCCCCAACAATTCAGAAACCTTTTTGCTCCAAATGGATATTTGATGTGGAGCTTATTATACGCATATCCCGTCTTCCTTTTTTGAAGGGGCATAATAACTGGCTGAGCAAGGAGAGCTGGCTGTATGAGATGCCAGTGCAGGAATGGAAAGATGTTTCCGGCACCAAACGATCTGCCTCTGCTTATATTACGGCTTTTTTTGATTACTTAACTTTGGTGAGGAAGTACCTACTTTGAGATTTTTTAAAAGTATACTTCTTGATTTTGAAATATTGAAATTCAGTAGTTATTTTAACTTTCCACTTATTCTGCTTTTTCTGTTTCCTTTCTATTTTACCTATAATCTATACACAGGCAATGTCTATTTTTCTCACAATGATTATCCAGGCATGTATTATCCTTTTCGCCAGTGGTTTCTGAGCCACCTTATGAATTTTGAATTTCCTGTATGGAATCCATACTGGGGCGCCGGACATGAGGCTGTGATATGGTCCACTGTTACGATAGACCCTTATACAATTCTGGAACTAATAATAGGTCCGCGGTACGGATATTACCATTTAATACAATGTATGGCTCTTGTTATGGCCGGCTATTATGTGTTCAGAAAACTAAAATTCGACCCGTGGCCGGCAGCAGTAAGCTCATTATTATTTTTCATGTCACCTATAGTTACCTATTGGTATCTTCATTTTATCAAGACTGATTTGTTTATAGCCCACATGTTCATGTTCATCTTTATGGTGAAGTGGTTTGAAACAGGGCAATACCGATATGTGTTCCTTATTGGGTGGTCATTTTTTTTGGGTATGTTCGGGACAAAGATAGAATTCTGGTTTTTTGAGGTAATCTTTTATATCCTTTTATCAACCATTGCTTTTTTTATTATGAAACCCCGCAAGGTGTCTATGGTGCTTATGGTATGGGCAAGCATACTTGCAGCTATCCTGGCGCAATCGTGGCAGATAAACCTTTTGTTAAATGCCCTGACAAATTCAGGCCGTTTATCTATTCCGCATGGGCTGCATAATCTGTTTTCCATGGAACTATACAGGAATCTGTATATGAGTTTTGGTGATACCGAGTTGCTTCCCGCTGTTTTAATCGGCATTTTATTTTTTACAGGGCTGCAGGCCAAACCGCCTTTTCGCTGGCCTTTAATCTTAACGGGTATAATTGTATCCCTGTTATTCAGATTATGGGATTTTTCATTTATCAGGTTGTTTGTCCACAGCCCGGTCATGTTCGGCGCCCTTATTGCCTCAATAATGATAATTCGCAATCCCTCAAGGAAATACCTGCTCTCTGCATGGATACTGTTTATGTTGCCGGCGTATTATTGGTGCAAGCCGCTGGGAAATGATGATGCAAGATACCTGCTCCGCATAACCCCTTTCCTGTTTCAGGGGATTTGGGGATTTCTGGTCTGGATGGGCTGTACGCAGGTGCGTCGTTACAGGATAGCCATGCTTGCTTACCTGTCTGTCCTTATTGTTTTTATATTACAGTCGCAGGGCCAGATTATTTTATCCTATCTTTTTGGTTACCTATGGATACCCGGGAGAGATAATTATCTTATAGATTTTTCATTTATTGTTATCGCGGCTTTTGGGACAACAACCTATTTTAGATTCAAACCGCTCATAATGAGACTTGCGCCTTTTATCATTGTTTTTGCCGCGTACAACAATTTGTATTATGCGGCTTTTCCTCAACCCATACCCGGTTATGCAAACCCGCTATTAAACTCCAAACTTCCATACGATCCTTTTAAGGAGGTGCCGGGATTAAGGGATACTATAAAAAAATGGAACTACCTGCCTTATCAGAGGGCAATAGACACTGATATTGAAAACAAGCTTCCGCAAAACCAGGGGACATTTTTATTGGAACATGCCGGCAATGCCACATTTTACGGCAGCATCTCGCCGGCCCCGTATAGGGAGTTAATAAACTTTTACCGATATGGCATTAAGCCTGAAGATAAGGTGGCAGGCTATCCTTCGTTTTATGCAGAAAGAACGATTTCCAGACTGCCTAAGCTGAATACAAAGGGGCTTTCCAATGGTTTAATTTATTATTCAACGGTTTGGGTAACGCCTCCTCTTGAACTGGACTTGCTTCGGCTTCTTGGGGTTAATCATATTATTACAAGGGATGATGGAGTGATACCGCCGTTGGTAGAGAAACTTAAACTTCGTAATGTGACAAAAGCCGGCGAATTCAACGAGGCTGAATTGTCTGATACGTTGCCCCGTTCATTTTTAGTGGCAAATGTAAATCAAGAAAACTTGCAGGATTTTAAAGAAAATATGAAGCCGCATATTGAATTGGAAAGCGATAAAACCTCTTTGTCTTCCGATGGTTACATGGCCAGACCGGCCCATTTTCTAAAATATGAGCCCGAATATGTTTCTATCCAGGCCGAATCTGATTCGGGAGGCTATCTGGTTTTGACGGATGTTTTTCACCCTTACTGGTCTGCGCGTATTGACGGCATAGCAGCGGAAATCATACCCGCCTTTCATGCATTCCGCGCTGTAAAGCTGTCTCAGGGTGTTCACAAGGTTGAATTTTTCTGCAACGTTCCTTATTTTAAATTGACCTTTCTAATCTCATCTGTTTTAATAATTATTTTATTATTTGGCACTTTTTACTTTTGGCAAAAACGGATACCAATATAGGAGTCAGTTTCTGAAGTATATTAAACTGAAAAATTATATTATGAAATGTTATTTGTTTGATTGGTTGAACGGATTATTACGCATTGAAAATATAGGCGCTATTTGGGGAAGTCTGAAAAGACGTATATTCAGGTTAGGTTTTTTAGAAATGAGGGCAGATATAAATAATGTCTTACCCTCTCCTGTCTGGAGCGATATTGAAATTACTGGATATTCTGAACATCTTGAAAGACAGTGCATCTATTTGTTGAACAGTGTGGGCAGTCTCGGGCTATGGAAACCATCACGATTCCATAAGGATATTTTAGCCTCTGTGGAAAATCCTGAGAGAGATATATTTATTATTTGTGATGCAAATTATGCCATCGGTTTTGCTGTGCTTCACAAAAGGCTGCCAAATTGTGATTTACCAGAAGTTGGTTATGTCGCTGTTAGACCGAAAAACCGTGGAAAGAAACTGGGATATAAGCTTTTAATGTATATTTTAGCAGAAATGAAAAAACGAAATATGCCCCAAGCATATCTGAGAACAGACTCATTCAGACTCCCTGCCATTAGAACATATTTAAAGGCAGGGTTTTATCCATATATGAAAGGTGAAGTTGATAGAAGGCGATGGCAGAAAGCGCTAAACAGACTAATGGTAAATCTGAATAATAGCGGTGAAGTAAGAAGACCCGCGTAAAAAGCAGGGTATATTTTCACTTTATACAAATGGAGAAATGATGGCTAACAATATCAGATATAGAAAGAAGTTGAGATTATGGGAGCGCCTCAAGATTTGGTTGAGTCAAAATAAAATCCACAAATTGAAACTAACAAATAATTTCTCTGAGCTATCTATTGCTTTTTTAAGGATTCTGTTTGGGAAGATGCTTGTACGTTCTGAAAAGACTAAAGAACTGGAAGAGGCATTCAAGACCCGTTTTGGCGCAAAAAGGTCTATTATATTTCCACATGCAAGGACTGCCCTTCATTTTATTCTAAAATCTATGAACCTTGAGGAAGGGGGCGAGGTTTTAATGACCCCGCTGACTATTGCTGATATGGTGAACAGTATACACACCATTGGTCTAAAACCGGTCTTTGTAGATATTGAACTGGACACCCTTTGTTTTGACCCTGAACAACTTAAAAAGGCAATAACTCCAAGGTCCAAAGCCGTACTGATCACTTATATTTTTGGTATTGTTCCGGATATAACAAAGATTAAAAAAATAGCGCAAGAACACGGCCTTAAAGTTATTGAGGATTGCTCGCAATGTTTTGACGCTTCATATAATGGGCAACGTATAGGAACTTTCGGAGATGCAGCCTTCTTCAGCCTTACAAATTTTAAGGTGTGTTCATCTTTATTCGGCGGTATGATTGTGACAAATAATGAAGATATGGCAGACCGGTTAACTGCTTTCAGGGAAAAAAACCTGCTCCCAGCGGTAAAACCCATGCTTTCAAAACTGTTGGTCAAGGATATAATCTACTCAGTGTTTTTTTCAAAATGGATGTTTTCTTATTTCACATATTTCATAATCTTGGTTCTGGAAAACATAGACCCTAAACTTACATACCGCCTTTATTCCGGAAATATTAAGGTTCTGCTTGGACAGCACGGCAATAAATTATTTTCAGAATTTCCATCAGATTACATGGCTGATTATTCGGATGTTCAAGCTGATGTTGGTCTTGCCTCTCTGGCACGCGCAAAAGATATTACATCTGTCAGGATTAAAAACGGAGAACTGTTCAGGGGATTGCTGCAAGCTATTAAAGATATAAAGGTTCCTGTTAAGTTAGACGGCGCTGTAAATGTGTACTGGAGATTCCCAATAATAAGCAGTGATATGGAGGGCTTGAAGAGGTTTCTCCTTGAGCATGGGATAGATTCTGCCCCTACTTACCTTACCCTGTGCAGCAGGGAGCCTGGTTTTGAGATTTATCATGCATCAATGCCTAATGCCGAAATAGTAAAGGAAAAGGTACTTGTAGTAGAGGTAAATGAGGATTTGCAAGAGAAAGATATCCGTTTCACAGCAGCAGTGATACGCTCTTATTTTGAAAATAAAACCGTGTAGAATATGAGCACTCTATTAGATAAATTAAAGTCGAAAATACCTATCGGATTATATCATCTCATTAAGGCGAGATGCTTTAATGTTAAATTTCCGCATGCAATCCAGTTTAATATCACATTTAAGTGCAATCAGCGGTGCCTGTATTGCGGGATTTACAATGATGACAGGCATGAGATGGACACAGAACAGATTTATAAAATGATAGACGAGTTTGCCGAACTCGGCACAGCCAGATTATCAATTACAGGAGGAGAACCGCTTGTAAGGAAGGATTTCCCTCAAGTTGTTCAACATGCCCGCAAGCGCGGAATATTTGTATCGCTGGCAACTAATGGTTCACTGGTTGCTAAGAGGATAGACGACTTAAAAGATGTTAACAGCGTGAACATGACACTTGATGGTCCTGAATCTATCCATGACGAACAAAGGGGAAAGGGTAATTTCAAGGATGTGTTAAATGCCATAGAACTGCTTAAACATACCGGAATCCCTGTTTATATAGTTTCAGTAATAACAAGAAAAAACTGTATGATGATTCAGGAGATACTGGAACTTGCAAGGTCGTTGAATATTAAGGCGCTTCTCCAGCCTGTATTTTTTTCCGAGCAATCCCACGCAAATAATTTAGAGGGATATGCAAATGCAAGATATGATGATAAAGAAATGATAGAGACCTTGGATTATCTTATAAAGTTGAAGGAGGAAGGCGACCAGTCTGTCATGCTGTCTAAAAGGTATTATATGAA
>Ga0080064_1005202_pt1 | contig 15582 bp, 16 predicted proteins | sample Subgrocontami54m_FD_69260 | JGI IMG/M metagenome (GOLD analysis project Ga0080064, IMG submission 69260) | Subsurface groundwater microbial communities from S. Glens Falls, New York, USA - GMW46 contaminated, 5.4 m (SPADES assembly) (version 2) ...
GGCCCTCGACCGGGGGGGCGGGGAGGGTGCGCGGCTGCCCCGCGGCGTCTTTGTACGTGCTCCGGTAGAAGCGGTGGAGTCGATCGTTCACCGTTCCGGTGAACCGGAGGGTCAGCCGCCACTCCCCCGGCGCGATCGCCGCGGGGAAGACGAGCCGGGCGCGCTCGGCCGCCTCGTCCAGGGTGATGGAGCCGTGGATGGGCACGCCGCCCACCCGGGCGACCGACGCGCTCTGGATCAGCAGCTCGGCCGCGTTGAGCACGATCTCGGTGAGCGTCGTCTCGACCTCCACCGTGATGACGGCCTCGCCCGAGAAGGTGGCGGCCGACAGGTCGGGCTCGAGCCTGAGATCGTAGCGCTTGGGCACCACGGTCGTGGGCAGGCGGTAGTCCATGGCGGCAGATATTACCACCGTCGCGGCGCGATGACACTTGACATCCCTTCGCCCCCGGCGCGACACTCACCGGGTCCATCCACGGGGAGACCACATGGAAAATCTCAAGGGCAAGGTCGCCGTCGTCACCGGTGGAGCCAGCGGCATCGGCCGCGCGCTCTGCCTTGCGTTCGCGGGCGAGGGCGCCAACGTCGTCGTGGCGGATCTGGACGAGACCGGGATGGCCGAGACCACCGCGGGCGTCCTGAAGGCGGGCGTCAAGGCCGTCACCGTCAAGACCGACGTGACCAAGCTCGCCTCCGTCCAGGCGCTTGCCGAGCGGGCGTGGAAGGAGCTCGGCGGGGCCCACGTCCTCTGCAACAACGCCGGCGTCGCCGTCCACGGCCCGCTCGAGTCCGCGACTCACCATGACTGGGAGTGGGTCTTGGGCGTCAACCTCTGGGGCGTCGTCCACGGCGTCGAAGCCTTCGTGCCGCGCATGATCGCCCAGAAGCAACCCGGCCACATCGTCAACACGGCCTCGATGGCGGGGCTGATCGCCTCGCAGGGCCTCGGCGTCTACAACACGAGCAAGTACGCCGTCGTGGGTCTCAGCGAGACGCTCCAGAAGGACCTGAGCCAGTACAACATCGGCGTCTCCGTGCTCTGCCCCATGGGCGTGACCACCAACATCGGGACCAGCGAGCGCAGACGGCCGGCCGATCTCAAGAACCCGGGCGGCCCGCCGCAGACAGACGGGATCGAGCTGATCGGCCGCTATCTCACGCCGGAGCACGTGGCGGCGCGCGTGCTCCGCGCGGTCAAGGCCGACCGGCTCTACGTCATCACCCACGAAGAGGGCCGCGAGCCCCTGCGCCGACGCTTCAACCGCATGGACAAGGCCTTCGAGGAGTCGGCATGAACTTCAAGGTCCCCGCATGAACTTCAAGGTCATAGACGGCTGGGGCACGCTGCCGGACGGCTGGCGCTACGTCGAGGTGGCCGGCGTCGCCGTGGACGCCAAGGACAACGTCTTCTGCTTCACGCGGGGCGAGCACCCCGTCATCGTCTTCGACCGCGACGGCAAGTTCCTCCGCTCGTGGGGCGAGGGCCTAGTGCGCCGGGCGCACGGCATCACCATCGACGCCGACGGCATGGTGTGGCTGACCGACGATCTCCACCACACGGTCCGAAAGTTCACGCCCGACGGCACGTGCCTGCTCACTATCGGCAACCCGGACACGCCGGCGACCCTCCAGGGCGGCAAGCCCTTCAACCGCCCGACGCACGTCGCCATCTGCCCGAAGAGCGGCTCCCTCTTCATCTCCGACGGCTACGGCAACTCGCGCGTGCACAAGTACTCGCCAGACGGCAAGCACGTCATGTCCTGGGGCGGGCCGGGCACCGACCCGGGCCACTTCAACCTGCCGCACAATTTGGTAACGGATCGCGATGGGCTCGTCTACGTCGCCGACCGCGAGAACCACCGCGTCCAGATCTTCGACGGCCAGGGCGCGTACCAGGGCCAGTGGAACAACCTCCACCGCCCCTGCGGGCTCTTCGTGGACCGCACCCAGAACGGCGGGACGTTCTACGTCGGCGAGCTGGGACACGCCCTGCCGGTCAGCGCGTCCGTGGCCAACCTCGGGCCGCGCGTGACGGTGCTGGACGCCAAGGGGCAGAAGATCGCGCGCTTTGGCGGGCAGTTTGCCGGCGAGAAGCCGGGCGAGTTCGTCGCCCCCCACGGCGTCGTCACCGACTCGCGCGGCGACGTCTACGTCTCGGAGGTCTCCTGGACCAACACGGGCCAGCACGAGACTCCGCCGCGCGAGATCCGCAGCCTCCAGAAGTTCGCGCGCGCCGCCTAGCGCACGTCGGGCGCCGGCCCGTCGGGCATGGGAAAGAACCGGCCGGTCGCCTTCGCCACGACCTCGCCCGTCTCCAAGTCTTCGAGCGTGGCCTCAAGGCCCAGATATTTCTCGGCCTGCTTGATGGCGCGGCCGCGGCCGAGGAGCGGGCGCTCGACCGGCGTGGGCCGGACGTAGCGCACGCTCAACTCCCCGGTCACGTGGATGCGACTCGTGTGATTGACCGCCGCCCCCGACATCACTTCGTCGAGATACGCCGCGACGATGCCGCCGTGCGCGCCCTCGGGCGGCCCCTCGAAGCGCTTGGGAATGACGATGGGCGAGAGCACCTCGCCGTTGCCGCGGAAGGTGCGCACGCGCAGGCCGATGTCGTGGCCGGGGCCGCAGCCGAAGCACTGGTGGAAGGTGGTGCCGGGGCCCGTGTACACGAGCTCCTGGAGACCGGAGAAGCGCGACTCGAAGGGCGCAGCCAGCGCGGGATCGTGGGGCATGGACTCCCTAGCCCGACTTTCGCACTTTTCGAACACGGAGACCCATTGTTGCGTCCTGAAGTGTCCTCGTCCTACCTAGTTGAAGAAAGGGTTGGCATCCAGCGGGCGAGCTCGAACGTTTTGACGGCTTTGCGTTGCGCCGGCGAGAGCTCCGGGGGAATCATGACCGTGGGCCGACGCCCCTGATGGCCCGTGCGGGTGCGCGCCAGGGTGGCCTTGATATCGGCCAGTTCCTTCATCATCGCGCGGGCCGACTGTCGCGTCCCGAGCGCCAGCTTGGCCAGGGCGATGAGCATGAGGCCGAGCACGGTGGCGAAGGTGTGCAAGCGCAGCGATGGGTCCGCCCACTGATAGGACGGTCCCCAGGGCACAAGCCCCCCCTTCTTCGCGCGGCGGAACAGCTCTTCCACGTTCCATTGGCCGCGGAACGCGGTGACGATCCGCTCGGTGCTCCAGAACTTGTGGTCTGTGCACAAGACCCGCCGGCCCAGCCGGGTCCGCTCGAGCGTCCGGCGCCGGGCGGCATCGACCCGCCACCGCAGGCTGGGCTTCTTCGGACGGCCGCCGATGGTGACGACGACGAACGCCGCCAGGTGCTCCCGGGCGAGGATCTTCTGGACGCGCGTGGCCACACTGTCGCGCGTGATGCGCTGCGCCTCGGCGCGCCGACGCAGCGTGCGCAATTCGACCTGGGCATGGCGCAGCGCCACCGCGATCCCCCGCTTCTGCCCGCGGAGGAGTTCCTGGCTCTCGATCACCACCAGCGTCCGATCGAGCGTCCCCACCGGCCCCGCGAGGCGCGCGGCCCGGACGTCTTTGAGGCGCCCCCGCAGCGGCGTCATCCGTCCACGTCCCGCCGCGTACGCCAGGGCCTGCTCGGCCGCACTATGCGACAAGGGCAGGGAGATCAACGAGTGATAGCCGGCGATGTCGAGATCCAGCTCGAGCTGCTCGCTCCAGAACCCGCCGTCCCGAACCACGGTGCGCTGGCCCGGGCGGCCCGCCCCGTCGTCCAAGGCCGCATGCAGGTGCCCGAGGCCCTCGAGACAGGAGGCGAGCAACGCCTGATCCGAGCTATTGCCCGGATACGTCCGGTGCAGCAGGGGGACATGGCCGGTCTCGCTGACCAGCACGCCCAGGCCCACGACGCGCAGATCGCGGCGCTTACTCTTGGCGTGGCCCCGGCGGGCGAGTTCGCCGGGCGTCGTCGTGGCGATGTGCGTGTCGAAGTTCGTCGAGTCGAACGCCAGCACGTCCGTCGACACGGCGAACCGGGCCACGGCCTCTCGCGCGATGGCGATCTGGGCCTGCTCCAACTGCGCCGCCGTGAGGCCGTCGGCCACGCGATAGAACGCTTGCCCCGAGAATCGCTCGGCCGGCAGACACGACACCCGGGGCACGCTCTCGGCCAAGAACGCCGCGAGGGCCCGCTTCGAGCCGGGCGCGCAGGCGCGTTGCACGGCCACCGCCAGGATCAGCTCGCCCGCCGACGGGCCAGCCCGCACGGCGCCCGCCGCGAAGGCTTCATTGAGGTGCCGCACGACGTTGAGCTGCTCGCCGACCCAGCCGAGCGCGCCGACGTCGCCCACCCGCCGCGTCCCAATCGTGCGCGTCCGCGCGAGGTCGGCCACGGGCGCGGGATCGGCGGGCCCGAGCAGCACCTGCCGGGAGACCGGTTGTTTCGTCCGCGGATCCCACACGGAGTCCGCCGCCACCCGGTACGTCCGCCCATCCACGAGGCGCTCGAAGAAGAACATGTTCCTTCAACTAGCATAAACCAATCACCCTGACAACCTTTTTCCCTCGGAAACGTGGCACATTACCGACCGTGGGCATGAGAATTCTGCGAAAGTCGGGCTAGGGCAGGGCGCGGGCTGCGGAGATAGTCGAGGGCCCGGTAGTACGCGGTTTGATCATTTGCGTTGGTAAGTGGGAGAAAATAGCTGACTCGGATTCCCGGTGCCATGCGTACTGGATGAACCTACATCTTGTTGCGGGCAAGCCTCAGCCGTGACAGGGTCTTGCTGGACACGTGCTCTGGGTCGGCTATCTTGGACTCCTGGAATGTGAATCCACGATCCTCGAAGAGCCGTTTGTCTGACAGGCGGACAATGAGCGTGCTGCGCCCCGGAGCCTCCGCTCGAATCCTGTTCTCCGCGGCGAATCTTGCGGCGCGGCGGAACGTGGCCGCGTCCCCGAACTGCAGCGCGGCGAGTTCTTTTGCTGGAACATCTCTGAGTTGAGTCATCAGATTCTTCCCGCGCGAGACACTATACCGCAGTTCGTCGGCGGTACGAAGACGTATCCAATATGAGACACATATCGCATCCCGACGGGTCGCGGACAAAGGTCCTGCAGCGCGTCTAGCCGGACGATCGCGCCGCTGGGAACCTGCTACGCCACGGTGCGATCGCGCGGGGGAGATGCCGCGACAGGCCGGTCCTCGAGCACACCGCGCTGGCTTGCCTGCGCGAGAACGGCTTCGACGGTCTTCACGAGCTGTCGCGCCGCCTCCACGCTGAGCTCCACGGCCACGCGAGCGCCCGGGCCGAGGGCCTCGTTGACGAAGTCGATGTTGAGCGCGTGCTCGAGCGGCAGGTCGTAGGGGTGGTCGTAGGAGACGTTGGCCTCCCGGACCTCGAACCACTCCGGTCCATTCTTGCCGCGGCCCTGGATCTTCACCTGGTGGGCGATCATGGTGCACATGGTTGGGCTCCTCGTGTGTGGGCTATCGCAGGGTTCTCTCGCAGAACGCGAGAACTTTCTTCCAGCCGTCCATGGCCTGCTCCTGACGGTACGCCGGGCGGTCGTAGTAGAAGAACCCGTGACCGGCGCCATCATAGCGGTGAAAGTCGTACTGTTTGCCGTGCTTCTTGAGCTCTGCCTCGTGCGCGTTGACCTGCTCGGGCGTGGGTGACTTGTCCTCGTTGCCGAAGAGCCCGAGCACTGGGCACGAGAGGTCCTTCGTGTAGTCGATGGGAGCCACCGGCTGGTTTGGCGTGAGCTCTTCCTTGGACTGGACCACGCGTCCGCCCCAGCAGTCGATCAGGGCGTCGAAGCCCTTCAACCGGCACGCGGCAAGAAACCCGTGCCGGCCCCCCGAACAGGTGCCGAACACCCCGATCTTGCCGCTGACGTAGGGCAGCGAGCGAAGGTACATGTTCGCGCCCTCGAGATCGCCGAGCACCCGAGCGTCCGGGGCGCCCCCCGCCGCGCGCACCTTGGCCCCAACGTCTTCGGCAGAGCCGTGACCCTCGCGGAAGTAGAGATTCGGCGAGATCGACACGTAGCCGTGGTGAGCGAAGCGGCGAGTGCACTCGCGATACCACTCGTCCCAACCCGGCGCGTGGTGGATGAGCACCATGCCGGGAAAGGGGCCGGCGCCGAGCGGCCGGGCCACGTAGGCGTTGATGAGATCCCCCTTGTCCCCCCGCATGGTCACCGTCTCGGCGATCATGCCTTCGTACTGATCGGTTTGATACATGTCCGCATGCCCTCCTAGGCTTGGAACGACGCGTGCGCCGCGGTCCACTGCTTCAGCAGGTCGGCATCGGGCTCCTGCGCTATGCCCGGCACCCGCGAGGTGGCGACCTCCCCAGGGCCGCTCAACACGATCTCGGGCTTGCCGATATCGTTCGTGTAGAAATAGGAAGACGGGAAGATATCGCCCGGATACGTGAAGTTGGGCAGCGTGGCCAATTCGGCGCAGATCGCGCCGCCGATGGCGCTCTCGAGCATGCCGCCGACCCAGCAGGGCATCTCATGCTGGGCGCAGAGCGCCTGGATGTCCCGCGATGCCGTGAGACCGCCCACGCGCGCCATCTTGATATTGACCACCTTGCAGCTCCCCAGTCGAATGGCCGCCTGGACATGCGCCAGGCTCAGCGCGCTCTCGTCCAGGCAGACGGGCGTCTCGATACGCTTCTGGAGGTCGGCGTGGTTGATCAGGCTCATCCCGTCATCGGCCAGGGGCTGTTCGATCATGGCGAGGTGGAAGCGGTCCAGCTTCCTGAAGAGGTCGGTATCGGCCGGCGTATAGGCGGCATTGCAGTCGATGTGAAAGGTGAAGCGCGGAAAGGTGGACCGCACGGCGTCGACCATGGGCAGGTCCCAGCCCGGCCGGAACTTCAACTTGATGCGCGGGAAGCCCTGATCGATCGCCCCCTGGATCTTCTGGAGCAGGACATCCACGGAGTCCTGAACTCCGAAGTCGGCCCCGACGGCCACACGGTCCCGCGTGCCGCCGAGCGCTTGATGCAGGGGCAGGCCACGTCGCTTGGCGTCCAGCACCCACCAGGCGATCTCGAGAGCGGCCCGGGCGAACTGGTTACCCTTGACGAAGGCGATGCGGTCCAGAAGATCCTCGGCCGACTCGATGTCCTGGCCGATGAGGCGCGGCGCCATGTGCTCGCGCACGGTGTGGAAGGTGGCGACGGTATGGTCGGCTGAGTACCCGGGGATATACGGCGGGCAGCTTTCGCCCCAGGCGTAATGGCCGTCGCCCTCCATGCGCACGAGGATGGTGTCGGTGACGTGCTGGTCGGCATAGGACGTCTTCCAGACGAATGCAAGCGGCAGCTTCACCCAGTAGATGTCGATGCGCTCGATCTTCATGACGAGCCCTCTCCGGTTCTCTTCCGCTCGAGCTGACTTCCGGCGGTCGAACGCCGTGCGTGGGGTGAGTCTAGGCGGGGTGTGATCCTGTGTCAAAGGCAGCCCCGTGATTTGCGTGGCGCGGGGGCGGTGGGGCTACCGATAGTCGCGGCTGTCAAGGCAGGCGTCATACGTGGCTCGGTCGATTCTTATCCAATCGGTCTTGTCGATCCCTCGCCGACTGTGGCTCGTAGGGCTGGACGGGAAGGCGCAAGCAATCTTGAGCCAGCGGCGCCGCTCCGCGGAAATGATCCTGATTTCCTCCGCGACCTCGGAAAGGTCTTGATCCTGGCTGAAGAGCACTGCCACGTCGTACTCGTCCCGATGAGCGAGACGGATGACGTCGAGCGCGATCCTGACGTCCGCGCCTTTCTCCTCGCCTGCCATGAACGCGAGCGTCATCCCATTTGGGAGACGCACCGTTTTGGTGCGGTATCTGAGAGGCCGGGAATATACGTGGACACCCTGGCGGCCCATCACGGTGAGCTTGGAGGACCAGAACTGATGCCAGCGCGCGTCGTCGGTTCTGGCCGGGATGCCCGTGTAGAAGCGCACCTGGGCTAGCAGCCATCCTTGGAGCCGGCACAGACGGTGGGCTAGGGCGAGCACGTCATAGTTCGGATGGGTGTGGCCAAAGGCCGCGCGTGCTGAGTGGACCACACGCTTTGTCGCGGGCTCAGTGGGCATCGGCGGGAGGAGCGGTCGAGAAAAAATAACCCCGCCCAAGGCCTTTCGGCATGTTGAGCGGGGAGGAAGTACGAACAAAGTCTAGCACACCTGTCTTGCCCGTCAAGAGCCGAGCCGTTGCCGCCACAACTCCCTCTAGCATTCGAACGGTGTCAGGCCAATGCCTCGAATCGGATACAACCCGCCGCGCGGCTTGCCCTATTCTCCTCTCTCCCCAACCACCGTTGGCCGAGAGGCGGATCTGCGCCTGCGAGCCGGGGCGAAGCGTGGTGGCCTGCAACGCAGAGTTCGAGCGCGGATGTCTCATGCGGATGGCTGCCGCGGTTGGGCTGCTTCGAAAAATCACGGATCGACTGGTGGACCTACGCCCGCTGGTGCGCAATTGCCTCAATCACTCGGACTTCGGCGGTAGCTCAGCTTAAAGAGCGTTCTGCCCGCCATGGTGCCCCAGCGCCGCTATGACACCTTAACGATGTGCGACGGCAAGACGGCCAGTCTCGAGCTCGATACGTGGGGCCTCGTGAAGCTCTTGGAACGGCTCCGATATGTGGTTCGGAGCTGAGGTGTTTGGCTAGCGAATCAGGCTCGCGCCGGGAGGATCCTTGACAACCAACGAATGGAGGTTACCCATTGGAGGTAATTGCCCTCGGACCCGTCGCTCCAGGGGAAATCTCGTATAAAACATCTGCGCTCGAACCGGAGGGTGACGACCCATCAGGGCAATTGCTCCTCCGTTTCTCCTATGACATCATCGTCACCACATGAGTTCAGCTTTTGGGCAACAGCCCGTCGAAGCAGTAATTGTTCATCATGGCAAAAGCTGGGGCGTAGTTGCCCCTGCATTAACGCAGGAGCTTACTTGGCGCGCCGACTCATGTTTCCAGTAGAGAACCGATGCGTTACTGGTGGGTGAACCAGAATCAAACGTTTCGGCAAGAAAGGGCCGGGGGCTTTCTGTGGTCACCGAAACGTAACGCCGACGGCAGAAGGAACCCTTTCTACGAATTCATGCGAGAGGTTTCACCCGGTGACCTAGTGCTCTCGTTTGAGGGAACCTTTATCCGGGCAGTGGGTGTCGTTCAATCTTATTGCTATGAATGCCCGAAGCCCGCCGAATTCGGTGCCACAGGTCCTAACTGGGAAAACATAGGCTGGAAAGTCGACGTTTATTACCGTGATCTGATTGGTCAGTTGCGTCCGGCCGACCAAATGGCGGTCATCGGGCCGCGACTCCCGGTGCAGTACGCCCCACTCCTTCCAGATGGTCGCGGAAAACAAGGTATATATTTGACGAGCATTTCCGAGGATCTGATGCAGGTTTTGGCTGAGTTGATCGGAGGGGAAGTTCAAGACCTTATACGGATTGGTATTAGTGCCGAGCCCATCGGCAATTACGCAACGGGTGCATACGGAGCCGGCGTGATCGAGTGGGAGGAACATCTCCGCAACCAAATTGCTTCTGACAATGCCCTGGCGCAGACCGAGAAAGAGCAGGTCATCATGGCTCGTCGCGGCCAAGGCCTTTTCCGACAGAACGTGCAACGTCTCTAGGGATTCTGTCGGATAACCAAGGTAGACCGTCCCGAACACCTACGCGCAAGCCACTGCAAACCCTGGCGAGACTGTAGGATCAATGACGAGAGGCTGGACGGCGAGAATGGCCTCCTTCTAACTCCGAGCATTGACCATTTGTTTGATCGCGGCTTTATATCATTCGAAAATAGTGGTGAGCTGTTGATTTCACCGGTGGCCCATCGGGCATCCCTGAATCGAATGAGTGTCCCTACAGCCGAGCGAGTAAACGTAGGTTCCTTCTCAGACGGCCAGAAGAAGTTTCTTGAGTTTCACCGAGACTACGTGTTCTTGAAGGCGGCAGTGACGGTGTGATTCTCATAGTTCCGCGAGCTGGGTGTGCCATTTAGCCTCGATCCGAAAATAGCTCAGGCGGTGAGACGGTTGTCGATGGACGCATAGAGGGCTTCGGTGGCGGGGTTGTGGGAGAGGCGCAGGACGTGGCGGCCGCCAATGCGGCTCAGGCGGCCGGCCCGAGTGACGAGCAGGAAGCGCAGGGTGCGCATGCTCCGGATCAGGTACGCATAGGTGCGTGTGCGGGAACGCGGTTTGGGTGTCGCGATGGTGTCGAGCTGGACGCTGCGAATGAGGTTGTGGGCGAGGAGACCGAGTTGCTGCCAGGCACTGTTGGCCCCGTAGTGGCGCGTGGGGATGACGTCGAGGGCGAACTCCCCCGTGAGCTCGGCGATGGTCTTCTCCTGGGCGCCCCGGCCGCAGATGAAGGCGTCGAGGGCGGGCAGGGCCAGCGCCAGGTTCGTGGCGGCGGCGCTGTACGCGAAATGGCCATCGTCGGGGGTGAACAGATCGAGTTGGAAGTTCTTGGGACTCTCGTGGGCGACGTGCGTGCGGTAGAGCATCACCCGGAGGTGGAGATTCCACTGCGGGATGAAGCCGGCGTCCGGCTCTGCTACGCGGAGAACTGGGTCTACGCCCCGCCCATCCAGCGGGCGCGGCGCCTGCTGGTCGCCGCGGGTGGGCCCATTCTCCGGATCGTCGGCGAGGAGAGCCATGGCGGCACGCACGCGCCCATGAACAAGCGCTGGGAGACGGGCGGGGGCGGCTCGCTCATCGGCAAGGGATGCCATCGGCTGGGCGCCGCGGAGTTCCCTCGCGACGAGCCTCTTCGAGGGGATCAGAACCGCTCCCTTGGCGGCTGTATCCAGCGTGATACGCTTGCCAGCTCATCGGCCTGATGAGTATCGTGACGACATGGCTCGACGTCGCATGCGTCTGACTAGCAAGTGGCCGACTCTTGCCGAGACGGCACGGGTCTTCAAGCTGTCCGCCGCTACCCAGCGAAGGCTCTCTCGCGAGGTGGCAAAGTACATGGAAAAGCACAAGGAATCACTCGCTGCCGCCAACGGTCGCGATATCGCGGCGAAGCCGCGCCGGAGTGCCGTGCGTAAAGCTGCGTATCGCCCGGCCCGCGCCAGCCACGCCCGCTGAGCCAGCCCACTCCCCCTCCCGAAGTCTTTCTGAACGTGCCCTTCGATGGGCGGTACGCGCCTCTCTATCTGGCGGCCATCGCCGGGCTGTGCGGGCTCGGGTTGCGGCCCCGCGGCGTGGTTGAGATCGTGGGCCCACAGCGGGCATGAGGATTCGCGCAATGGAGACAACCTGGGAGAATGACGTTCCCATGATGTCATCGTTCTGCATAGAGTGGTGGTGCCAGTCCCCTAAAGACGCGGCCGCCAAGATCACCAATCGGCTGAAACAGATTTTGAATAGGTGCGCTGAGAGCTGAGCGCCCTTGCCATGCTGCCCGCCACGGGCGAGCGCCACTTCTAGACCGGCCTCCTAGTACTACTGTGTTAGAAATCATCACCCGGTTTCCGGCGACCGCCCACACGAGCGGCACGGGAGGTGTTGCAGCAGCGCGCGAGCCAGGAGCTCGTACGCCGTGGCGATCGAGGTGGGGACATGGCGTTCAGGTCGCACCGGGAGCGCCCCGCGGCGTGAAACCTGTGGGAAGGCGAGCGGGGCGGAGGAAGGCGAGAGGCACAGGGGGGGAAACCCTCGCGCGCTCGGCGGCGAGGTACGCGTACGCCGCGATACATAACGCGCCATGGTGATGGAAGCCGCGCCACCCGCGACCCTCGAAATGGTCGAGCCCGAGTTCGTCCTTGAGTTCCTGATAGTCGCGCTCGATGCGCCAGCGCAGCTTCGCGAGGCGGACGAGGGCGGCGACGGGGGTGGTCTCGGGCAGGGTCGAGAGCCAATACTTCGTGGGCTCGGCGTCGCCCCGGGGCCACTCGATCAGCAGCCACTCCTCCGGTCGGGGCGCCGTGCGCTGCTCGTCGCGGTGGGCGGGCCGCACGCGCAGCCGCGCGACGCGCGAGCGCATCGCGCCGCGCGTCCCTTCGCGCCACGTCACCGTCCGCCACGCCGCCGCCGGCAGCGCCACGGCCAGCTGCGTGAGGCTTTGCGGGGTGTGCGTCGCGGTGCGCCGCACGTGTGTGGGCGGCCGGCCACGTCCCTTCCAGCGCTTCGGGGGCCTCGGCGCCTTGCCCGGTGGCCACGCCGTCGTCTCCTTCTTCACGCCGACGACGTACGCCAGCCCCGCGGTGGTGAGCGCCTCGCGAAACGCGGTCGTGTCGCCATAGCCGGCATCCGCGAGGACGGGGGCGCGCGGCAGACCCTCGGCCTGCAACGTCTGGATCTGCCCCAGCGCGATCTGCCACTTCGGCTGGAACGTCACGGCGGCCGGGACCCCGACGGCCCGTCGCCGCCGACGGTCGCCCGCCCAACTCTCCGGCAGGTAGAGCTGATAGGCCACCGGCAGGCTCACCGCCTCGTTCGCCACCGACACGCTCACCGCCACTTGGCAGTTGTCCTGTTTGCCCAGGACGCCGCAGTACTGCCGGGCCACGCCCACCGAGTGCCGGCCTTTCTTGGGGAACCCCGTGTCGTCCACGATCCACGCGGCCACGGGGCCGTGCTGGGCCATTGGCGCCAGCACCCAGTCCCGCGCGACGCGCAGCACGGCGGCGGCGTCCCAGGGGGCATCGGCAATGAAGTGGTGCATCGACTGGTGGCGGGAGCGGACGTGCCGGGGGTCCACGCGGGCGGCCATGGGTTCGATACTCTTCCGGTCCCCGGGGAGACACAGGCCGGTGACATAGGCCCGGAGGGGGTCATGCCGATCCCGGTGGCCGAGGACCGTGGCCAACTGGTCCACATACGTGCCGAAGCGATGGGCGCGAGCCGTCTCGGATGTGCGCATACGCTGAGACTGCCAGCGTACCCCATGATTCCCCTAACTTTTCTAACACAGTCGTACTAGCAGGGTGTTGAAAAACCAGGGGCGGAAAGCGAATTCTGTGGCTACGCCACCGACGATATCAGGGAGGTGATGCATGCTGGCATCGCTGTTCTCATCGGTGCCTCTCCATCGGGTTCCCGTCCTGGGTTTCCCGCTTCATCCGGCCCGACACGGGCAGCGGCCTCTGGAGCGTCACCAGCCGCTTGAGGTTCAGGGCGAGTCCCGCAAGGGAGCCTTGCTCTGGCGCCCCGGCCAAGCCTCAGAGTTTCATCCGGCGCAGCCCTATCTGGTCTTTGCCCTCGCCGAAGAGTTCCTCGATTCGGTGCCAGCAGCATTGCGAGAGCGCGTAACCGAGCCTGTGGGTCTTGCGCTTCATCCAGCGCCACAGGGCCTGATGCGTGCGGGGCAGGTGAACAGGCAGCGCTACGTGGGGCGTGATCTGCCCTCGGCGCAGACTCTGCAGATAGGACCGCCTGGCGTAGTCCCCGTCGGCCCCGACCGTCTTGGGCCGAAGTCGGTGCCGCCGCCGCGCGTGGGTGAGCATCTGCCGCCCCGTCGCCGCCTCGGTGTCAGTGGCCCGGGTCGTCGCCACCGCCAGCACAACCCGGGTAGCGTGCTGTCCTGGCTCACGTGCCGCCCCCGCACCAACCTGCTCGCCAACAATTGCTCCACCACGGCGTCAAAGAGCTCGGTGAACAGCCCCGTCTCGGCAAACCGCCCGCGGCGATTCTTGGAAAGCGTGCTGTGGTCCCAAACCGGATCGGTCAGCTCCAGGTGCAGAAACCATCGGTAGGCGGAGTTGACCTGCACCTCCTGTATGAGCCGCCGCTCCGAGGGAATGCCGAACAGATAGCCCAGGAGCAGGGCCTTGACGAGTTGCTCCGGGGGAATCGACGGTCGGCCCGTGTCGCTGTAGGTGTGGGCCAGTCTCCGGCGAATCATGCTCCAGTCGGTCGTTGTCTCGATCGCTCGGAGGATGTGATCCGGGGGACCAACTCCTCCAGGGTGATGAAGTGGAACATCGCAGGTTGCGGCGGCTTGGCTCCCATCATCGTGTGTGCCCTCCTCATCTCCCGCATTCTCGGGGACTCGGAGAACACGTCATGAAACGTTGTTTTTGAACATCCTGCTCGCGCACCCGACGGCGGCGCCGTACTATGCCGCCATGCGTGAGCTCCTGGACCGTCTCGACGGCTGGCGCGACGAGCAGATCGAATTCCTCGCCCGCTTGGTGAACCACGACAGCGGCACCGACGACCCGATCGACAGTAACCGCGTGGGCGCCATCCTCGCTGAGCGGCTCGATCTCCTGGGCTTCACCGCGCGGCGCATCCCCCAGGAGCGCTTCGGCGACCACATCGTGGGCGAGAAGTCCGGCACGGGGCCCAAGCGCTTCCTCTTCGTCGGGCACTTCGACACGGTCTTCCCGTCGGGGACCGTGAAGCACCGCCCGTTCCGAATCGACGAGCGAGGCCTGGCCTGGGGTCCCGGCGTCTACGACATGAAGGGCGGCCTCGCCGCCGTACTCTACGCGCTCCGCGCCCACAAGGAAGCCAAGACGCGCGCCTGGGCGGAGACCAGCGTCGCCGTCGTGTTCAACTCCGACGAGGAGCGGTTATCACCTACCTCTCACGACCTGATCCAGGCCGAGGCCCGCCGGGCGCACAGCGTGGGCATCCTCGAGCCCGCGCGCCCCGGCGGCGAGTACGTCATGGCCCGCAAGGGAGCGGGCACGTTCCATCTGGAGGTCACGGGCAAGGCCGCGCACGCCGGGCTCCAGCCCGAGCTGGGCGCGAGCGCCATCTGGGACCTGGCGCAGAAGGTCGCCGCGCTCCACGCGCTGACCGACTTCGACAGCGGCACCACGGTCAACGTGGGCACCGTCAGGGGCGGCGAGCGCCCGAACGTGGTGGCCGACCACGCCATCGCCGAGATCGACCTCCGGGCCTGGACGCAGGAGGAGGCCGACCGCGCCATCGCCACCATGCGCGAGATCTGCGAGCGCGTCCGCGTGCCCGGTACCACAGCGCGCTTCTGGGGCCGTGTGCACTTCCCTCCCTGGCCGCCCGGGCACCCGGGCACCGAGCGGCTGATCGAGATCATGCGTGCCGCGGGGCGTGAGCTGGGGGTGGAGGTCAGGGCCATCAAGACCGGCGGCGGCTCCGACGGCAACCACACCTCGGGGGTGGCCCCTACCATCGACGGCCTCGGCCCCAAGGGGAGCCGCGCCCACAGCGCCGAGGAGTTCATCGAGGTGGCCACCCTGCTGGAGCGGACGAAGATGATCGCCGTCTTCCTCGACCGCTGGGCGGCCGGTTTTTCCATCGGGTAGGCGCTTTCGACGGGATCGCGCGCCAGTCTAGCGCGTCAGGCGAAGTGGCAGGCTACGAGCTGTCCGCCGACCGAGCGCAGCGGCGGCTCCTCGGCGGCGCACACGTCCTTGGCAATGGGACAACGGGTCCTGAACCGGCAGCCGCTGGGGACGTCGCGCGGGTTCGGCGGCTCCCCCTCGAGGGAGAACTCCAGGGTCACGCGCCGCCCGCCGATGCGGGGAACCGCCGCGAGCAGCGACTGCGTGTAGGGGTGGCGCGGCGCCTCGAACACGCCGGCCGCCTCGCCGAGCTCCCCGATCTTGCCGAGGTACAGTACCGCGCCCCGCCGGCACATCGCCCGCAC
>Ga0080064_1005204_pt1 | contig 15578 bp, 18 predicted proteins | sample Subgrocontami54m_FD_69260 | JGI IMG/M metagenome (GOLD analysis project Ga0080064, IMG submission 69260) | Subsurface groundwater microbial communities from S. Glens Falls, New York, USA - GMW46 contaminated, 5.4 m (SPADES assembly) (version 2) ...
ATTCCACCAATTTACGCTCGTGTTTGCTCAGACTCAGTTCGGTTTGGCGCATCGCATGCACTCCTCAGAATGTGGCGATGCAATGTTATCATGTTTCGTAATTAATGTGTTACTGTACTAGTGGCGGGAGCGCGCGTGCCTGGTCGACTACAGCGAGAGCCCGACTCCATGCAACAGCAAAACCCAATGCCGCTTCGCGTCGGCTTTATCGGCGCCGGTCGCGTAGCCAAAGGCCTCGCTTGGGGCCTCGCGCAGAGCAAATACAGCGTGGTCGCGGCAGCCAGCCGCAGCATAGGCTCGGCCGAGCAACTGGCGGCACGAATTGCCGGCTGCCGCGCGACAGCGAACGCGCAGGATGTCGTCGATGCTACCGATCTGGTTTTCCTCACCGTCCCTGACGATGCGATTGCCGCCGCCGTCGCAAGCCTCAAATGGCGCCAAGGTGTGGCTGTGGTCCACTGCAGCGGCGCGACCGAAGTATCGGTGCTCGATCCCGCCGCGCGCGCGGGCGCGCGGATCGGCGGTTTTCATCCATTGCAACTGTTTGCCGATCCGGACGTGGCGCTTGCCGGACTGCGAGGCTGCACCATCGCCATCGAAGCCGAAGCGCCGCTGTCGTCGCAGCTGGAACGGCTCGCGGCGGATCTGCGGTGCCGGACCATATGCCTGCCGCCCGGCTGCCGCGTGCGCTATCACGTCGCCGCTCATTACGCCGCGGGCTTCGTCATCACCTTGTTGAAACAGGCGACCGACCTGTGGCAAAGCTTCGGCATCGGGCGCGAGGACACGATACGCGCGCTGCTGCCGCTCCTGCGCGGCACCGCGGACTCGGTGGAACGCTCGGGCCTCGCGCAGGGCCTCGCAGGCACCTATTCGCGCGGCGACATCGGCACGCTGGAAAAGCACCTGGCTGAACTGGGCCACGTTGGTCCCGACGCCTTGCACCTGTACTGCGAACTGGCGCTGCGCTCGATTCCTCTGGGATTGGAGCGCGGCGGCTACGACGAGGAACGTGCCGAAGCAATGCGCGTACTGTTGTGGCGCGCGTTGAAGCCTTAGCTGCCGCGCATTGCGCAAACTGGAAGGGCGCTGGCGCCGCCAATCGCTGATGAAGTAATGTATTCAAGCGCTGGCGGCGAGTATTTCCTGCAGGGCAATTTCCCGGATGCGACGCGAGAAGGGCATGCTGACATGCCCCATCCCGGACAGGCTTACGATCTTCGCGCCTGCAAGCGCCGCGCTATCCTGCGGCACGACGATGTTGTCCTGATGGCTGAATGCCGATACCACCGGCACGCTTGACGCTTCCTCATTCAATTGTTTCAACCAGGCGTTGCCGGGCACCATCTGCCGCCCATTTTTTCCCGCGGCCAGGCGCGCCATGATTGTGCCTTGATGCGGCGTGCCCAGCGTAATCAGCTTGGCCACGCGCCGCGCGCCGTGCCGGCGCAGGTAGGCGCGCGCCGCGAGCCCACCCATGCTGTGAGCGAGGATGACAAGCGTGTCCGCGCCGGTTGCGGCGCAAATGTCCTCGATGCGCTGCGCCAGCCCATCGGCGTAGCTATCGATGTCGGCGTACACCGGTTCCAGATTGTGGCTATAGGCACTGACGCCGTGCGCGTCCAGGTAACGCCTGAGCGGAAGCATGAAGCCGCGATTGCAGACGTAACCGTGCACCAATAGCACCGGCAACTGCCCGCGCGGCAACGGCTGCAGCGTTTCCGCGCCCACGAACATCCGCTCGAACGGCTGGTACAGGTTGTAGATCAGGACGTAGGCACTGAGTTCTGCAAGATATAGCCGCAACCAGCCGAGTGCTCCGGGTCGATGCTCCGGAGGCGTAGGGCTTGAACATAGCCTGGCGATGGCAAAAGTCGCAGCGATGCCCGATGCGCGCAGGGCGAGGGCGAATACAAGCAAGGTGGCCGCCGCCTCGATCCAGGGCCAACCGGCGTAGCGCACCAGACACCAGCCAAGCACAATATAGATGATCAGTTCGATCAGCAGCACGCGGCGGAAGGCGCGCGCGAGCATAGTTAGGCCAGCCTCGGCGCGGCGCTGGCACTGACGGCGCGCGCGAACAAGACGGCGGCGCCGGCAAGGGCGGACTTGGAAAAATGTCTGTGTGCAAGCATCGATGGAGAACATGACCTGGCCGTGCTGATTCTATATCAAAGCCCTGAAACAGGCCGCGCAGCCGGCGCGGGCGCCGTTCGAGCCGGGGCGCTGATCAGACCGGTTGCGCGCACGCGGCTTTGTGGCTAACCTTGTGCCGGGGTAAATCGAATACAGTCCATCTGACTCAACCGAGCAGGGAGAAGACCGTGAGCGACAAAATCTGGCTGAACAGCTATCCCGCCGGCATTCCGGCCGAAATCGACGTTAACCAGTTCAGCTCAATCCCGGACCTGGTCGGGAAAAGTTTCACCAAGTTCGCCGACAAGCCGGCCTACCACAACCTCGGCCACACCATCACTTATGCGGAGCTGGAGCGGCTGTCGCGCGATTTCGCCGCATTCCTGCAAGCTCTGCCGGGCATGGCCAAGGGCGAACGCGTCGCCATCATGTCGCCCAACCTGCTGCAATACCCGGTGGCGCTGATCGGCATCCTGCGCGCCGGCATGACGGTGGTCAACGTCAATCCGCTGTACACGCCGCGCGAGCTCGAGCACCAGTTGAAGAACTCCGGCGCCAAGGCCATCGTCATCGTCGAGAACTTCGCTTACACGTTGCAGCAGGTGATCGCGAAAACCCAAGTCGAGCATGTCGTCACCACGCAGCTTGGCGATCTGCTGCCGCTGCCCAAGCGTTGGATCGTCAACCTGGTGGTGAAGAAGGTGAAGAAAATGGTGCCCGATTGGCGCATCGACGGCGCTATCACCCTGCGCACCGCGCTCGCGCGCGGCGCCTCGGCGCAGTTCAAGCCGGTTACCCTGACGCACGAAGACATCGCCTTCCTGCAATACACCGGCGGCACCACCGGCGTGTCCAAGGGCGCGATGCTCACCCATCGGAATATCCTGGCCAACGTGGAGCAGTCCGGCGTGTGGATTTCGGGCAGCTTCCGGGAAGCCAGCGAGATCGCGGTCTCGCCGCTGCCCATGTATCACATTTTCTGCCTTACCTCGACTCTCTCGTTCATGAAATGGGGCGCGCTCAACGTGCTCATCACCAATCCACGCGACCTGCCGGCATTCGTCAAGGAGCTGGGGCAATGGAAGTTCACCGCGCTGACCGGCGTGAACACGCTGTTCAACGGCTTGCTCAATACGCCGGGCTTCGACCAGCTCGATTTTTCCGGGATCAAGGTGGTGATCGGCGGTGGCGCGGCGGTGCTGAAGCCGGTCGCCGAAAGATGGCAGCAGGTCACCGGCAAGTACCTCACCGAGGCCTATGGCCTGACCGAGACTTCGCCGGGCGCCTGCGTCAACCCGCTCGGCACACCCTGGAACGGCAGCATCGGCCTGCCGCTGCCTTCGACCGAAGTGTCGATCCGCAACGACGATTTCGTCGAGCTGCCGCTGTGGACCGGCTCGGGCGACATCGAGAAATCCACCGGTGAGATCTGCATCCGCGGGCCGCAGGTGATGAAAGGCTACTGGCAGAATCCCGCGGAAACCGCCAAGGTGATGCAGGAGGGCTGGCTCAAGACCGGCGACGTCGGCCACATCGACGCCAAGGGCTACGTCACCATCACCGACCGCAAGAAGGACATGATCCTGGTATCGGGCTTCAACGTCTATCCGAACGAGATCGAGAGCGTGGTGGCGATGCACCCAGGCGTGCTCGAGTGCGGCGCGGTGGGCGTGCCCGACGACAAGTCGGGCGAGGCGGTGAAGGTGGTGATCGTGAAAAAGGATCCGAACTTGACCAAAGAATCCGTGATCGAGCACTGCAAGCGGGAGCTTACCGGCTACAAGATTCCGAAGTACGTCGAATTCCGCGACAGCCTGCCGAAGACGCCCATAGGCAAGATCCTGCGGCGGGAGCTACGGGGAAAATAGGACCGTCCCCCGGCGCCGGCACGTGAAACAAGGCAGCGATTTGTTTGAGCGGACGCGGCGCGAGTGGCTGAAGCGGGTGCTGCTCGGAGGCGCAGCGATGCCGCTGCTGCAACGCGTTGCCCTGGCCGCGGGCAAGCGCCCGAGCGGCATGGTGGACGTCAAGGGCGAGGTGCTGATCAACGGCAGGCCGGCAAGAGCGGGCGCGGCACTCAAGCCGGGGGATAGTGTCGCTACCGCCCCCGGGGGCTCAGCCGTGTTCGTGGTCGGCCGGGACGCTTTCCTGATCAGGGAGAAGAGCGAGCTGCTCACCGCGGGCAGCAGCGCCCTCGCCGGCTCGCTGCGCCTGGTGACGGGCAAGCTGCTCTCGGTGTTCGGCCGCGGAGCGCGCCGCATTGCCACCCCCACAGCCACCATAGGCATCCGCGGTACCGGCATTTACATTGAGGCCGAAGCCGAGCGCACCTACGTCTGCACCTGCTACGGCCTGGTGGACCTGCAGGCCAGCAACATGCCCGAAGCCAGGGAGACGGTGAGTACTACCCACCACGACGCGCCGCGCTACATCTACGCCCACGGCGAGACGCCGATCAAGATGATCGAGCCGGCTCCGGTGGTCAACCATACCGATGCCGAACTGATCATGCTGGAGGCGCTGGTCGGCAGGAAGCCCCCCTTCGTCGGCTCCGGGCTGGGCTACAAGAGCTACTGAGGCCGTACTTCTCAGTGCTCGAGCACGTAGGTGCCGGGCGCAGCGCACAGCGCCGGATACTGTTCGGTCTCGATCGGCGGCGGGGCCCGCAGCGTGCCGCGATCGATCGGGGAAACGCTTATAATCGGCAGGTTCCAAATGGAGTGCCGCCAAATGAACCAGGTCCATCGCCTGTTCGACCAGCAATCGAACCTCAGCATCAGCAGCACCGATGAAATCATCGCCGACATCAAAGCCGGCAACATGGTGATCCTGGTGGACGAGAAAGAGCGCGAGAACGAGGGAGATCTCGTTTTCGCCGCCGATTTCGTCACGCCGGAAAAAATCAACTTCATGGCCAGATACGGCCGCGGACTGATCTGCATGCCGATTACCGAGGCGCATGCCCAGCGGCTCAATCTGCCGCCGATGGTCGCCAACAATCGCTCGGTGCACGGTACGGCCTTCACCGTTTCCATCGAGGCGGCCTCCGGTGTCACGACCGGCATCTCCGCCGCGGATCGGGCGCTTACCGTCAAGGTGGCGGCTGCCGCGCAAGCAAAGTCCGAGGACGTGGTGCAGCCGGGTCACATATTTCCGTTGATTGCCCAGCCGGGTGGTGTGCTGGTGCGCGCCGGCCACACCGAGGCGTGCTGCGACCTGGCGCAGCTCGCCGGGTTGTACCCGGCGGCGGTGTTATGCGAGATCATGAAAGACGATGGCACCATGGCCAGATTGCCCGACCTGATCGAATTCGGGAAAGCGCACGGCCTGAAGATCGGCACCATCGCCGACCTGATTCATTTCCGCAGTCAGACGGAGTCGCTGGTCGAGCGCGTGGCCGAGCGCGACATCGCCACCGCGCACGGCAGCTTTCGCGTGATCGCCTATCGGGAGAAGCTCTCCGGCGCGACCCACGTGGCGCTCGTGCGCGGGGCAATCGATCCTCACACGCCTACCCTGGTGCGCGTGCACGAGCCGCTGTCCATGCTCGACCTGCTCGATACGGCGCCGGGCGCGCATTCGTGGAGCGTGCACGAGGCGCTGGCGGCGATCGGCGCAGCCGGCAGCGGCGTCATGGTCCTGCTCAATTGCGCCGAAAGCGCCGCGCAGCTTGCCGAGCGCGTCGCCAGCCAAGCGAAGCCGTGGCCGGCGGCAAGAATGGAACTGTTGACTTATGGCATCGGCGCGCAGATCCTGCGCGATCTCGATGTCGGCAAGATGCGGCTGATGGCCACGCCGCGCAAGATGCCGAGCATGGCCGGGTGGGGCCTCGAAGTGGCCGAGTACGTGCAGCCGCAGCGCGGCACGAAGGTTGGACAGTGAGGGAGATCAAGTCTGGGCTTAACGGGGCGGAGCTGCGCATCGCCGTTGTGCGCGCCCGTTTCAACGAGGCTATCGGTGCCGGCTTGCTCGCCGCTTGTCTGGAACGCCTGACTGCGCTCGGCGTCCAGCCCGGCCGCGTCACGGTGGTGAGCGTGCCCGGCGCGCTGGAGATCCCGCTCGCGCTGCAGCAGCTTGCCGCCACCGGCCACTACGACGCGCTGATCGCCCTGGGTGCGGTGGTGCGCGGCGATACCTATCACTTCGAGGTGGTATCCAACGAATCCGCTGCCGGCGTCACCCAGGTGCAACTCGACGCCGGGGTACCCGTTGCCAATGGCATTCTCACCACCGACACCGAGGAGCAGGCGATGGAGCGGGTAACGCAAAAAGGCAGCGACTGCGCCGCGGTGGCAGTGGAGATGGCGAATCTGATCGGGGAAATCAGGAATGAAAAGCGCACGGCATAAGGCGCGCGAGCTGGCGTTGCAGGGACTGTACCAATGGCTGCTCGCCGAGGAGCATGCGGACGAAATTCGCATGCACCTGGCCGAATTCAAGGGCTATGACAAGGCCGACCGGAAGTACCTCGACCTGCTCCTTGACGGTGTCATCGCCGACGCCGCCGAGCTCGATGCAACATTCGCACCTTTGCTCGACCGTCCGGTCGACGAGCTCTCGCCGGTGGAGCGCGGCGTGCTGCTGATCGGCGCCTACGAGCTGGCGCACGTGCCCGACGTACCCTACAAGGTGGTGATCAACGAAGCCGTGGAGCTGGCGAAATCCTATGGCGGCACCGACGGCTACAAGTACGTGAACGGCGTGCTCGACAAGCTCGCCGCCAAGCTGCGTCCGGCCGAGGTCAAGGCGCGCAAGGCCGGCGGGGGCATGGCCGAAGCCTAAACAGCCTTGCCTTCCGAATTCGACATCATCCGCCGCTATTTCACCCGCCCGGTGAAGCGCGCGCTGCTGGGCGTGGGCGACGACTGTGCCCTGATTGCGCTGGAACAGGGCACGGTGCTGGCGGTATCCACCGACATGCTGGTCGAGGGGCGGCATTTTGTCGCCGGCGCCGATGCCGCCAAGCTGGGCCACAAGGCTCTGGCGGTGAATCTTTCCGATCTCGCGGCGATGGGTGCCGCGCCTCGCTACGCAACATTAGCGCTGGCTTTGCCCGAGGCCGACGAGACCTGGCTGGCGCGGTTCGCGCAAGGGTTTTTCACGCTGGCCGACGCCTTCGGGGTGGACCTGATCGGCGGCGACACCACGCGCGGGCCGCGCAACGTCTGCATCACCGTGATCGGTGCCGTGCCGCCGGAATTGGTCTTGCGCCGCGATGGTGCCAAGGCGGGGGACGAGGTGTGGCTGTCAGGCTGCACCGGCGACGCGGCGCTGGCGCTGGCCCATCTGAACGGGCGTATCCCTCTTGCCGATGCGGCGCTGGCGCATTGCCTCGCGCGCCTGCACACGCCCTTACCCTGCATAACGCTGGGTTTGGCGCTGCGCGGGCTGGCCAGTAGCGCAATCGATGTCTCGGATGGCCTGGTGGCCGATCTGGGCCACATCTGCGAGCGCTCCGGCGTGGCCATCGAACTGCGCTATGCTGATGTGCCGCGCTCGCCTGCGCTCGCGGCCTGCGCCGACGAGCGACTGGCGCAGGAATGCCTGCTCGCCGGCGGCGACGATTACGAGCTTGCATTCACCGCCAGAGCGGACGCGCACGGAAAAGTCGCGGCGGTTGCAGGCGAGTTGGGTCTCGCCCTGACGTGCATCGGGAGCGTCAGCGCGGGCGTGCCGGGTCTGGTGTCGGTTTGCGATGCGGCCGGAAAACTGATGCAACTGGAACGCAAAGGGTTCGATCATTTTGACTGAGAGGAGTATGCGCGGCCAAGGAAGGGGCGCGAGCCTTCCGTTTCCACCTTGGTCGCCGCGTTCTTGTAATGAGCCCTAACGCGATTCTGCGTCCTACCGCAGGCTTCATGCTGGCGCATCCGGCGCGTTTCATCGCGCTCGGCTTCGGCACCGGGCTGTCGCCCTTTGCCCCCGGCACGGTGGGCACGCTGCTCGGTTTTCCCGTGTACTGGGTCGCCAGCGGCCTGCTCGCTCCCTACGGGCCGCTCGCGATGCTGGCGCTGATCGCGGCCATGTTCCTGCTTGGCGTGTGGGCCTGCGCGCGCACCGGGCGCGATCTGGGCATTGCCGATCATAGCGGCATGAACTGGGACGAGATCGTCGCGTTCCAGTTGGTCTTGCTGCTCACGCCCGAGGCCTGGCAGTGGCAGGTGTTTGCGTTTTTCGGCTTCCGTTTTTTCGATGTGGTCAAGCCGCCGCCGATCCGCCAGGTGGACGCCCAGTTGAAAGGCGGGCTGGGGGTGATGTTCGACGACATTCTCGCGGCGTTCTATACCCTATTGGTGATGGCCGTGTGGAAGGCCGTGTTGGGTTGATCATCGATGTCCTCTGATTCGCTAACCACGCTCGCGACCCTGGTCGGTGCCAGGCTCCGCGCCAAGGGGTTGATGCTGACCACGGCGGAATCCTGCACCGGCGGCTGGGTGGCGCAGGCGATCACGACCATCGCCGGCAGTTCGGATTGGTTCGAGCGCGGCTTCGTCACCTATTCGGACGCGGCCAAGCAGGAGATGCTGGGGGTGAGTGCTCGCACGCTTGCCGCGCATGGGGCGGTGAGTGAACAGACCGCGCGCAAGATGGCGATCGGAGCGCTGGCTCACAGCCGCGCGCAAGTGGCACTGGCGATCACCGGCATCGCCGGCCCGGGCGGCGGCTCGCCGGAAAAACCGCCGGGTATCGTGTGCTTTGCTTGGGCGGTGACGGACGGGAAAATCAGCGTGCAAACGCGGCATTTCAAGGGGGACCGCGAAAGCGTGCGCAGGCAATCGGTGATCGCCGCGCTGCAGGGTGTAGTCGAACTGCTCGAAGCTTGAACGCGACGGCTGCGGGGGAGGCGGTTGAGCTTGACCCGGGCGTCTGCCGGCCTAGAATTAACCATGGTCGCCCCCATATCCTAGCCATGACCCCAGTTCGTCCCGCTGCCGTCGCCGGCATGTTCTATCCCGCTGCTCCACGCGAGCTCGCTCGGGAAGTGGATGACATGCTCGCGCACAGCGCCGCCAGCGGCCTGGCTCCCGGCTTTCCCAAAGCGCTGATCGTGCCGCACGCGGGCTACGTGTATTCCGGCAGTGTCGCCGCCGAAGCCTATGATCGGCTGCGTCCGGCACGCGGTATCGTGCGCCGGGTGGTGCTTCTCGGTCCCTGTCACCGCGTGCCGGTGCGCGGGCTCGCCCTGCCTGAGGCGGGCGCATTCGCCACGCCGCTGGGGGAGGTGCCGCTCGACCGGGAGGCGATAGCGTCGCTCGCCGGGTTGTCGCAGGTGGTAGTGAGCCGCGCGGTGCATGCCGAAGAGCATGCGCTCGAGGTGCAACTGCCATTCCTGCAGCGGGTACTGGGCGAATTCAGCCTGGTGCCGCTGGCTGTAGGCGCGGCCACGCCGGAGCAAGTGTCCGAAGTAATCGAAAAACTCTGGGGTGGCGCGGAAACCCTGATCGTGATCAGCTCGGATCTGTCGCACTATCACCCTTACGCGGAGGCTTGCGCAATCGACCGCGGCACCGCTCAGGAGATCCTCGGATATTCCACTGGCATCCACCATGAGCAGGCGTGCGGCGCAACGCCGGTCGCGGGCCTGCTGCTTGCCGCCAAGCGCCATAAGCTGAACGTGGAATTGCTCGACCTGCGCAATTCCGGGGACACCGCCGGCGGCCGCGGGCGGGTAGTGGGCTATGCCTCGTTTGCGTTCTGGGACGGCGCGCCGAGCTTCGGCGACACGCATGGACGCACGCTGCTCGATATTGCGAGGAACAGCATCGAGGGGGCGCTCGGCGTCTCGTCGCCCGAGCGACTGCCTGACGAGTCCTGGCTCAAGCCGGCACGTGCCAGCTTCGTCACGCTGACTCAAAACGGCGGGCTGCGCGGCTGCATCGGCAGTCTGGAGGCGCACCGGCCGCTGGGCGAGGACGTCAGCCACAATGCCCGCGCGGCAGCCTTGTCGGACCCCCGCTTCCCCCCGCTCGCACGCGAGGAACTCGCCGGCACGCGCATCGAGGTATCGCTTCTGTCCACGCCCAAGCTTATCGCCTTCGCCGATCACGCCGACCTGATCGCGCAACTGCGGCCGGGCGAAGACGGCCTGATCCTGGAATGCGGCGCGGCGCGCGGCACTTTCCTGCCGCAGGTCTGGGACAGCCTGCCCGATCAGGAGCAGTTCGTCGCCGAACTCAAGCGCAAGGCCGGGCTGTCGCCGGAGGTGAGCACGGCGAAATGCCGCATCCAGCGCTACCGCGTGCTGAAATGGAAGGAGGAGGGGTGGAAGGAGGAGGCGGCATGAGCAGGGAGCAGGGGCCCCATGTAATCGGGATGCGACCGGCCGCGATTGCCGCCGGACGCCGACAGCGGCCCGGTCTGAACCGCAACGACGGTACGGAGGCGGCGGCATGAGCGTCGCCGAAAGCCAATACCCCGCGCGTTGGTGGCACATGCTCGCCGACGGCCGGATGCAATGTGACCTGTGCCCGCGCGACTGCCGCCTGCACGAGGGCCAGCGCGGCCTGTGCTTCGTGCGCATGCGCAAGGGCGAGCAGATGCTGCTCACCACTTACGGTCGCTCCTCCGGCTTTTGCGTCGATCCGATCGAGAAAAAACCGCTGAACCAATTCTATCCGGGAACAAGCGTGCTCTCCTTCGGCACTGCCGGCTGCAACCTTGCCTGCAAGTTCTGCCAGAACTGGGACATCTCGAAGTCGCGCGACATGGACAGCCTGGCCGACGCGGCCGGCGCGGAAGTGGTGGCGCAGGCGGCGCATCGGCTGGGCTGCAAGAGCGTGGCCTTCACCTACAACGACCCGGTGATTTTCGCCGAGTATGCCATGGACGTGGCCGACGCCTGCCACGCCCTGGGCGTGCAGACGGTGGCGGTAACCGCGGGCTATATGCACGAGGCGCCGCGGCGCGAGTTCTACGCCAAGATGGACGCGGCCAACGTCGATCTCAAAGCCTTTACCGAGGAGTTCTACGTCAAGCTGACCGGCGCCCACCTCGCGCCGGTGCTGGATACGCTGAAATACCTGAAGCACGAGACCGCCGTGTGGTTCGAAATCACCACGCTGCTGATTCCGGGCAAGAACGACAGCGATGCTGAGCTCGAGGCGATGTGCGCCTGGATCGCGCAGGAACTGGGGCCGGACGTGCCGCTGCATTTCTCCGCCTTCCACCCGGACTGGAAGATGACTGATTTGCCGGCGACGCCTGCGGCCACGCTGAGGCGGGCACGCGCGCTTGCGCTCAGACACGGGCTACATTACGTCTATACCGGCAACGTGTACGACACCGAGGGCGGCACCACCTACTGCCCGCACTGCGCCAACGCCCTGATCGTTCGCGACGGGTACGACATCCTCAATTATCGCGTCGGCGACGATGGCCGCTGCCTCACCTGCGGCGGCGCCATCGCCGGCCGCTATCAGCACTTCGACAGGGCTTTCGGCTCGCGCCGCATCCCGGTGCGCCTGGCGGCCACAGTCCTGTAGCCCACTCCGGCCGGACCTGAGTTGCGTCCGGCTGCTCCAAGGCCAGGCGGATTTTTGCGAGCAGGCGAGCTTTGTCCGCGCTGAGCGTGCCTTTCAGCACTTGCCAGTTCGACGCGTGGTCGCCGCGAATTCCGGCTGCGCGGCGCTGAGGAGTTTGGCCGAGTTCTCGGCACGCTGCGCCGAGAATGCCTGGCTGCCCAAGCCGTTTAGAATCATCACCGAGCGGCAGATGCGTGAGCCGCTCCCTTGTTCACTTCGGCCAACCCAAAGGAGCCCCAGGCATCATGCAATTTATAGGTGACCTCCTCGCCGACTTCATCCACCCATAAGACGCGACCGCTAGGAGTGGGTGAAACGCGAGCACAAAAACTCGCTGAGGACAGCGCTTATAACCGGGTCTAGGATTTGAATCGGACTCTTCCAGAGTCTCATTATCCTAATTTGGGTTATTCGCTGTAAGGCCAATATCATCGTCGAGTGTCGAAGACCAAATCCACGCAGGCAGACAGCGCTTTCCGCAAGCTGTTGAAAGAATTGCGGATGGCAAAGAATTTCTCTCAGATAGAACTGGCCGCCCGCCTCGGTATGCCGCAGAGCTATGTAAGCAAGTATGAGACTGGGGAGCGCCGCTTGGATTTCGTGGAAACGGTCCTTGTGTGCGAAGCACTGGAAATCGGCATTCAAGAATTCGCGAAGGCCTTTTGCAGCAAGTTGATCAAGCCGCGCCGCGTAAGAGCAAAGCGATTGAAATAGTGAAGAGTGGCCTGAACGCTGAGTTTGAATCCGGCCAAATGACGGCGAAGAAGGCTGCGAAAATTCTTGTCTCGATGAAAGATGGGTTCATCGTTCCCACCGCAAAGCAGAAACTGAATCTTCTGGTTGCCTTTGCCAAGAAAGGTAAGGTGGTTTATGGGAAGGCGTTCGATATCGTCAAATTGTCCAGTTCCGTGAACTTGGATGACTTGGCAGATGTCGAGGAAAACCTTAAGAACGTGACGATCTTTGAAATTAAATCGACAAGGAAGAGGTTGCGAGCAGATTTCTCGACGTATTTCTTCGCATTGACAGCCGCGGAAGTGTTGGTTGCCCAGAGTCTTAGAAAGCAATTCAAGTTCATGCTCGTGAACACAACAACGGGCGAGATTCTTGAGATGGATTTGGCAGATATTTTTGCACGAGCGAAAGGAATTTATCCGACATGGAGCATTTCTTTCTAATTCAAACTGTGGTCGTGAGAATTGTCTGGAGATATCTGCCTGTTTGTTGGCACGCGATCAGGATTGGCCAATTGAGCGGGGTTCTGCGCGCTCAAAATTGACCAGGGTGTTCAGCCTATCCTGCCTAACTAACTTAGGGGCAGGAACACAGGTGCATTATTTGGGCCCATCTCAATGGGCACGCTGCTGGTCAAGAAAAAGACTTCCAAGGTACCAGCCGCGGGAACTGCGGATTGGCGATGAATTCAACGTTCTTGAAAGTTGAATATCGGTGGGCTTTTTGTCCGCTGACAGCTTATTGGAGCACCGCAACCAGCAATGCATGCTGCGGAGTCTGGAACGGATTGAGCACCGTCACCCCTCTCCAGGTAAATCCGTGCTGAAAATCCTCGCTGAGGAGCAGTCGGCACTTCTGATCGGCGGCCACGGAAAGGATCAGCGCGTCCCAGATAGGTGTCTGGTGGTCCACCGCGAGGTCAAATGCCGCGCGCAACGCGTCGAACGTGGAGTCGGCGACATCGAACGCATCGGCCCAACTCAGAACGGCGGTTCGCGCTTCTTCCGGAGCGTTGCCCGCCTTGCGGACGAGTACCCGGTAAAGCTCCCCGAGTGTCTGGGCAGGGATAACGACCAGATGTCCGGGCAAGCGCGCGACAAGATTTCGCGCGGTCCTGCAGCGTTTCGCGTCCCCCACCCCTTCGGTGTAGGCCATAACATTGGTGTCAAGCGCAATGCGCACCATGTCACTTACTCATAGAGCTCGTCACGGGACCAGTTCCTCGTCCCGGTCACGCGAGTCGCGCGCAGCCGCGACAGCAGGACACGCCTGGCTGCCACACGCTCGCGACGCTCGACCTGGTCGGCCGCGGAGATCGTCGCAACCGGCTTGCCACGCGATGTCACGATGATCTGTGCGCCGCGAGACACTTCGCGCAACAGCGATGAGAAATGGCGGTTTGCTTCGGCAGCGCTGATTGATTTCATGGCTCATTCCATAGGTAGTGATCTGCACTACTTTATCATAGTTCACGCCTGCATGGATCGGTGCAGTCGCAGATAGGGCAAAGGCCTGGTTCTTCCTAAGCCCTTGTTTGAATGGCGCCGCCAGCACGATGCAGAATCCTATGCTTGAAGTTTTATCCTCGTTGCGCTTGCCAAGCGGCAAAAACTGTATGAAAATACAGCATTTGCTCAAACACGGAGCCCGCTCATGGAAGCGCTGACCGCCAAGCAGCAGGAAATCCTGACGCTGATACGCCAGGCCATCGAAACCACCGGCCTCCCGCCCACGCGGGCCGAGATCGCCGAGGCCATGGATTACAGCTCGCATAACGCGGCCGAGGAGCATCTGCGCATGCTCGAGCGCAAGGGCGCGATCGAGATCGTCAAAGGCTCAGCGCGCGGCATCCGCCTGAAGGACGGCGGCGGCATTCCGCTCATCGGGCGCGTCGCCGCCGGCTCACCCATCCTGGCGGAGGAGCACGTGCAGGCGCATTACCAGATCGATCCGGCGCTGTTCCATCCGCGCGCTGACTACCTGCTCAAGGTGCGCGGCATGAGCATGCGCGATGCTGGCATACACGATGGCGACCTGCTTGCCGTGCACAAGACTAACGAAGTTCGCTCCGGCCAAATCGTGGTCGCGCGCTTGTACGACGAGGTCACGGTGAAACGGCTGCGCCGGCGTGGCGCAACGGTGGAACTGTTGCCGGAAAACCCGGAGTTCGAGCCCATCATCATCGACACGCGCGAAGTGGATTTCGCAATTGAGGGATTGGGCGTTGGCGTGATCCGGGGCGGCAGGCCGCTGTAGCCTGAACTTCGGCAAGGGGATTCCCCAACTTTTCCCTTCTCGCCCTCTTGGGCCGCCTAAGTCTCTGATTTTTCTTGCCACTTGCAATTTTCAATAAACTGTATAAAAATACAGGTCAACGCAATCGGGCCGTGGCCCGTTTGATACCAAACCGAAACCGAAGGAGATTTTCATGGATGACAACAAGACCAAAGCCCTCGCAGCCGCGCTTGCGCAGATCGAAAAGCAGTTCGGCAAGGGTTCCATCATGCGCATGGATTCGGACGCGATCATGGATGACGTGCAGGTGGTCTCCACCGGCTCGCTCGGCCTGGACATTGCGCTGGGTGTAGGCGGACTGCCGCGCGGCCGCGTGGTCGAAATTTACGGGCCGGAATCCTCCGGCAAAACGACGCTAACGCTGCAGGTGATCGCCGAGATGCAGAAACTGGGCGGCACCGCCGCCTTCATCGACGCCGAGAACGCGCTCGACCCGCAGTATGCTCAAAAGCTGGGCGTGAAAGTGGAGGACCTGCTCATTTCCCAGCCCGACACCGGCGAACAGGCGCTGGAAATCGCCGATATGCTGGTGCGCTCCGGTTCGGTCGACGTGGTGGTCATCGACTCGGTGGCCGCGCTCACGCCCAAGGCCGAGATCGAGGGCGAGATGGGCGAGCCGCAGATGGGCCTGCAGGCGCGCCTGATGAGCCAGGCGCTCCGGAAACTCACCTCCAACATCAAGCGCACCAACACGCTGGTGATTTTCATCAACCAGATCCGCATGAAAATCGGCGTCATGTTCGGCAGTCCGGAGACCACCACCGGCGGCAACGCGCTCAAGTTCTACGCCTCGGTGCGTCTGGACATCCGCCGCATCGGCTCGATCAAGAAGAACGAGGAAGTGATCGGCAACGAAACGCGGGGGAAAGGGGGGAAGAACAAGATGGCGCG
>Ga0080064_1005206_pt1 | contig 15573 bp, 14 predicted proteins | sample Subgrocontami54m_FD_69260 | JGI IMG/M metagenome (GOLD analysis project Ga0080064, IMG submission 69260) | Subsurface groundwater microbial communities from S. Glens Falls, New York, USA - GMW46 contaminated, 5.4 m (SPADES assembly) (version 2) ...
TGTGGGCCCACGCAACCCCCCCCCTGTTCTTGGCCGGCGCCCCTGGTGGTGCGGGCGCCCCGCCTGCATCTGAGTCTGATGCAGGCGGGACGCCTGCACCACAAGGTCGCCCCTACTTCGTCATGGAGCTGGTCCACGGCGTGCCGATCACCAAATACTGCGACGACAACCATCTGACGCCGCGCGAGCGCCTGGAGCTGTTCGTGCCGGTCTGCCAGGCGATCCAGCACGCCCATCAGAAGGGCATCATCCATCGTGATATCAAGCCGTCCAACGTCATGGTCACGCTCTACGACGGCAAGCCGGTCCCCAAGGTGATCGACTTCGGCGTGGCCAAGGCGACCGAGCAAAAGCTGACCGAGCGGACCCTGTTCACGCAGTACGGCACCATGATCGGCACGCTGGAATACATGAGCCCGGAGCAGGCGGAGATGAGCGCCCTGGGCGTCGATACCCGCAGCGACATCTACTCGCTGGGCGTGCTCCTGTACGAGCTGCTGACCGGCAGCACGCCGCTGACTCACAAGCGGATGAAGGAAGCCGCCTATGCCGAGATTCTCCGCCTGATCAAGGAGGAGGAGCCGCCCAAGCCGAGCACGCGGCTGAGCGATTCGGGCGAGGCACTGGCGTCGATCTCGGCCCAGCGGCACATGGAGCCGGCCAAGCTGACGAAGCTTGTCCGCGGCGAGTTGGACTGGATTGTGATGAAGGCACTGGAGAAGGACCGCGACCGCCGCTATGAGACGGCCAACGGCTTCGCCGCCGACGTGCAGCGCTACTTGAACGACGAGGCGGTGCAGGCGTGTCCGCCGTCGGCGACATACCGGCTGCGGAAGTTCGTGCGACGCAACAAGGCCGGCCTGGCGGTCGCCGGCATGATCCTGTTCTTCTTGGTGTTGCTGGGCAGCGGCGCCGGCTGGGCGGTCCGTGACCGGGCAGCCCGCGATGAGGAGCGGGCCCGCGAGCGGACCGAACGGCTGACCAAGGTGGCCGGCCAGGTCGAGTTGATCCTCGCCGAGGTCGAGCGGCTGGAGAAGGAACAGCAGTGGCCGGACGCCCTGGTGGCGGCCCGACGCGCCCAAGCAGCGCTGGCCGGCGGCGAGGCGGACCCGGACACCAGCGAGCGCGTCCGCCAGGTGCTGGCCGACCTGGAGATGGTCGCACGATTGGAGGAGATTCGGCTCAGCCTGAGTGAGGTAAGCCAGGACGGCAGGAAGTTGGACAGAGCCGACACGGCCGGGCGCTATGCGGCGGCGTTCCGCGAGTACGGCGTGGACGCCGAGGCGCTCCCGGCGGACCAGGCGGCCGCGCGGCTCCGGTCCCGCACGGCGATCGTCGGCCCCCTCGCTGCAGCCCTCGACCACTGGGGCGACTGTTGTCGATTCAACAAGGACGAACGGCTGGCCAAGGAGCTGTGGGCGCTGGCCGGCACCCTGGACCCCGATCCGTGGCGCGTCCACGTCCGCAAGGCCGTCTCGGCGCGCGACGTTGCCAGGTTGCTGGTGCTGGCCGAGCCTCCGAACACGGCCGGCCAGCCGCCACAGTCGCAGGTGCTGCTGGCCATGACTTTGCAGAGCAGTAATGGACTAAAGGCCATTGCCCTCTTGGAGCGGGCCAGCGAGGCGCACCCCGCCGACTTCTGGATCCACTTTCAGTTGGCGGCCCACCTGAACGCCTCTCTCCGCCCCAAACGTCTGGAAGCCGTGGTTCGGCATTACACCGCCGCACGGGCGCTCCGCCCCCGGAGCGCCGCGACCTGGAACAACCTCGGCAGCGCCGTGCACGACCAGAAGAAGCTGGACGAGGCCATCGCCTGCTACCGCAAGGCCATCGAGCTCGACCCGAAACTCGCCGCGGCCCACTACAACCTCGGCAACGCTTTGTACGCCCAGAAGAAGCTGGACGAGGCCATCACCTGCTACCGCAAGGCCATCGAACTCGACCCGAAATTCGACCTGGCCCACGGCAACCTCGGCAACGCCCTGTTCGGACAGAAGAAGTGGGACGATGCCATCGCCTGCTACCGCAAGCACATCGAACTCGACCCGAAACGCGCCGGGACCCACAACAACCTCGGCGTCGCCTTGAAGGCCCAGGGGAACGTGAACGATGCCATCGCCTGCTACCGCACGGCCATCGAACTCGACCCGAAACTCGGCGCGGCCCACAACAACCTTGGCATGGCCCTGAAGGACCAGGGGAAGGTGAACGATGCCATTACCAGCTACCGCACGGCCATCGAGCTCGATCCGAAAAACGCTAACGCCCACTCCAACCTCGGCGCCATTTTGTGCGATCACAAACGAGACTATGACGGCGCCATCGCCGCCTTTCTCAAGGCCATCGACCTGGACCCCGATGCCGCCATGGCCCACTTCAACCTCGGCAACGCCCTTTGCGGAAAAGGGCAGTTCGACGAAGCGATCGCCCGCTACCGCAAGGCCATCAAACTGGACCCGAAGCTCGTGAACGCCCTCTTAAACGTTGGCATCGCCCTGTACGGCCAAGGGAAGCCGGACGAGGCCATCGCCTGCTTCCGCACGGCCATCGAGCTCGATCCGAAAAACGCTAACGCCCACTCCAATCTCGGCGTTCTCCTGAGGAAGAAGGGGGACTTCCCCGGCGCCATCGCCGCCTGGCGAAAGGCAATCGCCCTCAAGCCGGACGATGCCGGAGCTTGCAACAAGCTCGCCTGGCTCTTGGCCACTTGCCAGGACCCGAAGTTCCGCAACCCCGGTGAGGCGGTGCAGCTGGCCAAGCGGGCCGTGGATGTCCAACCGGCGAACGGAAACTCCTGGAAGACGCTGGGCGCAGCTCAATACAGCGCCGGCGATTGGAAAGCCGCGCGGGCCGCGCTCGAAAAATCAATGGAACTCCGCAAAGGCGGCGACAGCTTCGACTGGTTCTTCCTGGCCATGGCCCACTGGCAACTGGGGGACAAGGAACAGGCCCGCAAGTGGTACGACCAGGGCGTGACCTGGATGGAGAAGAACGCGCCGCAGGATGAAGAGCTGCGCCGCTTCCGTGCGGAAGCCGCAGCACTCTTGGACCTGCCACACTCACCAAAAGGAGGCGACGTACCGAAATAGGAGCAGAAAGCGTCCGAGTTCACGTAGGAAGGTCTTTTCTTTAACACCGGGGAGACCGGTGGGCCAAGCCGGCAAGCTCACGTCCCACCGATCCCCCACAAGGAGCACACTCATGATCCGCAAACGCACGTTCAGTTTCAAGCCCCGTTTGGAAGCCCTGGAGGACCGCTGCCTGCTCTCGGCCGGGGCACTCGACCCGAGCTTCGGCAGCGGCGGCCTCGTCGTCACCGATCTCGGTTCGACCTCTGACCATGCCCGCGCCATGGTCATTCAGGCCGACGGCAAAATCGTCACCGCCGGCGGCACGGGCGGCAGCGGCAGCGGCACGGGCCAGGACTTCGCCCTGGTCCGCCACAACCTTAATGGGACGCTGGACACGTCCTTCGGAACCAACGGTCGGACAACCACGGACTTCAAAAAGTCTTCCGATGTCGCTAACGCGGTTGTTCAGCAAGCGGATGGGAAGTTCGTGGTCGCGGGCACTGTCACGATCACCGCGGGCATTCCCACGAGCTCCAAAACCGACACAGACTTTGGCCTGGCACGCTACCACGCGAACGGCACGCTGGACACCTCCTTCGGCAGCAACGGCAAGGTCATGACCACGATCGGCAAGTTTACCGACCAGGCTTCGGACATGGCCATGCAGACGGATGGCAAGATCGTCGTGGCGGGCGCTACGTGGAAGATCGTCAATTCCATCAGTTACATCGATATCGTCGTGGCCCGCTACAACGCCAACGGCAGCCTCGACGCTGCTTTCGGCCAGGGCGGAATCGTGAAAACGGACTACGCAGGACAACCTGATGAGGCACGCGCCGTGGCCATTCAGACGGACGGCAAGATCGTCGTGGCAGGAAGATTCGCTGGCGCGGGCCTCGGGCTCGTTCGGTATCACCCGAACGGAAGCCTTGACCTTTCCTTTGGCAGCCAGGGCAAGGTATCCACCGTCGTCTTCGGCGACCTCGTCGACCTCAACGCCTCGGCTACTGATATCGCCATCCAGGCGGACGGCAAAATCGTGGCGCTGGCAAATGTCTCGGACCGCAGGAACGCTCCTGTTGTCCCTTTCTTCATCGCGTTGGCGCGCTATAACCCCAACGGCAGCCTCGATACCACCTTCGACTCAGACGGGATCGTCACGATTCAGCAACCGATCGATACCCTTGGGAACGCGCTCGCCATGCAGTCCAACGGCAAGTTTGTCGTCGCCGGTTACTACCATGACAGCACTGAAGGTTTCGGTAGCTCCGTTAAACGGGACTTTTTCCTGGCCCGCGTCAACAGTGACGGCAGCCCCGATGCCACCTTCGGCACGGGCGGGGTGGTGAGGACGGATTTCGGGCCGACCTTCGGCGTGACGAACTCCGACGACAGAGCCAATGCCGTGGCCATTCAAGCGGACGGCAAGATCGTGGCGGCGGGCTCGTTCGGAAAGCTCCTCGCCAACTACGACAGCGCCTTCGACATCGCCCTGGCCCGCTACGAGGGCGACGCGCCGCTGCAAGCTGCTGCTGCCGCCCCGAAGCCGACCGCAACCACTCTGAGACATTCCCAGGTGCAGCCGCTCCTCGCCGAAGCCCGCGCCCGCTGGCAAGCCGCGGGCGTGGACACCTCCGGCCTCGGCACCATCCAACTCCAGATCGCCAACCTCGGCGGTCGCACGCTCGGGCTGGCGTCGGGCCACACGATCACGCTCGACGACAACGCCGCCGGCTGGGGCTGGTTCGTCGATCGGACCCCGAAGGACGACTCCGAGTTCACCACGCCCGGCAACCAGGGCGAGCAGAACCGCATCGACCTGCTCACCGTCCTGGAGCACGAGATCGGCCATCTGCTCGGCCACGAACACACGGAGTATGGCGTCATGACCGATACACTCGCAACCGGGATTCGGCGAATACCCGGCAGCACCGAGGCCAATGACTGGTCGGCGCTTCTTGACGTGCTGGTCTCCGAGCCCCTGAGCAAGCGCAGGCGGTAGGCTCCGTTTGCTCTGTCGAGTATCGTCAAGCCGGGGCGTACCGCGTGATCCCCGGCACGCGGTCAAAATCGCCGTCCTTGCTAGCCAGATTGGTCAGGCCCTGCGCCTGCATGACGGCGACGACCAGGGCGTCGCCGCACAGCAGGCCGAACTGGCGGCTGACATCGGCACCCAGCGATACGTGGGTTTTGCCAATGGGAAGCACATCCACGCCGATCAAAGTTATTTCGTCCAATGCCTGGCGCGACCGGGTCAGTTGTTGAACCTCCGCGGGGTGTTTCCGCAAGCGTTGGGCAATGCCCTTGGCAGGCCAGCCGAAACGCTGGCAGGCCTCAATCGTCATGAGCCGGTGGACGACTTCCGTCAGGACATGAGCGGACGTGAAGCCGGCAAGCTCCTTATTCTCGATGCGGTCAAGGAGCTTTTGGCAGGCCGGGCCGTAGCGCGGATGCGCTGTGAAGTAATAGAGGAGCGGGTTGGCATCCACGAAGACGGTGACTCCGGCGGGAATGGCATCAAAGGTCATGGCCGCTCCAGGGGATCGTTCTCGACATCGTCGATCAGGTAGTCAAGGTCTTGGAGAGAGCCGGTCCACCGCAGCAGGCCGTAGCCCTTTTTGGCGTCCTGCTCTGATTCATGAATGGTGACGGTGATCCGCTGCTTCTCGGTCAATGGCAACGGCTCGGCGAGTTTGAGCGCGCCGTTCTCATAGGTGGCTTGAATCGTAATGGCCATGACGGTTGTCTCCGGCGAGTTTTTGCGCGTTTTGATATTGTACCACATCGACCAAGGAAAACTGCCAATTGACCGGGAACCTGCGCGGCTCGACCATCCACTCGGCCTCGGTCCACACCCTCTGGCTCGACGAATCGCCGCCGGCTGGGGTTGGTTCGTCGATGCCGCACCGTGAACGGCACCGCCACGACGGGCGACAGCGACTACGTCGCCAAGACCGGCACGCTGACCTTCGCCCCCGGCCAGACGACGAAGACGATTACGATCGAAGTCAAGGGCGACAGCAAGAAGGAAGCGAACGAGACGTTCTACCTGGACCTGTTCGGCAACAGCGGCAATTCGTTGTTCACCAAGAGTCGCGGTGTGGGCACGATTCTGAACGACGATTGATCGCGCGGCGAATGCCTGGGGGCGAGACCGATTGGCGCGCCGCGGTTGAACTGGTCTTCGCCGATGACCTGTTCACCGGCCAGAAGCACCGGCGAAATAGTTGGTGAGTGGCGAGTCGTAAGAGAACTGTCGAGTGACTGGTGTGGGGTAGAGATGCTGCGTCCACCAGTCACTTTTTTGGAATCGATCAGTCGCCATTCCACGCAGGATGATTCTCCGATAGAATACGAGGAGAATTCACGAGGCGCCTATGGCTGTTGAGAATTCCACCGCTACCAGCGAAGTCGCCATTCTGAGTCGTGTCATGGAACCGAACAACGGCACGCTCTCCGCGGCTGCCGCGCGCGCTTGGCTCAAGCTCGACTTCACCAACCAGGACCGCGCTCGGATGCACGAGCTGGCCCTCAAGGCTCAGGAAGGAACACTTGCTGCCCAAGACGAGATCGCCCTGGACAGCTACCTGCGGGCTGGCTGTCTTCTCGACATGATGCACTCCAAAGCGCGCCACTCTCTCAAGAAACGCGCCGTGCGGGCATAGATCATGGATGAAGCCCTGGAGCAGATGGTTTGGCAGCGGGCGCAGCAACGGTGCGAGTATTGCCAGCTCCCCCAGGAATGCTCCCGCGTTTCGTTTGAAATCGATCACATCATCTCGCGCAAGCACCGCGGCCCGACGATAGCCTCGAACCTTGCCGGAAGCTGTTTCTACTGCAACACTTTCAAGGGACCAAATCTCTCGGGAATCGACGACCAGACCGGCAAGATCGTTCGGCTCTTCCACCCGCGCCGGCACAAATGGTCGGCGCACTTTAGGTGGGACGGCCCGGTTCTCGTCGGCAAAACTCCTATCGGCCGGGCCACCATTAACGTGCTCGTGATTAACCACCCCGCCCGCCTTGCCGCCCGTGAGGCGCTCATCATGGAAGGCGTTTTCCCGCCGTCGGTCGGTGCGACGCGGCGCCGTTAGCACAACCAAAAGCCACACTCTCCGTATGGCGCCCGATTCAGCATCAGCGACGTGACCAAGAAGTGAAGGAAGAATCAAACGACTCTGTTCACCTTCACGGTCACGCTCTCGGCCGCCTACGACCAGGCGGTGACGATGTCGTTCCGCACCGTGAACGGCACCGCGACGACGAGCGACCCCCCCTGGCCCCCCCTTTGGAAGGGGGGGAGCGGGGGGGGTCGCCAGGACCGGCACGCTGACCTTCGCCCCCGGCGAGACGACCAAGACGATCACCCCCCCTTCTCCCCCCCTTTCAAAGGGGGGGCAGGGGGGGTCGAAGGGCGACAGCAAGAAGGAGGCCAACGAGACGTTCTACCTGGACCTGTTCGGCAACAGCAGCAATTCGCTGTTCACCAAGAATCGTGGCATTGGCACGATCCTGAATGACGATTGATCGCGCGGTTGCAGAAAGCGGCCGGTGAGGTGCTTGTCGCTAAGCACGCCCCTCACCGGCCCGGCACCGCCCCGGCGCTCGGTTTGCGCCGAGCGTTCGCGCCTTAAACTGATGCAATCGGCCAACAATGCCCAGCATGCGTGCCATTCGAAAAAGGGATTGTGCGCTGACATCCGCCTCAGTTCGACCATGGATAACGTGCGAGTTGCGCCGCACGAGCACGCTAGACCGCGATCCCACGCGCGGTGATTCGCGCGACGCAGCCCTGGCGTTGCGACCAGGTCTTGAAACCAGGGTGCCGCAACATACGGCGAACAAATTTGGCAACGTCAAGCGGACCTACGTCGAGGTATGCCAAACAATAGTGGCCGTTGCAAAGTGTTTTTTTGAAGAAGTCCCGATCGCGGCTGAAAAAAGATGGGCGTCGGAGCGTGCGCAGCAACGTGACGATTTCGTCGTCTTGCATGCCTTTGCGTCCGAGATCGTGTCCGATCTGGCACAAATGTACGCGCCACGACCTGAGCTGCAGGCGCTGACTCTCGAAGACGTTCTCGTCCAAAACGATCACACCGAGACCGGCCTTTCAAAGTACTGGTCCGCGTGCTCGACGATGGCCCGACCGGCAATACGGATCGCCTCGGCAATCGCCGGGCGCGTGATGCTGTCGTGGCACTCCTTGATGATCTCGTTCCAGTTCATGCCGGCGGCTACCAGCTCCAAGACATCGCTCACGAGAATCCGCGTGCCGCGGAATGTGAGTTTGCCGTGGCAAACCTTGGGATCTGCACAGATGAATCGTCCGATCGACGGCTTTTTCATGCGAACTTGCTCCTTAATTGGACAGCGCCACTTTTCACAATGGGCAAGGTTGGGCGGCAACAAATAAGGACTTACGTCGAAACTGCTTGCCCATTGTGAAAAGTGGCGCTGTCCAATTAAGAGCCCCGCAGTCAATGTACCTCGTGTCGTCGATTTGGGAAAGCGCGTTTGTGAACTGCTGAATGGCACACCTGTAAACCAAAGCGGCCGGTGCATCCCAACCGCGAAGAAGGACACGCACCGGCCCGGCCTCGCCCCGGCGCTCGGTCTGCGCGCCGGAAGGGTACGATCAGGCGGTGACGATGTCGTTCCGCACCGTGAACGGCACCGCCACGACGGGCGACCCCCCCTGGCCCCCCCTTTGGAAGGGGGGGAGCGGGGGGGGTCGCCAAGACCGGCACGAACCAGGAGTCAGGAGACAGGAGTCAGGAGTCAGAGAAGCAGCCGCCTGAACCTGACTCCTGACTCCTGATCCCTGACTCCTGTGGTGCCCCCGGCCAGACGACGAAGACGATCACGATCGAAGTCAAGGGCGACAGCAAGAAGGAAGCGAACGAGACGTTCTACCTGGACCTGTTCGGCAACAGCAGCAATTCGCTGTTCACCAAGAATCGTGGCATCGGCACGATCCTCAACGACGATTGACCATGCGCGGGCGCCGGGGCAACTCAATGACGCGGCGTCCGCGGTCGGTCCGGTCAGATTCACTTGCGGCGCCGGCGCGGCGGGCGGAGGCCGAGGAGCGAGCGGCAAGCATCGCGCACGTTGCCGGCCCAGCGCAGAGCGGACGCGGCCTGACGTTTGGTGCTGTGCATGAGTGGATAACGTGGATCAACAGCAAATTCCGTGAGCACGCGCAGTCCGCGTCGCTGTCGGTCTAGCGAAGCATGATGCGGCAACAACCGATCCAAAAGGTCTTCCAGATCGTGTGTCTTGGGGACCGACTGGCCGAATTCCTCCAACATTGCTTTCAAATACTTCTCGGCGGATTGTTGGCAATGGAAACAGACTTGATCATGAAACGGCTCGCTTGCCGCGGCGATGATTCCGGCGACGCGAAAGTCGTCCTCAGCTTTGCGAATCCACTCGCGGGTCATTCTTTTCATAGAGAATTTTCCCCTTCGTCATGATCTCGGTCAGGAACGACTCGCGCTCCGCCAACCTCCACTGCACATGCTGCGGTTTGAAGACGAGCAAATCCATGGGGAACTGCGTCGGCACGTCGCACCGAATCTTCACGGCCTGATCCAGTTCATTCCGTGCCGGCATAATGACCAAAATGTCCACGTCGCTGTCGGCATGCGGCGTTCCATAGGCATAAGAGCCGAACAAAATGATCTTGTCGGGTTGGAAACGCTCGGCAACTCGGCGCGCGAACCGGCGAATCACGCGCATGGGAATGTCCGCTCCGCGATACCAGCGGGCTGGCGTAGCCTTCGTCACGATGCGGCGCTTGTTGGTCATAGGATCAATTGTACCAAAGAAGACCGGCACGTTGACCTTCAACCCCGGCGAGACGACGAAGACCATCACCATCGAAGTCAAAGGCGACAGCAAGAAGGAGGCCAATGAAACGTTCTACCTGGACCTGTTCGGCAACAGCAGCAATTCGCTGTTCACCAAGAATCGTGGCATCGGCACGATCCTCAACGACGATTGATCGCCCGTAAAGGAGGAGTCTCATGTCCGCTGTCGTCGCCATGCCGCCGGTGAAGCCCGGAGAGAACAGTTGAAATGCGGCGTGGCGGCGGTAGACGTGCGTAGCGGCCAAGTCATTGCTTTCCTGGAGTTCCAGACCGCCGTGGAAGAGATCTTCGACGTGCAACTATTGCCCGGGCTGCGTTTTCCGGAGGTAATCGGTTTCCAGCAAGAAACGATCCAGCACACGTTCATCGTTCCGCCCGTAATACCTGACCCCTGACCAGCAATTCCCGGCCGTTGCTGGTTGGCTTTGCCTTGTCCCTCCATTTTTACAAAGGACTTGCGGACTGGTCGCTCTCGGTAGGGGCCGATGGGAGGATGGGGGCTTTGTGGAAGAGGCCCACGGCGAATGGCAGCTGGCAGGGGGAGGTGTTTACGGACGGGGAACGCGACGCCGGGCCCGGCACCCAAGAAGCTGCGCACCGGACTTTTTTGGCGTGCTGGCGAGTTGGCGCGTCGGTCGTCATTTTCGACCAAGTGCGTTGCGGGCAGTTTTCGCCACAACGAAAACTGGGGTAACGACTTAGGATCGAGAGCCACCACTGCCTGGGGCATGGTTCAATTCTTGTCACTTCTGGGTGACAGCGTAAATGCTGGGGGGGGGACTACACTTCACTGTCATGTGATGCCGGCATTTTTGTCGGTGTAACATTGAATGGCTCAAGGGGATAGGAAGTTGAGTGCGTGCCAACTGTGTCGGAATGCTGTCGTCTCGAATATCACCTATGCCTGTGCGCATTTGTGAACCAGGCCGCAAATCGAGCCACATACCGTGGCGAGTTGGCAAACTGGCAAACTGACCATCATATTTACCTATATGATAAGGTCGATCTACCTATTTCGCTGTGCTCACCTCTCCGTAGGCCAGGTCAGCGGGATGACTTCCTTGCGGTCGGGATGGACCGGCGTGGCCCCCAGCAGTTGATGGGCATAGGTAATGCCGCCGCCGCGATGGTGTTTCTCCAGGCACGAGCTCCCCGATTGGGACTCGAAGCTACGCGCCCGGGCATTCACTCAGGTAGCGGTGACGTTGTATTGGCACTGTGCGGGGCCGCGCCATCGATTGAGCGTTTCCGCACGTCTGGCGTGAAAAGGCGTCAGTATCATTGCCAATGCAAATGCGGCGAAGATCGAAGAAAGCCTGCCTAGCTGATGAGACGATGGCAGTTCAGGCTAAACGCTACGGCATTGGGTTTGCTCGCTCTTGGCGTTGATTGGTCAGGCCACAACGCCAACGCATTTGGGTAGCGGTACAGTTCGATGCAAGAAACCCGGTTTTTCCAAAAAACCGGGTTTCTTTCCGGTCACTGAAAAGAGAACAGCACATGTCCCAACCGATGACCATTGCCTATTTCTCGATGGAAGTAGGCCTCGATCCGGACATGCCGACGTACAGCGGTGGCCTGGGCATTCTCGCCGGCGATACACTCAGGGCCGCGGCGGACGTCGGCCTGCCCCTCGTCGGCGTTACGTTACTCCATCGCCAGGGATATTTCCGGCAGCAGCTCGACGCCTCCGGCAATCAGACCGAAAGCGCCGTGCCGTGGGCGCCTGAAAAGTTCCTGGAGCAATTGCCTCGATTGGTGTCGATCACGATCGAAAACCGAATGGTCGCAGTACGAGCGTGGCGCTATGTCATCCGCGGCGTCTCTGGGCATGCCATTCCGGTGTATTTCCTCGATACGGCCGTGTCCGACAACACGCCGTGGGATCAAACGCTGACCGATCATCTCTACGGCGGCGACCAGCATTATCGACTCTGCCAGGAAGTCGTCCTGGGCATGGGAGGCGTGGCGATGCTCAAGGTGATTGGCCACGAAGTGCAGACCTACCATCTGAATGAAGGGCATTCCGCCCTGCTGGTGCTGGGCTTGTTGAACGACCTGGCGCCCGAGCAGCCGCAACCGCGGGTGACGCCGGAATTGCGTGAGGCCGTGCGCCGTCGGTGCGTTTTCACCACGCATACCCCGGTCCCGGCGGGACACGATCAATTCCCGGTCGCGCTGGCGCGACAAGTGTTAGGGGCCGCATGCACCGACGTGCTCGCTGCCGCCGAATGCTGCCTCCACGGCACCCTCAACATGACCTACCTTGCCCTGTTCTTTGCGCACTACGTCAACGGCGTGGCCATGCGGCACGGCGAGATTTCACGCACGATGTTTCCGGACTATCCGATCAACTCGATCAGCAACGGCGTGCACGGGGCCACGTGGACGGCGCCGCCGCTGCAGCGCCTTTACGACCAACATTTCCCCGAATGGCGCCGTGACAACTTGTATCTTCGCTATGCGGTCAGCATTCCCCTCACCGAAATCCAACATGCTCATGCCGAGGCCAAACGCGAGTTATTGGTGGAAGTGGAACGTCGCCAATATGTGCGCTTGGATCCGGCCGCGCTAACCCTCGGCTTCGCGCGTCGGGCCACTCCCTACAAGCGGCCCGAATTGATGTTCACGGATCTCGAACGATTGCGGCGCATTGTTCGCGCTGTCGGGCCGCTGCAAATCATCTACGGCGGCAAGGCCCATCCGGCCGACACCGAGGGCAAACAGCTCATCCGCCGGATCTTCGATGCTGCCGCTGCTCTGGGCCATGAGGTGCGCGTCGTCTACCTTCCCGAATACGACATGGCCCTGGCAAAACTGCTGTGCGCCGGCGTGGACGTGTGGCTGAACACGCCGCACAAGCCGCAAGAGGCCTCGGGCACCAGCGGCATGAAAGCCGCGCTCAATGGCGTGCCTAGCCTGAGCATTCTGGACGGCTGGTGGGTCGAGGGGCATCTCGAAGGCGTGACGGGATGGTCGATCGGCGATGCGGACGATGGCCCCAGCGATCCAGGCCGCGAAGCCACCTCACTCTACGACAAGCTGGAGTACGTGATCGGGCCGCTCTATTATCGTCGACCGCTGGAGTTTGCCCAGGTCATGCGTCACACGATCGCGTTGAACGGCTCATTTTTCAACGCGCAGCGGATGATCGTGCAGTATCTGCAAAACGCGTATCTGCCCGCGGACCGGAGTTCGGAGTCGTGGGTGAGTTGGAAGAAGCCGTAGGATCGGGAGAGGAATTCATGAACTCTCAATCTGTCCCATTATTGCTGCCCCCGAACACCGGGACGGGCCAGCCTGCCGTAGTGGTACAGTTTGACGGAAAGAAACCCGGTTTCTCGGAAGAAACCGGGTTTCTGGGACCAAACTGCACCAATACCCAGCCTGCCGTCTTCGCACACCAGGTTGCGGTCCCGCCGAAGCCGATGGATTCGCACTCTTGCTGCGGGACCAACGCCTCACCGGAATCCGGCAGGAACGCAGAGTCCCCGCCCGCGGAGGAAACAAGAGGCTGGGTCTTGGCCGTGCGCGGCTCCGTGATCGACGTGGCGTTTCCCCCGGGCAAGTTGCCTGGTCTCCATGAGGCCCTGAGGATTGCCGATGGCCACCGCGTCTTGATCCTGGAGGTCGAGCAACTGCTAGGCCCGAGAATGGTCCGCACCATTGCCCTGGGGAACTCGGACGGGCTGGCGCGCAGCTTGGCCGTCGAACGAACCGGCCGGGGCGTGCATGTTCCGGTGGGCCCGGCGACTCTCGGAAGGGTGTTCAACGTGCTGGGCGAGCCGCTCGACGGCCAGGCGCCTCCTCTTACGGCCCAGCGCTGGCCGATCCACCGCCCCGTCTCGACGACGGCCGCCGAGCGGCAACCTTTGAGGTTCTTGGAGACCGGCATCAAGGTCATCGACCTGCTCGCCCCCGTGGCCCGCGCGGGCACGACCGGCATCATCGGTGGGGGCGGTGTCGGGAAGACCATGCTGCTCCACGAAATGATCCGGACCTGGAGCCGCCAGCACCACGGTGTGATCGTCTTCGCCGGCGTCGGGGAACGGACCCGCGAGGGGAACGACTTGTGGCTCGAGATGCGCGCGAGCGGAGCGCTCGCGAATTCGATCATGGTGTTGGGCCAGATGGGCGACCCGCCCGGGACTCGTTTCCGTGCCCCCCTGACTGCGCTTACGATGGCGGAGTTCTTCCGAGACGTGGAGCAGAAGGAGGTCCTTTTCGTGGTCGATAGCCTTTCCCGCTACCTGCAGGCCGGCTGCGAAGTCTCGGGCCTTTTGGGCCGATTGCCTTCCGAGATGGGCTACCAACCTACACTGGGCTCCGAACTCGGCGTTCTTGAGGCACGCATCGCCGCGCCGGCCTGGATGGGCATCACCTCGATCCAAGCCATCTACGTCCCCGCCGACGACCTGACGGATCCGGCCGTGGCCCACTCCTTCACCCACCTCGACGCCAGCATCCTCCTGTCGCGCGACCGAGCCGCTCATGGCCTGTATCCCGCGGTGGACCCGCTCGACTCGAGTTCGAGCCTGCTGGCCCCAACCTCCTTAGGGGAGCGGCACTATCAGATTGCCATGCGCGTCAAGCAGACGATCGAACGCTACCGGGAACTGCAGGACATCGTCTTGATGCTGGGCATGGACGAGCTACAGCCCCAGGACCAGCAGGCGATTCGGCGGGCCCGACGCCTGGAGCGCTTTCTGACCCAGCCTCTTTTCGCGACCGAGTCGTTCACCGGCCAACCGGGGCGGCACGTCCCTCTGGGGCACACCCTTGCCGGCTGCGAGGCGATCCTCCGCGGGGAGTTCGACGCTGTCGACGAGCGCCAGCTCTACATGATCGGCAGCGTCGAGGAAACGACCTCACGATAACCCAGCGGCCCGAGCCACCGCCTTGACGAAGAGGACACTGGGGAGCAGCCGTTCCGCGATCATCCACTTCTCGTTGGTCGTCGTCAGGTACCAGGCGCCAAGTGATCACTTGACGTGAGGGCGTAACCTGTTACACCAATACCCGTTACGTCATTGCAAAGAGTTCAATGATCGCTTTGTCACAGTGTCGGCGCCCGGGCAAGACCGTGAAACCGTCCACTTTGTACATCGTGTGTTGGGACAAGCCCCCATGCGCTGACGTTGGGTCAACCGTTGCAAGAGGCGAGGCCCGGTGTGTATCAGGTGGGCTCCATTTCCGGCAGCGAATCGTTGGGCGCCGATTGCTGCCGCCGATGGTGAACGGTGGTGCCGGCCGCTTCGCTCCATCTTTCGCATTCTTTTTTTCGCCGGAATTTGCTCGCGGACGGCGATTGCATCCGTTTTGCTCTTGCAAATCAGCGCCAACTGAGCTTCCCCATGGTCGGCTGGGAGCGCCCCCCATGCTCGCGTCCGCATGCACCTTTGGCTTGGACGCCCGTTCGCATTTGCTTGGCTAAGGCGATTTCAAGGAAATAACCGGCCCACTCTCCGTCGTGTCAAATGGGTTGCATTGCGCGTGCAAGTTTTACACAAGTGGGTAAGGGAGAGGAGTCATTCCTCTCCCTCCCCGTTGTCGCCAGGGGGTTGCTTCCCCCTATTTACCGGCGTGCCCTTTTCGGGCACCGGGCGACGCCATGGTCAGGGCCTCGTACG
>Ga0080064_1005210_pt1 | contig 15570 bp, 16 predicted proteins | sample Subgrocontami54m_FD_69260 | JGI IMG/M metagenome (GOLD analysis project Ga0080064, IMG submission 69260) | Subsurface groundwater microbial communities from S. Glens Falls, New York, USA - GMW46 contaminated, 5.4 m (SPADES assembly) (version 2) ...
GCTGTTAGCCAGTCAGGAAGCTGTGCCATTATGACTATGAAAAATGCGTAAAGAAGGTTAGTTTGAGGAAACAAAAAAGTTACTATAGCCCATGAAATTCCAAAACTAACAAAAACATCAATAGCACTTTCTATAAAAAACTTGGTTTTGCTTTTATGATCCCTGTAATATCCGGTATCCCAATGGGGGAATAAATCAGCTAAAAAATGAGAGGCAATAGCTATCGGGATTGCTAAAGCTGGATTTGCAACTTTTGCGGCTATAACTGTACCAATTATGGCGTGTCCGGTTGCTGTCATGATTGCAATCTTTATTATACCTCTTTTGTTTAAATTATTGTCAAGCAAAGGATATAAAACTACTTGACAAATGTATAAAAATAATACAACAATATATTTAATGAGAAAGATCTCATCACTTTCCATATTTATATTCATATTTTTATTTGCATCTTCAAGATTTGTTTTTGCAAGTCCCCAACAAGAAGTATTAGGATACTCTTCAAGCTTAAACGTTTTTCCGGCTGTAACTGCGGGAACAGGATTTTTACTTCCTGATAGTCCTTTGTATTTTGCAGATAAAATTTTCCAAAGCTTAAAACTTATCATTGCACTTACTCCTGAGAAAAAAACCACAGTCCAGACGCAGATCTTAGGAGAAAGAATGGCAGAACTAAGGGAGATGTACGCAAGAAAAAATAGTGAAGGAATTGTAAAAGCTCTTTGGGAAATAGAAAAAGAAGGCAAAAACCTAGCAGAAAGCGTAAGGATAGCTTCTTCCCAAAGTGCTGAAGCTTTCGTTTTGGCTAAAAAAGCAAACGACGTCTTAACAGACTACAGATTAGTGTTGACAAAGGCATCTTCTGCAAACTCAGATGATCTTTCTTTAAAACTTGATTCAACGAATTATTCACTCCTGGTTTCAAAAGTAGAAATAGAAAATTATTTAACAGTTGCTGATCAAGAGGACGCAATTGCATCTGATTTGGAAATGGAAGTAGAAAATGCGGTTTTAGGATTGTCTACAAAAGCGGAAAAGACCGAGAAAAAAATTGATAATTTGGAGAAAAGAGCAAGTAAAGCAGCAGAACTACAAGCTAAAAAAGATGCTACTAAAGAATTTTTAAATACAAAAAAAGCAGAGAACAAGAAATTGCTTGAACAAAAGAAAAAACTTCAAGAGCAAAGAAAAAAACTTCTTGAAGAAAGAAAGAAAAAACTTCAAGCGGCAAGAGAGGCATTAAAAAAAGCAAAAGAAGCTGCGAGACATTTTAAAGATGCGAAAAAAGCTGAGCAAGAGCTTAAGAAGACTAATCCTGAAGTAGAAACCGAAACTTTGACTCCAACCCCAAATCCTACAATTACATCTTCACCGGCACAATAATATTACTCTAATTCCTCTCTTTTATTAGCCACAAACATAAACCACTGTTCAAAAAATCCTATTAAACCCTTAAAAGGCGCTTCAATTATAAAGTCGATTACCAAAAGTATAAAATTAATTTGAGAAAAACCTTCTGTTAATTGTCTGCCTACTCTAATAATTGGTATAAAGAAAAACTCAAATACAGGAGTTAAAATGTTTTGCTTTTTAATAACTGTATAGCTATTTGCTGTTTGATAAATTCTATATGATAAAAATGAAATAATAGCAATAAAGAATATAAATATTGTTTTACTCAAAATATTAAAATGAAGAACATCTAAGAAAAACAGAATAATTCCAAAGGCAAGCATTATGGTAAAAATCCACAGTGCTGAAAAAATATAATCTTTAAAACTTGCCGTAGCTTTTCTTTTAATTGTAAGAGATATGGCATTTATAATTACAGGATCTTCTTCAAACAATAGTTTTTGAACGTCAGTAAATATAAACTGAGAGTTTTGTTCACTCGGAGTTCTTATCGTAACGCCAACTACGCCCATTATGGTTGGAGGAAGTACGGTGTTTAATATAATGGAAAGCCATTGAATGCGACCAAAAAATATACTCTCAAAAGCGCCTTCAACTGCAAATGCAATTATTGCTTTTGTAAAAAGAATAAATATAAAACTTCGGACAATCGCTCTTTGTATTTTTCCCCTAATTGTTCTATATTTTCTTTCGCATATATCAAAAACTCTTTGTTTTAATACTTCTTGATCTTTTGCCAATAATTTAATGTTTCCTTTTTCTTGGCTAAGTAACTCAAAAAGTATTAAAAAAGGGGGAGTCACTTTTTTAATATGGCTTAAAATTCTTTCTTTTTTAGGATACGAAAGCTGAAATCTTATTTCTTTATAGCCATTTATAAAAATTTTTACAACATTTTCGAAATTTTCATCAGAAAGTCTTCCGAAGATCTGCGTAAAAAGCTTATATTTTAAAAAGGCTATATCATCTTTTGCAAAACTTTTTCTTATTGCTAAAAATACCTGTATGTCTTTTGTCTGGTCTGTTTCGTCCTCTATCCTTATAGACTTAGACAAAACCCTAAACATGAAGCTTGTAACAGCTTCCTTTTCTTTATTAGGAAGAAGAATATAAAAGATTTCACAAGAAAGTATTTGTAAAATAAATTCATTAAGCTTGTCAGAAGATAAAACTTTCTGTTTTGTAACTTCGTCTTTTAGTTTTAAATGTAGATCAATTGAATTTGCAACTCTCTCAATTAATGAATGGGGAACGGTTGCATTTGGAAAATATCCTGCCCAGATTAGTTCTCTTACTAATCCTTTTGCAATTGATCTTGAGTTTGTCTCCAAAAAAAGCATTCTCTTGAGCATTCTTTCAATTGCACGTCTTGGAATCGTTTCCTCGGAGCCATAATCCATTGCTGTTCTAAATTTTTCATACCATGAAGCAAGTTTGGAGAGTAGATCATTAACCGTTATTTTTTCATCATTTAATTGGTTTTGTTGTGTTTCAAAAACCTCAATAAGGGAAATCGCTAAATTAGAAAAAGAGTAAGACATATAAAGTAGACGAATTATAGAGATAGTTAAAATTGTTGTCAAACGCAATGTTAGGGTATAATTGCATAATGATAAAACTGACAGCTAAAGATTTAAGGACAACCAAGGGGGATCCTGAGGTTATTAAGAATTTAAAGAAGAACCCTATTTATATAATAGTTGATAATGTTTTGGATACATATAATGTCGGTGCAATCTTTCGTCTTGCCGATGCAACCGCAGCTCAAAAGGTAATTCTATGCGGAGAAACTGAGACACCACCTCATACAAGAATTAAAAAAGCCTCAATTAATACAACAGAGTGGGTAAATTGGGAATACAAAGAAACTACACTTTTAGCGATTTCAGACTTAAGAAAAGAGATTCCCAATATCCAAATTGTTTCAGTAGAGCTAGATAAAAAAGCTCATCCTTATAACAAATTTGAATATAAATTTCCAATTGCTTTAATCGTTGGACATGAAAGCGACGGTGTTTCAAAAAAAGTTTTGAAAGCATCAGACGCAATCGTTGAGCTTCCAATGTTTGGAGTAAATAAAAGCTTAAATGTTATGGTTTCGCTTGGAATAGTATTGTATCAGGTGATTGCGAAAATAGAGAAGTAGATCTGATTCTTATCTCTAAAGCTTTTTCTATTGCCTTTTTAGATAATAACCCAAACCTTATGGCATTATCTGGATCTAATCTTAATAAATCCACAGTAAGCGGTTTTTTAGTTTCTTTTCCATCCAAGGCAACAGTTATATACCACAATTGTCCTTCCTGATATCTTAAAAAGGGAAGTCTTCTTGCTAAAGCTAAAATCGGCATCCATTCCAAATGAGTTTTGGGATTAGCTTCAAAATAAGCCCTGATTTCTTTTGGAAAATCCTCCCCGTTAATATAATTCAAATTAAAAATTGCTCCAGCCAAAGGATCACTAGTTCTTTGCTCCACAGTTAGATCAGTTGGATGCCATCTTGCCATAGATGCTTCCCTTGCTTTGTCGGATGTATATTGATAGCGATTACGAGGACCTTTTAAAGATCTGCCTATTTTATCCCGTCTTCTCTTTGTCATTCTCTCCCTTGCAGTTTTACTAATTTTGTCTGTTACCTCCTTAGTCATAAAACCTTTAGTTGTTAAACTTTGTTTTTTTCTATACTCAAGAGTTGCTCTTTCTTTAGCTTTTCTTTTCAAGGTTCTTACAGTTTCAGGCTTATGATACCAACCTGTTCTTGTTGAAGGAGTTTCTTTAAGTCTTAATACTTCTTTATCTAAGTATTTTTGCCTAACATCTTCAGGTAACCCGTCTCTTAGAGATGTTATTGCTCTAACAATTCTTAGTCTTGCAGTTGTTGAGGCAAGTCCTCCTGTTGCTTTTTTTGCAGATAAACTAGTGCCAAAATACCTTGTAAGAAGTTCTTGGTTTTGACTTGAAAGCCTATCAAAAGCGCCAGTCTGGAAACCATCTTGTAAAAGGTTTTGAGTTACTGGTCTCACACCTTCTGGATAAACAGTTTGGTGAGAAGAAACGATAGAATATATTGCATTTTTAGGCTGGGCTTCAACTCTCATAGAGTCTTGCATTATATCACCAAAACAAAACCTTATCCAAAACACATCCTTCTGCTTCTTGACTTCTAAATTAAATTCACTATAATATTTCTACTATGTAAAGATTTCTTGCCAAAGACGTTGGTTGAAACCCGCCTCTGGCGGGATTTTTTATCTTTACTAGCTAACTTTGCACTTTGACAATATATTGGTGAGGACCGGATTAAAACTTTTAAATTAGAAAGCCAAAAGCTTTCCAATCAGAAAGTGGTAGGAATTTTTGTCAGGTTATTCCTTTAAAAGAAATCTGACAAGGTATTAGTTGTAAAACTAATCCAATTTTTTTGAGAATTTGATCCTGGTTCAGGATGAACGCTGGCGGCGTGCCTTAGGCATGCAAGTCGAACGGGGTCCGCAAGGACCAAGTGGCAGACGGGTGAGTAACGCGTAGGAATCTACCTCTGGGTGGAACATAGCTGTCCGAAAGGATAGGTAATTTTCCATAGTCAATTTATTGTAAAGCACTTAACTGTGCGCCAAGAGATGAGCCTGCGTCCTATCAGCTTGTTGGTGGGGTAATGGCCTACCAAGGCAATGACGGGTAGCTGGACTGAGAGGTCGATCAGCCACAACTGCACTGAGACACGGGCAGTACACCTACGGGTGGCAGCAACTAGGAATATTCGGCAATGGGCGAAAGCCTGACCGAGCGACGCCGCGTGGAGGATGAAGGCCTTAGGGTTGTAAACTCCTTTTGATAGTCCTTTCACGGACTATAGAATAAGCCTCTACTAACTACGTGCCAGAAGTCTCGGTAATACGTAGGAGGCAAGCGTTATCCGGATTTATTGGGCGTAAAGTGTGCGTAGGCTCATTGGCAAGTCGTATTTTAAAGACTAAGGCTTAACCTTGGAAGTGGATACGAAACTGCTAATGTTGAGGATTGTTAGGGATGCTGGAACAGTTAATGTAGCAGTGAAATGCGTTGATATTAACTGGAACACCAAAGGCGAAGGCAAGCATCTGGGATTTTCCTGACGCTGAGGCACGAAAGCCAGGGGAGCGAAACAGATTAGATACCTGTGTAGTCCTGGCCGTAAACGATGTCCGCTAGCTGTGCCAGCTTACTGGCGCGGTGTAAGCTAACGCGTTAAGCGGACCGCCTGGGGAGTACGGCCGCAAGGCTAAAACTCAAAGGAATTGACGGGGTCCCGCACAACCGGTGGAGCGTGTGGTTCAATTCGAGACAAAACGAAAAACCTCACCAGGGTTTGACATGTAATCGTTTATTTCCCAAGAAACTGGGAGAAATCCGTAAGGATGATTACACAGGTGCTGCATGGCTGTCGTCAGCTCGTGCCGTGAGGTGTTCCCTTAAGTGGGGAAACGAGCGCAACCCCCGTCCAATGTTGAATATTCATTGGAGACGGTCCCAATTTTATTGGGAAGGAAGGAGGGGTAGACGTCAAGTCAGCACGGCCCTTATACCCTGGGCTACACACACACTACAATGGCGAAAAACAATGAGCTGCAAGCCGGTAACGGCAAGCGAATCTCTTAAATTTCGCCTCAGTTCAGATTGAGGTCTGCAACTTGACCTCATGAAGTCGGAATCGGTAGTAATCGCAAATCAGCATGTTGCGGTGAATACGTTCTCGGGACTTGTACACACCGCCTTATAGTATTTAAAAATACTTACAGATAATGCGCGCGTGGCAGCATAAATAGCTAGTTAGTTGAAATCTAACCTTATCCTATATTATTAGGATGAAGTAGTCAAAAAAATTTGACAGTCCTGCACAGGTAACTGACAGGATGGAGGGTCTGAGACAAATGACAGTCCTTTTTAAAATAGTTTCTGAATAAGTGATCTCAGCCGGGCGGTTTGAGAGAAACTTAACGATTAGTAAGAAATTCTTGAAGGAATGTTGGGAAAAGTTATTTATGTAACCCATGGAGATCCTATTAAGATAAGGGTAATTGCTTGATAGGAAGTCAGCAGATTCATAATACTTACCAGATATGTTATTATAAGCTCATGGTAAGGAAGGAATCTACGAAATGTTAACTCCGGACTATATTATTGGTTTAACAGACGGCGAAGGCTGTTTTCTAGTTCAAATAAGAACTGATTGTCGGATAGTTTTGAGATATTTTATTACACAGCGTTTTGACAATAAAGAACTTTTAGATAAAGTTTTTGAATTTTTTAAAATCGGCTATGTATATAGAAAATTTCAAGGTAACGATAAAAAGAAAATGACTTTTGTTTATGAAGTAACCAAGCAAAACGACATCCAAAATGTGATAATCCCTTTTTTTAGGAATTATCCATTACAAGGCGTTAAACAAGAATCTTTTAAAAGGTTTGCTCAAATTGCTGAGATTGTAAAAAATCGGCAAGATACACGTAAACTAACAAAAAAAGAACTTGATGAAGTCTGGAAATTAAAGCTTACTATGAATACTCTTCATAATAAGCCAAGAATCATTTCGGCTCGCTTAGTGCCGGAGATCGGCTCGCTAAGTGGGAACGGAAAGTTAACCTTAAACTATTCCAATCCGTCAAGGCAGCAAAGTCGGTAGCTATCGAACATCCCTTTTTAGGGGTGGAGATAGAGATCGGCGATGAAGCTTAAGTCGTAACAAGGTATCCCTACCCGAAGGTGGGGATGGATCACCTCCTTTCTAAAATTTTTTATCTTTTAAGGTAAAAAAGGGAAAGAGAGAAGGTACGGCAAGTTAGCAAAAATGACTTTGTCATTTACTGCTAATGAATAGTACAATACACCCAAGCGTAAGTAGCGCTTGTAAAATAACACTACTTGTTTTTCCTACCACTTTCTGGTTGATAATCCAGACACCAATATCAAAAAAAGCACCAATGAAGGTGCTTTTTTTGTTGGCATCAATTCTTTGGTATAATAGTCTAAGTATGAAAATCGGTCTTTTCACAGATGGTTATTATCCACAAATAAATGGAGTAGCGACAACAGTCGAAGAATTAAAGGATTCATTAAGAGACTTAGGTCACAATGTATATATAGTTGCTCCAAAATATCCTAAGTATAAAGACAAAGATCCAAAAGTATTTAGATTAAAATCTTTTAGATTATACAAAAACCCGGAACTTCGTCTTTCATATATGTTTCCTGATAAAATTTTCCAGAAGGTCTTTAAAATAGATTTTGATATTATTCATGGATTTTCAGGAGGAAGTGTGCCTTCACTTGGACTTGCGCTTGCGAAACTCAAGAAAAAACCTTATGTTTTTACCTACAATACAAGACTAAACCAATATACTCATTATTTTTTAGGCGGAAAAGTTTTAAAGCCAAAAGCAGTAGAGAAGGTGGTAGAGCTATATTGCAATGTTTGCGATTATGTTATTGCTCCTGCCCAGTATGTTAAAGAAGAATTAATTGAATTTGGTGTAAAAAAACCAATAGCGGTTATACCAAATGGGGTAGACACCAAAAAATTTAAACCCATAAAAAGTGATTTTTTAAGAAAAAAATTAAATTTGACTCAAGATGACAAAATCATTTTGTATGTTGGGAGACTTGCTAAAGAAAAATCAGTCGACTTTTTAATCCAAGCATTTTCAAAATTAAACGAGGAAAATGTTTATTTTGTAATTGTCGGCGATGGTCCTGAGCGGGAAACCCTGGAAAAACTAATTAACAAATTAGGTCTTCAAAGTAAAATATTATTAACTGGTTTTGTGGAACACAATAAATTGGCTGATGTATACAATAGTGCTGATGTTTTTGTTTTCTCTTCGACGACTGAAACCCAAGGGTTAGTCATCTTGGAAGCATTATCATCGGGACTGACTGTTTTAACTGTAAACGATAAGGTTTTTGCTGAGTTTATAGAAGACGGAGTAAGTGGTTTTATAGTAGAAAAGAAAGAAACAATTTTTGCTCAAAAACTGCAAAAAATACTACAAGACGAGGATTTAAGGGTTCGCATATCAAAGGAAGCAAGAATACAGGCTTTAAAGTTCTCTCTTGCAGAAATTGCAAAAAAGTTTGAGAATTTATATAAACAGTTATTATGAGAATATCAGTAGTAATGACGGCATACAATGAAGAAGAGTATCTTCCAAAATCCTTAAAGTCTGTTTTCTCCCAAGATTTTCCTAATGAGGACTATGAGGTAATTGTTGTTGATAATAATTCTACGGATAAATCCGCAGAAGTTGCCAAAAGCTTTGGAGCAAGAGTAATTTCTGAGAAGACTCAAGGCTATGTTTTTGCCCTTGAACGAGGAATGAGAGAGGCAAAAGGAGATATTGTTGCAGCAACAGATTCAGATACTATTGTAGCCACAGATTGGCTTTTTCAAATTGCTAAAAGCTTTGAAGACCCAAAAGTAGTTGCTGTAACTGGGATGGCAGATTTAAGAAATTTAAGCTTTTTTACAAGAATTCTTAGCTATCTTGGATTTTACCTTTTTGTAAAATTTAATTTTTTAATAGGAAAACCGCATTTATCAGGTTTTAATTTTGCCCTAAGAAGAGAAACTTTGGAAAAAGCAGGAGGGATTAATACCGAATATAAAATGAGTCCTGATGTAGAAATTGGCCTTCGTATTAAAAAATACGGCAAAGTTGTATTTAATACAAAAATGCTTGCTCATACATCCAGCAGAAGATGGAAAGAGGGTTATCTGTCAACGACAATAATGTATTTAAAAGGATATTTTTGGACTGTATGGTTTCATAAGGCTCCACCTGTGTACCAAGAGCCGGTAAGATAAAACTTCAAAATAAGCTCAAATTTTGATATACTACCATATGTAAGGCGCGGTGGTGAAGCGGCTAACACAGCTGTTTGCAGAACAGTCATTCAGGGGTTCGAGTCCCCTTCGCGCCTCAAGATTTAAAACATGAGAATAAGCAATTATGAAAGAGGGACAACAACCAAGAAGCAGGCTTTTAGAGGTATATAAAAAACTTAACAAGTTAACGCTTGCTGGGTTTTTGGGTTTTGCAACAGTTGCGGCTTTTGTAGCGCCGCACCTTGTAGTTCCAGCACTTTACCTTGCAGCTTTGGATGCAGGCCAGGTTTTAATAATTAACAGGGTAAATAAGAAAAAGGAAGTTTCTGAAGCAAGAGCTGTCTTTGAGGGACAAAAACCAAGGGGAAATGTCATTTTTCTAGCTGATTACATCAAAAACAGAAGGGCACAGGCTCAAATGGCGGCATAATTTTGGGTCGTTAGTTCACTGGTAGAACGCTTCTCTGATAAAGAAGAGGCAGATAGTTCGATTCTATCACGACCCACATTTGTTTTCATACTTGACGACATATGGTACAACATGTTAACATTTTGTTATGTTAAAAACTTATCTTTATGTTCCGGAAGAATTAGAGAAAAAAATAATCCTTACCGCTAAGACACAAAATAAAAGCAAGGCTGAGGTAATAAGACAAGCTTTAGAAAAAGGTATCGTAGCTATTCAGCAACAAAGAGCTGTATCTGCTCAGGCATTGCTTAAGATAGCTCAGATAGGTAAACGCAATAATCTTTCTGGCCCCAAAGACGGATCCAAAGAATTAGACAAATACTTGTGGGGTGAAAATTGGGGTAAAGATGAATAATCCTCTTAGAGTTATAGTTGATGCGGATGGAATTATTGCGCAAGCAAATCCAAATGATTCACATCATCAAGACGCTGTAGTAATTTCTGAGTTCCTAGTGAATAAGAATGCACAGGTTGTTTATCCCTCTACTGCAATCGCAGAGTCCAATGCTTTTATGCAAAGGGTTTTAAATAGCTCAGCTAGTGCTTATGATACAGCAGTAATTTTTACAGACCCTCATGTTCAAGTAGCAGATGTAACCCAGGAAGTTTTGAAAAACGCAATGAGATATTTTAGTCCCACAACAAGTAAGAAAAATACGTTGTTTGATTGTATCGTTGCAGCAGTTGCGCAAGAATATAAAGCAGATGCAATATTTAGTTTTGACAAATTTTATAAGAGTAAAGGATTTACTTTAATTACCGATTTGGTTCAAGGTTAATAAATAAACAGTTGACATAGCCTTAAAAAGTTCTCTATTATAAGTATGTGGATCCTAATTTATCTGACCAAGATTTTCCGCTAAAACCTACGTCAAGCGTAGGAAACGTTGTGCCGTCAACAAATCCGAGTCAAGACTCAGCCCCTAATCAACCCGAGCCGCCTGTTTCACCGCAGTCTATACTACCTCAGACTCTACCCTTACCACCGTCTCCACAGATTCCCGTATCAGAACCTTTGGTTTCCACTCCGACACCTTTGCAACCAATACCTTCTGAGGGAAGAGATAAGTCATCTAATGATTCAGAGCAGTTTTATCCTAAGGGCCCAAGGGTAAATAGAAAAGTAGCTCTAGGTGTTTTTATATTAATAATGCTTATTACTGTTCCCGCAACTGTTTTTATTGCTAGACAGCCTCAGACTACCCAGAGCACAGCTGCAAATGAATTAACACCGGAAACAGTAATAGCAGTTATTAATGGCCAAAATGTTTTAGAAAAAGATTTAGAACAAGTTGCTTTGGAGCAATATGATACAGAAGCAATAGACAGAGAAGCTTTAAAAGATGCATTAGACACTGTAATTGAGAGAAAAATTCTTGAAATAGAGAAAGAAAAACAAGGCCTGGAAGTTTTAGACAGCGAGACTGCTGCAAAAACACAAGAGGGATTTGAGAAAACTCAGGCGTTTTATGAAGTCTTAAAAGATAAAGTAACAATTTCCCAAACTAAAAACTGGGAAGTTTATACCATTGGATTTTGGCTTCCCATGACTGGTGAAAGGGATAATCTAACAACACAAGAGAAAAAAGACGTGCAAGAACAACACGATGACGGTCTTAAGGCCATCAGTCAAGCACAAGACCAAATGCAAACTGACAAAAGCGCTTTAGATATTGCAAGGGAGCTTTCTAATAAATATCCGTCTTTGAAAGATATACTTGGCATAAACGGATATTTATTAAGAGATTTAGGTGAGGGGGCAAACCTTTCAGATGTAGAAAACCCAAGAAACTATACTTTTGAATCTTCAAACTCTGGTCAGGCATTTTTTGACACCCTATATTCTCTCAAAACAGCAGGTCAAGTTGAAAAATATACCTCTGATAAAAATAGCGGTGGAGGAGTAATAAGGCTTGTGAGCGCAAAACCAAATGCAGCTTTTGATAATTATGAAGCCTTTCTTAAGTCCAAAAAGACTTCATCTTTAGTTACAGTCGTATTTTCATTATGAAAAAAGTTTTATTTATCATAGTCTTTATCTTTATCTTCTTTTTAGGTTTTAAATATTCTTCATATGCGGCAAATAGGGTAACTAACCAGAGATGCCTTACGATTACAGGTACTTTTACTGCTAAGAATTGGGTAGGCGGGTCGATGATGGTTGGATGCGGTGGAGATAACGGAAAATTTTGTAAAGGGCAGGTTGAAAAAGTAAAACCTGGGAAGAAATTCACTCTTTCAAAATGTTCCTGTCCTCCCTATGCAAGTGGATGTTTGGTAATTGGCAGAAATCTTAAATTAAAAAATGATGGCCCTCAGAAAAGACCAAGAGTTCGTGTTATCGGAGATAGAGTTCCAAATAAATGCAAACTTGATGTAAAGAAAAATGTCTGCGGTAAAAACGGAGATGTTATTACGGGCAATTTTAAAGTGACCTGTAAGAAAGATGTTTGTCCGGTTCCCCCACAAGTTTTAAATGTTAAAGTTACATGCCCAAATTGTGTTAGCGAGAATCTTGAAAAACCGGTTGTAGAAATTAAGGTTGCAAACCTACAATGTACGAGTACAGTAAATGATAATTTAATGAGACTGGATTGGCAAAGTATTAGCGGAGCACAAAGTTACATTATTTATAAATCAGACAAAGCTGATAGTGGATTTACAGTATACAAAACTACCACTGATAACTTTTATGAAGAAAAATTGTCAAGCAGTACATATCTCACGTATTTTGCAGTTGAAGCTAAAAAAGGAACCAATTTAAGCGGAAAATCAAATTCAGTATTTAGCGGACCTATTCCGACGCTTTGTCCAAGTCCAACAGGGGAGGAAAACTAAATGAAATTAAATTCTTTTAAAAAGAAATTATTAATTATTGGAGCAATAGTTTTATTAGTAGTAGCCCTTCCTGTAACCGTATATCTTGTTCAACAGCAGCAGACACTGCGGCAAGGCGCAGCAGGTGAAAAAAATCTTTCCCTAAAACCACCATCTCAAAAAGTAAAAGTTGGCGACAGCGTAAAACTTAATATAGTGCTTCATCCCCAGGGTGTTGCTGTTAAATATGTAAATCTTGTTATTAACTATGACAGCGGAAAATTAGAAGCAAAAGAGGGAAGTTTTAATAAAAATAATGATTTTCCATTTGAATTAAAAAGCAAAAAATTTGATGACGGTAAAATTACTTTAGAACTCCAAACAAACGATCCTAAGAAATTTGTCAGTAAGCAAATGGACATTGGTACGCTTTCTTTTAGGGCTCTTTCTACAACAGAAGGTGACAGTGCAAAAGTAGCTTTTGGAAATGTAAAAACAGTAGTTAAAGGAGCAAAAGGCAAAAAACTTTCCTATCAATTTAATAATGCCCAGATTACCATAGAAGAAGGAACACCAGCTTGTTTACCAGACCAGGGACAGTGCTCTTGGGATCCTGTAGCAGGGGCGGATTCATATAATTTTAAAATCTTTGAAGGAAGAGATGGTAAGGTTATAAAAGAGGGAACAGTTGATTCTTCAGTAACCAAAGTAACCTTCCCTGTTAATACAAAAGAAGCTACAGCATATAAATGTACAGTAAATGCTACCAATAAATGTGGAACAGGACCTGAGGGAGAAGACAGTGATACCTGTACTCCAGTTACGCCAACATCTACATTTACGCCGACTCCAACCGGAAGCTTAACTCCAACAGAAACACCAACGGAAACTCCGACAAATACGCCTACACAAACACCAACACAGACGCCAACTCATACTCCTACAAATACACCAACCCAAACACCGACTCCAACAGAGAGTCCTACACCTACTAAGTCTCCTACGCCAACTGACTTTATTGCAACTAACACGCCAACGCCAACAACTGTAACTTTTGCAACTTCTACGCTTACACCAACAAAATTTGTACCAACGGCAACATCAACACCTGCGCCAACACTTCCACCAACAGGAAACAATGTCATAGCCATAGGTGCTTTACTTGCAACAGCGCTTGCGATAATAGGAGGATTGCTGCTTTTAGTTCTCTAATAACTCAAGCTGCTTTAGGATAAGTAATCTATTTCTTGAATTTCCCCGTAAGCTTTTTCAAGATTGCATTTGACTAAAAGATTTAGTATATTTTGCTTTATGTTCCACTTAGATGAAACATTTTTTGCGCGTGTTACTTCTATGGATGGAAAAGCTTTAATCTATGGTTTTATCAGATAAAGATATTAAAATTGCTCTAAAGAGCGGCAGAATTAAAATTATTCCTGTTCCCGACTTAAAAAAACAGCTTGGTTCATGTTCAATTGATTTAAGACTGGGGGGAGTGTTTAGGGTTTTTGAGCATAGCACAAATGCTTTTATAGATCCTTCTAAAAAAGACTTCAGTAAGGAAGTAACAAGAGAAATAAAAATAAAGAAGGGCCAGCAGTTTATTATGCAACCTGGAGATTTTGTTTTAGCTGTAACCTTGGAAAATGTAAAAATAGCACCTGATTTAATGGGACGGTTGGAGGGAAGGTCGTCTCTTGGAAGACTTGGCATCGTAGTTCATTCCACCGCTTCAATCTTTGATCCGGGATGGGATGGAAAACCGGTTTTAGAGCTTGGAAACCTAGGAAGAATGGCTGTTGCTTTGACAGTTGGAATGAGAATTTGTGCTATGACCTTTGAAGAATTATCCAGTACTGCCGATACGCCATATGTAAATAAAAAAAGTGCAAAATATAAATTTCAAAAAGCGCCAATCGAAAGCAGAATTCACGAAGAAAGATAATTAGGCTGCATTTGCAAATTCTGCATACGCCCCACGCTCATTAGGGGGCAAGTGTGAAGCAATTAAGCCACCTATTAGATCATTGATATCACTTTTTTTGCCACTTCTATAAAGTTCGCCTAATTCTCCATGATCATATTTTAATGGGTCACCGACATAAGCGCTTGTGAAGTGATCAGTGTTTAAGTTTAGGCCTGATGTTATTGCTAAAAGAGTGGGAAGTTTATCTCTGCGCTCAATTTTATCTCCTCCAATTTTACTTACTGGTATGATTAGTGCTTTTTCTCCTGCGTCTTCAATTGTTTTAATTACTCCAAATAATGCATTTAACATGAATGGATTCATGGCGTCTCCAACAGTTGTTCCTTCAGGCTGTATTAATATACCGTAACCGTCTTGTATAGCTTTTGTAGCATCCTCTTGCTCTTGTCTTGGGTTCCAATATGGTTTCATCTTATATCTTTTGACGTCTTGTGGTCTAACTGTTAAAAAAGGCACAATGTTTCTTCTCTCAAAGGTAGTAGCTAGTCCATTATAGACACCAGTTCGCATGGGACCCTGTTGACCATAGTGAAGAGATGCGGCAAGTGTTAGCGCAAAACCTCTTAATTGATTATCTGGAGGTAAATGATCATTCGCAACATTTTTTAAGAGTTCTGCTACATTTACTGGGAATACAGCATCTATAATTGCTCTATGATTAGATACCACAACAGGTCTTGTATAGCCATCCTGAATTGCACGTATATAGTGATCTCCGAAGTCGAATGCGTATTCGGTATCTGTTTTAACCAAAATATTTTCTACAGCAGGTCTTATAAATAAAGGATTAACTACATTCATTATACCTGTAATTAATCTTCCTTTGGCATCAGTTAATTTCGGTGAAAAAGGAATTTCTTGGTGCTGTTCGATTCTTCTCATAATAATTTGCTATTTTAGCATAAAAATCATAAGTCGTGGCATTTTGCTTATTGAAAAGCTCATGCAATATGTTATATATTTTTGTTTGGTATGGCAGGAAGTAAAAAAGGTAAATTTATTGTAATTGAGGGAAACGATGG
>Ga0080064_1005211_pt1 | contig 15565 bp, 11 predicted proteins | sample Subgrocontami54m_FD_69260 | JGI IMG/M metagenome (GOLD analysis project Ga0080064, IMG submission 69260) | Subsurface groundwater microbial communities from S. Glens Falls, New York, USA - GMW46 contaminated, 5.4 m (SPADES assembly) (version 2) ...
GGGGGGGCCGCCTCGCGCGAGAACCCCCGGCGGGGGTGGCTCGGCGGCCGGGCCGGTGGGGAGACCCCCCCCCACCTCTCCGCGGTGAACGGCATCGTGAAATTCATTCGGACTTCTTCTCCCGCGGATGCTCAATCTCCTCGATGACCTGCAGGATGCGCGCACTGCGGACGGCCGACTCGTCGAGCACGTACTCGAACTTCGGCAGGTACTTCAGCACGATCCGGCGGCCAATCTCCGCGCGGATTTCCGGCGCCTTCGAGCGGAGCCACCCGAGCCTTTCATCCCCCTTCTCTTCCGAACCGATCACCGAAACGAAAACCCGCGCGTCCCGCAAATCGGGCGCCACGCGCACCTCGGTGATGGTGATGGCCACGGCTTCCGACTGGTACCGCTTCCGCAGGTAGTCGCTGATCTCGCGTTGGACGAGCTCGTTGACGCGGACAGTGCGGTTGGACATGGGAATTGCGGATTGAGGAGTGCGGACTGCGGATTGCAACAGACTCTAATCCGAAATCCGCAATCCGAAATCCGCAATCGTTACAACGACGCCCTGACCTTCTGCACCTCGAAGCACTCGATCACATCGCCCGCCTGGTACCCGTTGAAATCGTCGAGCTTGATGCCGCATTCGAGCCCGGCGCGGACCTCGTTGGCGTCGTCCTTGAAGCGCTTGAGCGTGCCAATTTTCCCTTCGTGCACGGCTTCCTTGCCCCGGCGCAGGCGCGCCGCGGCTCCGCGGTTGATCTTGCCCTCGGTGACGAGGCAGCCGGCGACAAAACCCTTCGCCAGCGGGAAGACCTGGCGGACTTCCGCCGCGCCCGTCTTGATTTCCTTGATGTCGGGATCGAGCAGGTCGGCCATCATTTCGCGGACCTTGTCGCCCATCTCGTAAATGATGTCGTAGGTCTCGATGCGCACGCCGTGATGCTTGGCGAGCGGGTTCACGCCCGTCTCGAGCTTCGTGTGGAAGCCGATCACGAGCGCGCCGGTCGAGGCCGCCATCGCAATGTCGTTCTTCGTGATGAGGCCGACCTCGATCGAAACGAGTTCGAGCGAGACCTTCGTGCTCTTGATTCCCTCGAGGATGTTGCGCACCGCCTCGGAGGATCCGAACACGTCGGTCTTGACGATGACCTTGAGAACCTTGGCCTGGGTGGCGGCGATGTTCGCGAAGAGCTGCTCGACTGAAACCTCCTTGGGCACGGCGGCGGCGGTCGTCGCCTCCTTCTTGATCCGCAGTTGCTCTTCCTCGGCGATCTTCTCGGCTTCGCGCGCATTCTTGACCGCCTTGAACGTCGCGCCGCTGTCCGGCGTGCCGCTCCAGCCGATCACGCGGACCGGCGTGGCCGGGCCCGCTTCCTTCAAATTGTTGCCCTGGTCGTCGAACATCGCGCGCACCTTCGCGAAGTGCTGGCCGCTCACGATGGCGTCGCCGACACGCAGTGTCCCGCGCTGCACGATGACGGTGGCGAGCGGACCGCGGCCGAAGTCGATCTCCGACTCGATCACGACACCGGCGGCCTCGGCCTTCGGGTTGGCCTTCAGCTCGAGCACGTCGGTCTGGAGGAGGATCATGTCGAGCAGCTCGGTAATCCCCTGTCCCTTCAGCGCCGAAACCGGCACGGTGATCGTCTCGCCGCCCCAGTCTTCCGGGGCGATGTTGCGCTGCTGCATCTGGTTCTTCACCTGATCCAGGTTCGCGCCCTTCACGTCGATCTTGTTGACCGCGACGATCAGCGCGAACTTCTCCGGGTGATTCTCTTTTTCGGCGAGCGCGATCTTCAGGGCCTCGTCGGTCTGCGGCATGAAGCCGTCGTCCGCCGCCACCACGAGAATCGCGACGTCGGTGACGCTGGCGCCCCGCGCGCGCATCTTGGTGAACGCGGCGTGGCCCGGTGTATCCAGGAAAGTGATCTTCCGGCTGTTGTACTCGATCTGGTACGCGCCGATGTGCTGCGTGATGCCGCCGGCCTCGCCGGCCGCGACGTGCGCCTGGCGGATCGCATCGAGCAACGTGGTCTTGCCGTGGTCGACGTGGCCGAGAATGCAGACGACCGGCGGCCGCGTGACGAGGTGCTTTGACTCGTCCTCCTCGGGTTTCTTTTCCTTTTTCTCCTTGGCCGCGGCCTGGGCGGCCGCATCGCCGCGGTGCTTGATGTCGAGGAGGAACCCGTATTTCTCGGCGACCTTCTGGGCCACCGGCTCCTCGATCGTGGAGTTCATCGCGGCGAAGCCCACGAGCTGATTCAGCTCGGAGATCAACTTGAACGGCTTCAACCCGAGCGCGACGGCGAAGTCGCGCACGACGACCGGCGGCTTGAGGTGAAGGATCTTCACGTCGCCCTGCATCGTGATGTGCGGGGCGGACGCGGCCGCCGCCGCCGCCGCCGCGGCGGCGGCCGGCGTACCCGGCGGTGGCGGCGGAGTCTTCGGCGCGACAACCATGGGCGGCGCGGAAAAGCGCGTCGGCACCGGCGGGGGCAGCACCGGCGCTTTCGCCATCGGCGGAGCGGAAATGGAAGTGGGCATCATCGGTGGCCGCGAAACGGTTGGGGGCGGAGCCGCGGAAGCCGGCGCCGCCGCGGGGGCAGGCGCGGGCGCCGATTTCACCGGTGGGATCGCCGGGTTTGGCACGCTGACGGGCGTCGGCGCGACGGGGCGCGGCGCCGGCGGAGTGACCGGCATGCGCGCAACCGGCGGCGGCGCGGAAACATAACGCGGCGTCGGCGGCGGCGCGGCGGCGGGCCGAGCCGGCGCGGCGGGCGCGACCGGCGGCAGCGGCGCGGCCATTTTCATCGCGGGGGCGCGGGCGGCGGCGGCGGCTTCCTTTTCCCGATCAATGTCCTGCTTCGATTTTACGAACGCACCGTGGGGCGCGGTCACTTTCGGCAACGCCGTCTCGACCACGCTGGGGTCGGTGAGCGGTGTGCCCGGCGGCGGCACCGTCGCGGTCGCGGTGGCGGTGGAAGCCTCGGCGGCCTTCTTGCCCGCGAACTCCTCGCGCAGGGCCGAAGCATTGATGTTGTCCACGGTGCTCGAGACCGACTTCACGTCCTGGGCGATGATTTTGCGCTCCTTCAGGAGCGCCATCATCTGCTTGTTATCCAGGCCGAGTTCTTCGGCGAGTTTGTGGATGCGAATGCTCATGCAGCGGGTGACCTAGGGTGTGCCAAAAATAATCTATTTCGAGCGCGCCGAAACGCGACTGATGATATCGGCGGCCTCTTCCGGCGCAAAACCCGCGCCCTCGAGGTCGCTCGGCTCGACGCCTTCAAACAACTCCAGCGAAACAAAGCCCGCCTTGACCAGCCGCAGCGCCTGCGGTTCGGGAATGCCCAGCGCGGCGGTGAGCTTGCGCTTCGCATCGCCCTCCGGGTCCGCGCCCACGGCCTTGAATTCCTCGATGTCGAGCCGCCAGCCGATCAACCGCGAGGTGAGCCGCGCGTTCTGGCCCTTGCGGCCGATGGCGACCGCGAGATCGTCGGTCGCCACCTTCAACAGGATGCGGTGATTCTTCTCGTCGAGCACGATCTCGCGCGGCACCGCCGGTTTGAGCGCTTCGATGATCATCTCGCGCGGATCCGCGTAGTATTTGATGATGTCGATCTTCTCGCCGCCCAGCTCGCGGACGATCGTCTTCACCCGCGCGCCGCGGGCGCCCACGCACGCGCCGACCGGATCGACCTTCGGATCCATGCTGGTGACGGCGATCTTCGTGCGGTAACCCGGCTCGCGGGCGAACGCCTCGATCTTGACCGTGCCGTCGGCGACTTCGGTGACTTCGAGTTCGAACAGCCGGCGCACGAACTTGGGACTCGCGCGGCTGAGAATGATCTCCGGCCCGCGCGGCGTGCTTTGGATTTCCATCAACAGGCAGCGAATCCGCTCGCCGGGTTGGTACTCCTCGCCCGGCACCTGTTCCTTGCCCGGCATGACCGCCTCGGCCTTGCCCAAATCGACGAACAGATCGTTGCGCTCCCGCCGGCGGACGGTGCCGGTGACGATGTTGCCCACCTGATCCTTGAAGTCGTCGTAGATCCGATCCTTTTCGAACTGCCGCAGTCGCTGCATGACCGCCTGCCGCGCCGTCTGCGCGGCGATGCGGCCGAGCGTGGAAGGATCCACCTCGCGCTCGACGAATTCGCCAATCTGGGCGCCCGGCTTAACCGCCTGGGCCTTCTCGACATGAATCTCCGTCTTCGGGTTGCTGACGGAATCGACGACCTTCATCAGGGCCCACGCGTGCAGCTGCCCATTCTTCGGATTAATGTCGATCTTGAGCTCCTGGCCGGAATTGACGCCCTTCTGGGCGGCAGTTTTTAAGGCATTGGCAATCGTGGCGATCATGTCGGCGCGCGGAATGCCCTTCTCCTTCTCCATGTATTCCAAGACAGATAGAATTTCGCTGCTCATAGGAGGATCGCGGGAACGGTAGGCGGAAAATGATGGGAAAAAAAAAGCGGGCCGCAGGGCCCACTTTTTGAAAAGTGAGTTGTATTGAGTCGGGAAAAATAGCCGCTGGCTGAAAATTTTGTCAAGCGTGCCCGCCCCGGAGCCCGGACTGATCTCCGTGCGGATATTGCACCCTGCCCGCAAACGCTTCGCCCAGCGGGTCAGCGCGTCCCGCGCCCATCGTGGCGGCAGGCGTCTCTGCCTGCCGCAGAATGGAGAACAGAACCGGTATCGGCGGCAGGCACGGAGGCGTGCCGCTCCGTGAGCGAATTGGAATCAACGCTTTGGCTCGCGTTCCAACAACCATCCGAGCAATCCCTGCGCCGCGCCGTGACACGCCGGCTGGGTTCGCCCGTCGAAAAAACCGAGCTGTCGCAACCCGCTCGTCAACAACGGGGGCAGGTCGCCGGCAAACCAGTGGTACCACAAACTGCCGGACTCGCGGGCGGTTTCCGCGGCCAGCAATGGCAGCAGCCCATCGCAAATTACATTATCGAGCCGCGTGCCGCTGATCGTGCCGGCCATGAGCTCGTCGCCGATCTGTTCGCGCAAACCCACGAGATGATGCGTGCGCCTCACTTCCGGCGTCGACGCCGCGCTGTCCGCCGCCGGCAACTTGGTCGACAACCGCAGTGCGCGCACCGGCCAGTCGGGCCGCTCGCGCGTCCACGCGGCGTATTGCCGCAGCCGGGTCCGCGGGTGGTTCGCGGGTCGCACGCCCTGCAGGCTCCAGCCGCCGGTCTCGGCCGCATACACCTCCGCCGGATCGACTTCCCCCGCGGCCCAGACCGGCAGCGGCCACTGCCCCGCGATTCGCAACATGGGCGCGCGATTGAACCGGTATCCAAGAATCTCCAACGCGATGTGGTGGCATGCGCTTTCCCAGCCAAGTCGATCGAGTCGCAGCCGGGCGAAATGCACCTTCTGCCGCCAGCGCGCCTCGGCGTGGCGATGAAGCAACGCACCGAGTTCGCGCGCCGGCAGCGTACCGAGCTCATCCGGCAGCCGCGAGAGCGGACGATTCGCCAACGTCTCGACCGCTTCGTCCGCCGCGAATTCCTCCAGCGCGCGGTGGAGCAAGGGCAACAACGCGAGCACCGGGATGGCACGGCCGGCGGCGCCCCGGGTCACGTGATCGGCACTCGGCGGGAAAAGCACGACGTGGAGCACGACGCGGTCGTAAGATGGATCCTGCGCGTGCCGGTGCGCATCCCAGTCGCTGGCTCGCAGGTGCAACTCCACGTCGCCGATCGTTTCACGACCGTCGTCGAAGCGCAGGCGCGCCCCGGTGAAATCCGGTCCGCCCAGCAGATTCCATTTCCCCGGATGCACGACCCGCACCCGCCGGCCATCGGACGCGACGGCGGCGGCGCGATCGAAATCCCCACGCAGCCAGATCTTCTGGAGGAGTTTTTCGGGAAACGAGAAGGCGCCATACAGCCCCTGGATTTCCGCGACCGTCGGGGCAAAGGTGGCATTCGGGGCGCGCATCGCGTCCTGCAGTCTGGCGGGCCGAAGAAAGCTCGACAAGCGCGGCGTTTCGCGGACGTTTTGCCATCCCGATCCTGGAAGGGTGGCCGAGTGGTTTATGGCTCCAGTCTTGAAAACTGGCGTGGGTGAAAGCTCACCGTGAGTTCGAATCTCACCCCTTCCGCCATCCTTCGCTGACCTCCGCGCCCGCCGAACGTGCGCCCCAAACCCAAGGTTCAGCGCAGGAGCGTATTTTCAGCAAAAAGCGCGCAGCGGCCCGCCGGGTGGCCTGCTAACCTCAGCTCCAGCCTCCGCGTGGGCGGACCCGTCCGCGCGCGGCCCACTTCCCCTCCATGAAACTCGCCGTGCTCCGCTGTCTCGCGCTCCTCGCGCCCCTTCCGCTCCGGCGGGCCGCCGATCTGTACGTGTCGCCCGAGGGCAACGACGCCTGGTCGGGCCGCGGGCCGGCGGCAAATGCCGCTCGCACCGACGGGCCCTTCGCGACCCTCGAACGTGCGCGCGACGAACTCCGCCGCCGCCGCGAGGCCGGCGCCGCGAACGAACCCTTCACCGTCCACGTGCGCGCCGGCCGTTTCGCGCTGGAGCGTCCGCTGAGACTCGACGCGCGCGATTCCGGCACCGCGACGGCGCCCGTCGTCTGGCGCGGCTACCGCGACGAGCACCCGCTGATCCTCGGCGGCAAACCGATCCGCGATTTCGTCGCGCACGAGGGGAAAATCCTGAAGGCCGATGTCAACACCCAGGGATTCAAGGGCGTTCCCTTCCGCCTGCTGCTGTGCGATGGCCAGCAGCAGATCCTCGCGCGGTATCCCAACTACGATCCGCAGAATCCCTACGGCGGCGGGTGGGCGTACGTTCCCGGCGCGCCCGTGCCGATGTACAGCGACATTCCGGGCGAGGACAAACGCACGCTGCCCTTCGCCAGCCCGGATGCGCGCAGCTGGTCGAACCCGACCGAGGCCGAGGTCATGGTCTTTCCGCGCTACAACTGGTGGAACAATCTTGTCCGCATCGCCTCGCTCGATTCCGCCACCCGCACGATCAAGCTGGCGGCGGACTGTTCGTATGCGATCCGGCCGGGCGACCGGTACTACGTCCGCAACGTGCGCGAGGAACTGGATGCCCCGGGCGAATGGTACCTCGATCGCGCGACAGGCACGCTGTACTTCTGGCCGCCGGCGGGCGCGAACCTCGGCACCGTATTCGCGCCGACGCTACGCACGCTCGTGGAACTCGCCGAGGGCACCGCGCATGTCACGCTGCGCGGTTTCGTTTTCGAAGGCTGCGAGGGCACTGCGATCACGATGCAGAACACGCGCCACTGCCGCGTGGTCGCGTCGACCATTCGCAATGTCGGCGATTACCAGGGAAACGGCGTCAGCATCACCGGCGGCACGGACAACGGCGTCAGCGGCTGCGACCTGCACCATATCGGCCGCAGCGCCATCACGCTCGCCGGGGGCGAGCAGCGGACGCTGACCAGCGCGGGAAATTTCGCGGACAACAACTACCTTCACCACACCGGCCTGCTCTACAAACAGGGCGTCGGCGTGTCGCTCACCGGCGTCGGCCAGCGCGCCTCGCACAACCTGATCCACGACTGCCCGCGTTTCGCGATTCAGTTCATGGGCAACAACCATCTGATCGAGTTCAACCACGTGCGTCATGTGAATCTGGAGACGGCGGACACCGGCGCGATTTACACCGGCGGCCGCGACTGGCTCGGGGCGCGCGGCAGCGTCATTCGCTACAATTTCTTCCACGACATGCTCGGCTACGGGCTGGAGAAGGGGAAATGGGTGTCGCCGCACTTCGCCTGGGGCGTGTACCTCGACGACAACACCGGCGGCGTGACCGTGTTCGGCAACATTGTCGCGCGCGCCGTGCGCGGCGGCATTCATCTCCACAATGGCCGCGACAACACGGTCGAAAACAATGTCTTCATCGAGAGCGCGCAGCAGCAGATCCAGTTGAGCGGCTGGACGGACCAGCACCGCTACTGGACGACGCACTCGCCCACGATGATCGCGGCGTACGAGTCGGTGCAGGACCAGCCGGCGTGGCGGGCGATGCCGCACATGGAGCTGCACCCACGCGATGCCGTGCTGCCGGACCACACGATCATGGCCGGAAACACGTTTTCGAAGAACATCGTGTACTGGCAGAACCGCACCGCCGCCTATGTGAGCGCGCGCAGCTTTTCGTTCACGCACAACTCGATCGACCGAAACCTGATTTGGCATGGCGGCGCGCCGCTCCGCACCGGTCAGAAGTCACCGCAGGGCGACGAGTGGGCGGCGTGGCAGGCGGCCGGCATGGACCGGCACTCGGTCATCGCGGATCCGAAGTTCGTCGATGCCGCGCACGACGATTACCGGCTGCAGCCCGAGTCCCCGGCCTTCGCGCTGGGTTTTCAGCGGATTCCCATTGAAAAAATCGGACCGTACGCGAGCGGCGATCGCGCCAGCTGGCCGATCGTCGAAGCCGAAGGCGCCCGCGAGCACCCGCTTGTGGTGCACTGAGGCGGAGCAACGCCGAAGAGTGCCCGCGAATCACGCGAATTGACGCGAATTCCAGTTGGCACCGGAGGAGCGAGCTGGATTGAAGAACCGCCTGCGAGCATCCGGCAGATGCGCCCGGAAGCCCAGAGCGGTGTCGCTCTTACGAATTCTGGAGGGACGACCTCCGTGTCGTCCGCGGCCCGCACAGAGGCGGGCCCTCCAAGAATGACGCTGTCCCGCAGACCCCGCACTCCGGGCTTGTGCGGTGCCGCGCGCCCTGTCGCACTTCCGCCGCCCCATGCCCCAGCCGCCGACGCCTGTCGTTGCCCCCACGCCGCCGGGCGCCGCCGCGCCCGAGGCGACCAGGCTCAGCGAACTTTCGCCGCAACAATGGAAATCGGGGATCGCCGCCTGGCTCGGCTGGCTCTTCGACGGACTCGAACTCCACCTCTACACGCTCGTCGCCGCGCCGTTCGTGATGCAATTGCTGGCGACGACCGACGCCAGCAATCCGGCGATCAAGGAAAAGAGCGCGTACATCCAGGCAGCCTTCCTGATCGGCTGGGCGCTCGGCGGCGCGTTTTTCGGCCGGCTCGGTGACCTGCTCGGCCGCAGCCGCGCGCTGGCGCTGACCGTGCTGACCTACGCGTGCTGCACGGGACTTTGCGCGCTGTCCCAGACCTGGTGGCAGCTGATGATCTTCCGGTTCGTCGCCGCGCTCGGCATCGGCGGTGAGTGGGCGGTCGGCGCTTCCTTGCTGACGGAGACCTGGCCGCGCAACTGGCGGCCGTGGATCGCGGCCGTGCTGCAGACCGGCGTGAACCTCGGCGTGATTTTCGGCGCCACCGTCGTGGCGCAACTTTCCGGCGTGCTCTCGGGCGGGCACGAACGCTACGTGTTCCTGCTCGGGGTCGCGCCGGCCCTGCTCGTGTTCTGGATTCGCCGTCATGTGCCCGAACCCGAGGCGTGGCAGCGCGCCGAGGAGATCGTCGGCCATCGCAATCCGGGCGCACGCGAACTTTTCCGCGGGAAGATCGTTTCCACCACGCTGCGCACGACGTTGGTTTGCGCGCTCGGGCTTTCGGCGTGGTGGCTGTTCATGTTCTGGCATCCGCAACATTTCCGGCGCGTGCTTGCGGAGAGTCACGTCGCGGCGGCGGAGATCACCCGGCTCATCTCGCTGTCCTTTCTGCTCGTGAATGCCATCGCGATCGCGGGAAATTTCGCCGGCGGCTGGCTCGCGCGCCGGATGGGCAACCGCCGTGCGATCGTCCTGATGTTCGCGGGGCTCGGATTCTCCGTGTTCGGGGCCTTCATCGTGCCGCGCGATTTCGCGGCGCTGGCCTGGTTCTGGTGTCCGCTGGTCGGATTTTTCTCCGGCGTCTTCGGTTTGTTCACGATGTACCTGCCGCCGTTGTTTCCGACTTTGCTCCGCACCTCCGGCGCCGGTTTTTGCTACAACATCGGGCGGATCGCCGCCGGCGTCGCCTCGGTCGTCTTTGGCTGGTTGGCCCCCGTCGGCGATTTTCGCCGCGCGCTGCTCTGGACCGCCGCGCTCGGACTCGCGGCGGCCGTCGCTTCGTGCTGGCTGCCGACGCGCACGCATGAAGACGAGGTGACGTGACCGCGCGGCAAAACCCCGGCGCGGTGCGCGCAATCCCGCGCGCCCGCCGCGGAGCGTGCCGGACCAAATTCCGCTTGCGCTTCGAAGTGAATGCTTGCTTCTTCTCGCGCTCTTTCGCGCACCCATAGCTCAACTGGATAGAGCGCCAGACTACGAATCTGGAGGTTTGGGGTTCGACTCCCTATGGGTGCGCCAATTTACCTCGCGGCGGAGCTACCGGGGGGACACGAAAGGGACAAACCTGGTGATTTCCCGCGACAACATGCAGCACGGCCGCCACTGGCGCGGTGAGAACGCCGCCGGGCTGGTACGCCTCGGAGAATCTGGACGGCTGCCGCGGCTCCCAAAATTCGTCAAGCGCGGCCCTTTGGGGAGTCGTCCGCCGGAAGGATGCGGGGCAGCCGTTTCTCGAGAAATGCTTTCAGCTTGGGCAGGCCCCCGGATTCGAGCTCGGTGACGAGATCTCGAGGATTGAGGCGCAGGTCCGCGCAAGCTTTCCGTCCGTGTGCTGAGGTAACGACTTTCAAGAGCTGCTCGAGAAACTCGATCAGCTTGCGCTCATCGAGGCCGCCGTTTGCGGCCAGACCTCGAAGATCCTCCAGATACGCCGGCATGACCCGTGCGAGTATGACGATGTGTCGACCGTCCTGCCTCCCGTTCTGGTTGATTTCGGCGAGATTCGCGACCTTCGCCTGCAGAAGCGCAATTGGCCCCGGCGTCCGCACGCGAACTGCCGGATCGCCAATGGCGAATTGATAAGCCGGCTGCTGGAGCTCTTCATTGCTCGCACCTTTGACATAGCGCAGAACCTCGATCAGCAGCGGTGCGCCGGATGGGTCGCTCGCGATCACGACACCGATCTCGTTCGATGGCGGCTTCAGCGGAAAATACTGCGGTTTCTTACCGGCGACCTTGCCCAAAAGTCGGAGCGTCTCCCGATCGCCCAGTACGTCGGCGTCCCGCGAAACGAACGGGGCGAGATCGCGCGTGCGCTCCTCATAGTAGAGGGCCCAGAGATTCACGGCCTGATCACCGACCAACAGGAGCGGCTCCGGAGTCGCCAGCGCCTTCGCGAAATCTTCGGGCGGCCGAGGCGTGGCCTCAGATGGATGCGGCATGAGCGCTCGCAAAGTTCAAAAGCCGGATCGGGCGGTTGCCCGGCGCGATCGAGTTGCGCGCCTGCACTTCGGCCGAAGTGGCAATCTGAAGGTCCAGCAACACTTGGTCGAATTCTCGTTGCGCGCGCTTGAAGCGCGAAAGCTGAGCCGGCGTCTTGAACCGGGCAGGCATCTGAGGCGCCATCTGCCAAACGGCCGATCGCAGCGCATCCGCATGTCTTGGCATGGCCGCACGCTCGCGCACCACCTGCCGGGCGGCCGACCGCAAAAGGTCCATGACCGTCGTATCCTCGCGCCTCGCAATCGTCGCCAGCGCAGCGAGCACTGCGGCATGTTCCGCGAGGCTCTGTCGGCGCTTGGTCTTGGCGAGTTGGTTGGGCATGGATAAAAGGTTGAATCAACCTTTATCGACAATCGACCATCACGCAAGCCCAACCGTTCCTGTGGCGCTACGGCGTCCAGCCGCGCAATTTCAGGCTAGCCTCCCGGAATCGCGGTCCTATAACGGGTCTCGGCTGGAAGAAAGCCACCGGATCCGCGGAAAGGGTTTAACCCGCCTTCGCCACCCCACCCACCTCGGAATGACTGCACGTTCTTCGTGCCGCTGGTTGCGGATCCCGGCGCCTCTGGAGAACTCATCATGAGCAAGACGCTTCCCGCCCGCCCGAATCTCGACCACCTCCGGCGCCAGGCCAAGGCGAATTCGCTCGTCGTTACTCGACGGTAATGAGCCGGTCCTCGCGCGGATCGATCTCGATGCGCACGTCCTTGAATTCGTCGAACAATCCCGCGTTGTGCATTTGCCACGCGATCGGCCCGGTCTTGCCGGCCGATGGGTCGCGGAAAACACAATTCTCGATTGCCCGCGTGCCGACCCGTTGCGCCACAGCCATCCGCGCGGTGCCGGTCGACGCGTCGACCAGAAGCTCGACTTGGTGCCACTGGTGATTGTCGAACGTCGTGCGCACCGGCCGCGTGAAGAAGGCGGCGCCGGCGTTGTTGTGACCGGGGCGGTAATCCCAGTGACCGCCGTTGGGTGTCTGAAATTGAACGCCACCCAGCGCGTCGAGCCCACGCTCGCCCGGCGGCGGCCGCGTGCAGAACACGAGCACGCACGGTTGGTGGTCGGGATTTCCCGACACGTGACGCATCGTGAAGATGAGCCGGTAGCGTGTGAAATCCTCCTCCGTATAAATCACCCCGCGGCCGCCGCCCGTGCTCGCCATCGCGCCGTCCTTCACCACCCAGTTCGTCGCGGGACTCCTGCGCACTTCGCGCGGGAAGGCATCCTCCAGCAGGAGCCGGTTAAGTCGCATCTGTTCCTCTCCGCGCGGGCCGGCGTGGTTGAGCACGAGCGTCTCAGGCCGGAGGGCGATGTCGCGGAACCGAGCGGCATCGTAAACCGATGGGCCGGCCACGATCCGGTTCAGTTGCTTCACGAGCGCGGAGGCGAGTTGCTTGTCGTCACCCGCGGCCGCGGCGAGCGCCGCCTTCCCCGCGTCGTCGAACTGATCCGCGAGGAACGCGGCTACTGCATCGCTGCGCTCACTGAGTTTTCGCGCGAGGGTTCGCCCGTCGGCGAAGTCGCCGGCGGAAAAATTGAGCGGCGCGCGCGGTGCCTGCGTCCAGCCACCGAGCGTGCGGCCATCGAACAGCGGCCGCATCTTCGCGATCCTTTCAAGCGTGGCTTGCGCCAGGGGCGGCGCGACTTCGGCCCCGGGCGCACCGGGGGTCTTGCTCTCCGCCGCGAGGACCGGCGCGGCGGAACACGCCAGGCACAACAACGACTCAGTGACGATGGCGCGAAACGTGGGGTTCATTCCGGTGCACACGCATGGCAGATCGCGGCCGCATCGCCAAGCCGAACGCACGGTTCTTCACCGCACCGATTGCAGGACCTTCAGCATCGCCGCATGGAGGTGGCCGTTGCTGGCGACGTACCGACCGCGGTACTGGACCTGCGGGTTCGGTCCACCCTGATAATCCGTCACCACGCCGCCCGCTTCGCGCACCAGCAGCATCCCGGCCATGGCGTCGTACGGCTTCAAGTTCTGCTCCCAATAGCCGTCGAGCCGGCCCGCCGCCACGTAACCCAAGTCGAGCGCGGCGGAACCCAGCCGCCGCTCACCGCGGATTTTCATCATGAACGCCGACCATTCCTTCAGGTTGTTGTCGGGATTGGTGTGCTTGTCGTACGGGAAGCCGCTCGCGATCACCGCATCGACCAGCTCGGCGGTCTGCGTCACGCGCAGCGGTTCGCCGTTGAGCTGCGCGCCACCGCCGCGAACCGCCGTGAACAGTTCGCGCCTCATCGGATCATAGATCACGCCGAGCAGCGGCTGCCGGTCGGGCGTCGCGAGACCGATGCTGACGCAAAAATGCGGAAGCTTGGCCGCGAAGTTCACCGTGCCGTCGATCGGATCCACGAACCAGTGATACGGCGCCGTGCCGGCCGACGCTCCCTGGCCGCCGCCCTCCTCGCCCACGATGTGATGGTCGGGGAAACGCCGCCGCAGCTCGCGCACGACATATGTCTCCGTCTCGGTGTCCGCCGCCGTCACGATGTCGATGCGACTCGTCTTGAGCGTCGTGGGAATCGGCGCCGCGAAATGACGCAGAATGATCTCCCCTGCCCCGCGAGCGATCGCGGCGACGGCAGCCAGATTCTCCAACGACAGCATGCCCCGACTCTCGCGAATTCAACTCGCTCCGCCATCCGTAAAACAGCGTCCCGTAGCCAAGAACGTGAGCGAGTGGCTGCGCAACGTCCCACTCGCTCGCGCTCGTGGTTACGCTCGATGTGGCCGGCTCCCCGTCACCTCCTTCCAGAGCGGTGCCTGGAGGAACGAACCGGCCCCGTGGGTCCGCGGCAGGCCATCGCGGCCCGGCCCCCAAAATTCCTCAGCGCGGCGGTTCGAAAAACGCGAGCGCCTCCGCCGGCGTTCGGACGACCGCAGCGGAATTGAACGTATCGCCGATCTCGTAGGCGCCATCGCCCCCCAGGGACCTGGCGCCATATTGGGCGGCGCAGCGATACACGCCGCGGCGGGCGACGTTCGTGTAGCGGTTGCCGAAGACGTGGACGGTCGCGGGATCGATTCCGATCGTCTCGCGGAGAAATGCCTGCCGGGCCTCCGTCGTGCCGGTTTTCAGGATACGCGCTTCGGCGGGCGTCAGGAGGTAATGCCGGCCCGGCGGGGAAAAGCCGCTCTGGTGAAACAAGACGGCAATCCGCGACTCGGGCTTCAGTTCGTTGGCGTAGCTGAACGTGTTGTTGCAGATCAGGAAGTGCGTGCCGAAATACTCGTAGTTCGGGTGGGCGGGGTTGGTGGCCGGATTGTCGTCGTTGAAGAGCGGCACGCTGATGAACGGTGAGTGGACGTTGGTGTAAGTGCCGGTCGACTTGAAAGTGCAGCCGACGACGACGCCGTACTCCGTGTTGTCGCGAAAACGCACGTAGTCGCCGGCACAGTCCTCGAACTGGCAGTCGATGAAGCGAATGTGCCGCGGGTCGTAGGCGTTGTAAGCCATGTGGGCATGGCCGCCGCTCCCAACCCGCTCGAAGCGGCAACGCTGAAACGTGATGTGATCCGTGGTTTCGCCGGCGGTGCCGGTGGCGCCGAAATAGACGCCCTGCAGGTCGTGCCAGTGGCAGTCCTCGATCAGGATGTTCTGGCACTTGCCGAAGTTGGTCGCGTACCCGATGGGAATCTTCGGGGCGGTAAAGGTCAGGTTGCGCACGGTGACGTTGTGGCAATCGCTCAGGAAGAAGAAGCCCGGACCCTTCTCGCCCGTCTTCCGGTCGGCCGGATGCCGCGTGAAGATCACTTCGCCCGCCGCCGAACCCTGGATGACACAGCGATGAATCGCGTGGCCGATGCCGGTGACGACCAAAGGCGGCATGGCTTTCGCCTTGTCATCGCTCACGAGATAGGTGCCGGCGAGGAACGTCACGGTGACGGGATTCTGCTCCAACGCGGGGTTGATCCGCGCCCAAAGCTGCGGGTCCCGGAAACCCGCGGCATTTTCCGCCGAGGCGCCGCCGCCGTCGCCCACCGTCTGCGGCGCGACAAAAAACTCCTGCGCGGCCCGCCCCCGATCGCTGGCGGCGAAAACGAGCAGGAGCACCAGGCCGAACCGGAGTCTCCGGCTCACTGCTGGATTCTGCCGGGATGTCATTGGCAGGAGCATCATGTCGCGCTGCTCAAACCCCGCGCGATTCGCGCCAGTCGATCAGCCCGACTTGCAGCAGCTTGCGGCCATTGAAGTGATTCCACTTGAGCTCCACCGCGAGGTCGAGCGGCACGCCGAGCGGCGGACAGCGGTGCGCGAGCTTCCAGGCGACGCCGTGAATGCGGCGGCCACGGCCGTCCTCG
>Ga0080064_1005213_pt1 | contig 15561 bp, 11 predicted proteins | sample Subgrocontami54m_FD_69260 | JGI IMG/M metagenome (GOLD analysis project Ga0080064, IMG submission 69260) | Subsurface groundwater microbial communities from S. Glens Falls, New York, USA - GMW46 contaminated, 5.4 m (SPADES assembly) (version 2) ...
CGGCGAAGCAAAACCAAAAATTTCCTTTCCATTTTTTGTCGGCTCCCCCCACACCCCCCGCCGAGGAAAAGAAGAAAGGTAAGGAAAATTTTTGGTTTTTGCTCCCGCGACCGCAGGGAGCGGACGAGACGCGCAGAATCCGAGCGTACGATTTAGTTTCAAGCCACCACGCACGCGGAGCGTGCGACATCATTTGTTTTGGAAATAGGTGCGAGTTTGGTACAATACAGACACCAATAAGGAACTCAAAGGTTTTTTCGGTGGATACAAACGGACGGCGCAAAGCGCCGACCAAGGATTTTTTGGCGGGATTGCAAGAGAATTCAGAATTTCTGGCGCGCAAGCGCGCAGTGTTTTTTCGCCAAGAAGCAGGTGCGAAATCAGAAGCAATTTTGACTAATTTTGCTTTGCCCGAAATACAAAAAGAATTTTTATTACTATGAATAATAATATGGAAAATAAAAAATTCTTTTTGTATGCTCGCAAGTCCACTGATGTCGAGGACAAGCAGGTTTTAAGCATTGATGCCCAACTCACCGAATTGCGGGAATACGCCGTTCGGGAAAATATTGAAATTTCCGCCGAATATATTGAAAAGCAATCGGCAAAAGTGCCAGGTCGTCCGTTGTTTAATAAGATGATGAAAGAAATTGAAACTTTCGGCGGAAACATCCTCGCATGGAATCCCGATCGTTTAGCCCGCAATTCGGTGGACGGAGGCAAAGTGATATATCTCCTCGACACAGGGAAACTTGCGAGCATTAAATTTCCAACTTTCTGGTGTGATAACACTGGTCAAGGTAAATTTATGTTGAACATGGCTTTCGGGCAAAGCAAATACTATGTAGATTCTCTTTCCGAAAATACGAAACGCGGACTTCGCCAAAAAGTACGCATGGGTATATTTCCGAGCCAAGCGCCAGTGGGATATTTGAACGATTCGAGAACAAAAACGATAGTGGTGGAAAAGAAAAAGTCTCGTATCGTGCGCTTGGCTTTTGAGAAGTACACGAAAGGAAATATGCGACTGGAAGATGTATCAAATTTTTTGGCGAAATCCGGCGTTACAACCCGAACCGGAAAGAGAATCTCAAAAACGAAAGCGTCTTTTATTCTTTCAAATCCATTTTACATCGGACTATTCAAATATGGTGGTGAAATCCACGAAGGTAAGCACGAGCCAATCATTTCAAAGAAACTTTTTGATGAAGCACAGGAAATGTTGAAGTTTCGTGGACAGCCTGAACGTAAACCACAAAACGAACCTCAACCATATTGCGGACTTATTTCCTGTGCTTCATGTGGAATGATGATAACTGCTGAAAACAAAACGAAGCGACAGAAGAATGGGAATGTTCATTATTATGTATATTATCGTTGCACGAAAAAATCGAAAGTAATGAAGTGTAAAGAAATGTCGCTTCGTTCTGAAAAACTAGATGAGCAGTTATCATCCTTAATCAAAAAAGTTTCTTTGCCTAAAGACTGGGCGGAGGAATTGAATCGTCTTGCTTTGCAAGACCACAAAAACTCCGCCCCGTCTTTGACTGCTTGTGTGGAGGAAAAAAAGAAAAAGATTTCTTCTTTGTCAGAAAAGTTAGAGCGACTTCTTACGGGGTATCTTGACCAAGTAATTGACCAACCAGATTATTGTTTACAAAAAGCTAAACTGCTTTCCGAAAAGAAGTCGCTCCAAGAAGAAATCTTTACTTTTTCACACAAGCAGAATGATTGGCTCGCACCTTTCCAAAACTGGCTAAAAGACGCTCAATCCTTGGACAAAATTGCTTCTGATTCAGACCTTTTTGCGAAAAAGGTCTGTGCCAAAGAAATCTTTGGCTCGCACCTGCTTCTTGGCGAAAAATTAGTGCGCGCAAGCGCGCCAAAAATTCTGAATTCGTTAGGGGAATTCGGCGGGAATCCTTGGGACGCGCTTCGCGCGTCCCGCATTTCAGCTTCAAAAAAACCTTTGAGTTCCTTATTGGTGCTGGAGGAGAGATTTGAACTCTCAAGCCCTTGCGGGCGCTAGCTCCTAAGGCTAGTGCGTATGCCAGTTCCGCCACTCCAGCGTACTTATTTATCCGACTATGTGATATCCTATCCTATTTCTCTATTCTCTTCAAGGTACTCTATTCAGCCACTCTGTTCTGTAGCCGCAATCTGGTACATTAGCAGTGTGCGGCCGCATACCGTTAATGTACCATACGTAATAGTGATACCCTACAAATTACCTCCGAAGCGATTACTGCCCTGAAACAACACTAGCCGTTAATTTCTTTGCATAGATAGTATGCGCGCGATCCCCGTACCACGGCTCGGGCAAAAGCGGTCGCGGAAGAAACGGGTCCTTATGCAATACTCCCATATATTTCATAAGCAACTCCTGTGCATTTTCACGGTCATTTTCACTTATACATTCCCGATATTGATTGTTGATTTCGTCAAGAGGCCATACGGTGCGTGCAAGTTCTTTTGAGTGTCGCGTGCCGAGCTCTTTCGAAGTTGCGGGAATTACAAAAGGAGTTAACTTATAATGCGCGACTTGGTCCTTAATGTCTCCTAAAAAATTATATGGTGAAACCCAAAAACTTTCGTGAAGTTTTCCAAAACCAATTTTTCTTAATATCCCGCGTAAAATATTTCGTTTATATTTTTGTAGCTCAGGTATGTCAAAACTTATTACATACCATGTGCTGTTCCATTTCTTTGGGTATTGTCTGATTTGGGGAAGAATCGCATTGAGGCGTTTTTGACCATCCTTGGTAAGCGTCATATCCTTTTTTATCCATCCCTTCGCGCGCATATGCTTAAAAGACCTGCGCAAGGAGTCGTATGTAATACCCTCTGCAAAGCGCATACTCTCATGAACAGCCCTTGTGCTTTTCCCCTTCATGCTTAGCGCAAGACCGAATGCGAGCGAAAAAAGACAGAGATCTACGGTATTTTTAATGAGCCCCAGCGATTGACTTTTTATTTTTTCTGATAACGCCGTATTCATAATGCTTTTAAAAAGTCAGAACCCTTGAATTCGTGTTAAACACGCGATAAACACACCCGAGATATACCGCCCACATAATAATGTGGTACATTAAGTATGTGCGGCCGCATATCGTTAATGTACCATACGTAAATGGTCATTACTACTATAGTAATCCACAGGGCAAAGAGAGTATACTACATGCAATCATCGTATTTTCTGTTTTCTTCTTTCTTCCAAAAGCAAATATGGCCCACCGACTATTTTTTACAGTATTGTTTATTTTAACAATACTGAGCATCCCCGCCTCTGCTGAAGCATCTCATGGCACACATCTTGTCATCTCGGAGATTCAAACAACTGGCGGCGCGGGGCTGACGAAAAATGATTTTGTCGAGCTGTATAATCCTACTGGTACTGCGATCGATCTGAATGGCATTCGCTTAGTAAAACGCACAGCCACAGGAACCACTGACACCACGCTTAAATCCTGGACAGAGACCACACCAATCCCCGCGCACGGATATTATCTTTGGGCCAACAGCGACTTTGCAACAATCGCTACTGCGGCTGATGCAAAAACCATTCAAACCATTGCTGATGACAATGGCGTAGCACTCCGACAAGGCGCGGAAAATACCGGAACGATTATTGACGCGGTTTCATGGGGCGCCGGCGCAAGCGCGTTTATTGAAGGTACGCCGTTTTCGCAAAACCCCGGACCGAATCAAAGCATTGAGCGCAAACCCGGCGGAGCGGAGGGAAATGGAACGGATACCGGAAACAATGCGAATGATTTTGCTCTTGCACCCGCTCCCACGCCGCAAAACAGTTCAAGCACGCCTGTGCCGACAATTTCTATCCCGCTTCCATCCGGTCCGATCTGCGGCAATGACACCTGCGAAACCGGAGAGAGTTTTACCTCGTGTTCTTCTGATTGTGCCGCCCCTACTCCTGCGCCTGTCGTAGTACAACCCGGTGAGATTGTGGTTAACGAATTTGTACCTGATCCGCTTGATGCAAACGAATGGATCGAATTGTACAATACGACAAGTCGCTCGATTGATCTTACCGGATTTAAAATTCTTGACGGCACGGGAAATTCCATAAAAACACTTTCGGGCATTATTGGGTCGCAAAGTTTTCTTTCATTTGATCTTGCAAGCGCGCGACTCAATAACAGCGGCGATCGCATTATTTTACAATCCCCCGGAAGCGCTACAATCGACGCAATAAGTTATGGTGACTGGAGCGACGGAAACACTGCCGACAACGCACCAGCTCCTTTAAAATCCGGGCAATCGGTCGCGCGGGCAAGCAATGGTTTAGATACGGGAAACGATAAAAACGACTTCGCGCTCTCGGATTCTCCAACGAAAAATGCCTCAAATGTCATTACGGTAACCACCACGATCTCGGTCGGAGGAACCAATGTTTCCCAAGTGCCGTTTGTCCGAAAATTACAAATACTTATTAATGAATTTGTATCAGATCCGGAAGATAGTCCAGAATGGGTAGAACTCTATAACGCGGGGAATCTTTCGGTTGATCTTGAGGGGTGGTATTTGGAAGACGGCTCAGAGCAAAAAACAAAACTGTCCGGTACGATTGTCCCGGAAAATTTTCAAGTCGTAAGCGATATTGCGGGCAGTCTTGGTAACGCGGGGGATATTATTCGACTCAAAAACGAAAAAGGAGAAGTGATCGACAGGGTTACATTCGGTACGTGGGAAGACGGCACACCTTCGGATAATGCGCCGATTGCCTCGGATCCCAATTCTGTCGCACGGCGCATAGATGGAAAAGATACGGACAATGATGCTGCGGATTTTATGGTAACCGGAAAACCAACTAAAGGAAAAGCAAATGTGATTGAGGGGGTGGCAACCACCACACGCACAAGTCATCCTGATCCCGCGAAAGCGGGGGAAGGATCTCCCGCGCATGCGGGCGATCTCGCATCCGTGAGAGATTCTTCGTCGCCTACGGCTCCTCAGAATGACAATCGAGAAAGTGTTACCAACAAACTTTTCATTTCCGAAATCATGCCTGATCCGGAAGGATCAGATGACGGAGAATGGATTGAACTGTATTGGGACGGCGATGTTGATCTACCCCTTGATGGATTCCAAATTGACGACGCAGACGGAGGAAGCAGACCACATGTAATCGATGGCCTTATGATCAAACCAAAATCTTTTGTGCTCCTTCCAAAATCGCGCACCCATCTTACACTCAATAACGATTCTGACAACGTGCGCCTATTAAACCAAAAAGGCGTGCTCATAGATCTTGTTGAATATGAAAACGCAAAGGAAGGAATCGCGTATGCAAAAGCAGATGATGGAAATTGGCATTGGACCGCAACGTCAACCCTCGCAGGCAAAAACAATATAACCGAGGGCACGAACGGATCCGATGCCAAAGGAAACGATGCTGGCTATATTGAAACTTCGCTTTCCAACCTAAAGGATCTTGAAATCGGCAGACAGGTTCGTGTACAAGGAGTTGTTTCCGTAGTGCCCGGAATACTTGGATCCCAAATATTTTATATTGCCGGTCCCGGTAGCTTTGCTACCGAGGATCCTCGGCAAAGCCGGGACTCGGGAATCCAAATCTACTCTTCAAAAAAATCTTTTTCAAAACTTGTCCTCGGCGATACGATCACGGTGCAAGGAATTCTTAGCGAAGCGCGCGGTGAGCGAAGAATAAAAATTCAGAATAAAGACGACATTGATCTTTTGCGCCACGGCAGTCCGCCTATTACTCATCCTACATCCATTGACGCCCTTAGTGAGGATGATCTGGGAATGCTTGTGCAAATTAACGGCACTATCCTGGACACTATAAAAAGCGGCTTTACTCTGCATGATGATACTGACGAAATCGCTGTAACAATTAAATCGTCTACCGGAATTGACGCGAGGCAGTTAAATCCGGGGAACAAAGTATCGCTGACGGGTATTGTTGGCCCAACAAGCAGCGGCATTCAAATCCTTCCGCGATTTCAAGATGACATTGAAATTACCGGACACGATGATGCAATAATCGGCCCTGTTTCAAAATCATCTTCTCCACAAAACGAAGCGTCTCCTCCCTATACCAAAACAACTGCCTATGCAGGCAGCGCAGTTGCCCTTTCCGCACTCGCCATCCGCCGCCGGCAACTGTTTCTTACCGGCGCACGCGCAATCGCGTTTCTCATCAAACGCAACAAAAATAATCTGGGATAGCTCAATAAAATGTGCAAACGTTGTCCGCCACTCGTCTGTACCAACGTGTTAATACGTTGATACAGACAATGATACGATCCGCCTCTCATCCCGCCGCGAATACCTCCGGTCCGATGGCCATCGGACCTGCGGCTCAGCGGCACCCGTACGCTCGGCGGATTGATTTTTGTACCGAAAATTTTACTCAAAATTTTCGACAAAAAACAAAAAGGCACAGACGATTCTCAGTCGTCTGGCCTGATGATAAAAATCTCCGTAGCGTCTCTTGATCCACAAAAACTACGTGCTCATTTCTTCCCCAAAAACTCCGGCCATCCTCTCCACTGGTCGGCGTAGACGGCATCAGGGTGAGATGGCCATCCTTGATGCATCTTATACGCTCTGACATATTCTTTTGCACTCTGTATTTTTTCCGTCCGTACTTTAGCTTGTAGCTCATCAAAGAGCAGATATTCGGGTTTTCTCCAATCCACATTTTCTGTTCCTAGAAACGCGGGCCAACCTGGCCATTGGTCACCATAGTAATTATTCGGATTAGAAGGCCATCCTGGATGGTCTTTATACTTACCTCTATACTCTTCCCCATTTCGAATCCCCAATGCTTGTACTTGTCTCATGATTTCGCTGTACGATAAAAACATGCTGCCTACAAAATCCTCCCATCTAGACCATTCCTTTTTGTAATATGCGTTCGGATTAGAAGGCCAACCCGGATGGTCTTTATATTTTTCCTTATATTCCTTTTGACTTAAAATGTGGGCTGCTTGCACCTGCGCTTTTGTTTCGGAATAGGAAAGAAATTTCCTCGTTTCTGTTCCTAGAAACGCGGGCCAACCTGGCCATTGATCAGCATAAACATGCTGTGGTGCCGCGGGCCACTCTGAGTGTTCTTTATATCTCCTAATGTATTCTTCGCCGTTCAAAATTCCTGCCTCACGAACGACGACTTGGAAGGCAGAATACTCCGGAAAATCTGTTCCCAAAAATGCACGCCACCCAGGCCACTCACTGGCATAAGTTTCATCAGGAGAAGAAGGCCAACCTTGGTGGCTGCGATATTCTCTTTTATAATGTGGTCCACTTTCTATGTTTGCACCCCGTACCCGGACTTGAAGCTCGACCAATGTAGGAAATGCCCCTTTTCTCCAATCCGTATTTTCTGTTCCTAAAAATTTTCTCCACCCTGGCCATTCAGGATATACGTTCCATGGGGTAGACGGCCATCCTGGATGGTTTTGATAGATTTTTATATAGTATTCCCCACTCTTGACCCCCATCTTTAAAACTGCTGCGCGGAGTTCCGAAAATTCTAACCATACTTGCTTTTCTCGTTCAATCTCTTTGCTCCGATACTTTCCTACAATCTTCATTATCTCCTCCACATCAGTAACAACCTCTAATCCTGGAATATCTACGCTGGGTGGTTCAATCCGCTTGCCACCCTCATCACTTGAAGCACTATCTTTTCTTCCCTTGTAAAAAAACTGCGCGCCTTCTGCAACGTCCGCAAAAAGAATGGGCGGGTTTTTCTCATCCATCCCTTGATCAATAAAATCAACGACGTAGGCATGCTTATTCGGTTGTTTTTTATAGGTACGCAGTACGCGTCCACCGCGCTGCTCGGCAATGACGCGCGAACGAGTAGGGCGTAAATTCAAACACACACTGGCTCTCGGCTCATCAAAACCCGGAATAAGAATATCCGCATTGCAAATGACTTTGATTTTTCCTTGTTTGTATTCTTGCAAAATCCGGCGCTGTTCTGTGCGAGGAGTATCCCCGCTTACGACCTCTGCGGTAACTCCAGCTTCATTAAAAGCCCGTGCAACGGCCTCGGCATGTTTAATGTTTACACAATAGGCCACTGCGGTTTCACTAGCAAACCTTTTTTGATATAACTCTACTGCGGCTTTGTTGCGCCCTGCAATATTTACGGCCTTCGCCAATTCCTCTTCTTTATATTCTCCTGCTGAGGTAAGTGATACTTTTGAAAGATCAACATTGGTTCGCGCCACCATTGCAGAAAATGAAGAAATCAATCCTTCTTCCACGGCTTCGCGAATATTCATACGATGAATTTCATCCGGGAGAAGATCACTTACTTTTTTTGATTCTGAATATTCGGCCGTGGCCGTAAATCCCAATTTCAACGCATCAGGGAATTTCTGCACCGTTTCACTGCGTTTGGGGCTAAGCGAAGTATGGACCTCATCTAAAATGACACACTCATAATCCTCGGGCGCAATCTTCCCGTCCCGTACTTGATTTATGAATGAATCGTACGTGATGATGGCGACTTGCCTGCCGTGCTCTTTGGCATGCCGCGATATTCTACCCACTTCAAGGTCTGGCGCAAACTCTTCCACTCGCTCGACTGTTTGCTCAAGTAGGGGCGTAGTGGGCACGACAATGAGTGTTTTAAAATCCAACGCTTCGATAAGTTCGGTGAAAAGCACGGTCTTGCCGACACCTGTCGGGAGTTTCACATAACCAGCTTTGCCGCCTTGCTCAATATAATCTCGCAAATCTTCAAAAATAGGGACCTGGCGTTCGCGAAGGACTTCAGTCTCACCGGTTTTATGTGCGGTAATGTATTGATCAAGCGCATTGAGTCCTTTGAGCCATTTTTGCATCTCGCTGATGTCGTGTTGCGAGAGAACAAGCTCGCCTCCATCTTCCCGTCTTTGTGCTCGGAGTAATTTTAAATACATCTCATAGCGCCGAGTGAACTTTTGTTTGATTTCTGCCACGGGCATTTGCAAAATATCTTTTCCGTGCGAAGGTGGAACCAAAGAATGCTCGGGCTCAGTCCCGATTGTTTGCTGAGCGCGTTCCAATTGCTCCTGAAGCGCTTCCGGAGGTTTATATCCGCCGCGTTCTCCAAATGACATATGGCTTCATCTTATCGGACAGGCGTGATTTGGTCAACCAAAACCCCTTAAAATGGCCTATCTTTGACATAAACAGGGGTTCATGATAGTATAGAAATATCGCATTAAATAGATAATTTGGACAGAATCCCCTACGAACCACAACCATGTTGCGAACATACGAACAATTTAAGAGTATGCAGCTTCTCACCGGGAACGTGGGGTTGTTCCGTCCGTCCCAGTCTTATGTCATTGATTTCAGTCGTCCTCACGCTTGTGGCACTAGCCGCGGGCGCAGCAATCGGTTGGTTCTTAAGAAAACAAACCGCAGTTAAACTCGCCTCTGGCGTTGAGGCCAAGGCGGAAAAAATTCTTAAAGAAGCAAAAGTAAAAGAGCAGGAGCTCTTATTGGAGGCACGCGAAAAAGCAATCGGCCTTATTGATAAAGCAAAGCAAGATGAAGAAGTTGGACGCAAAGAGCTCCGCGGGGAAAAACAACGACTCGAAACCCGCGAGGCAACCTTTGATAAAAAACTTCTTGAGCTTGAAGACAAACAATCCCGACTCCAAGAAAAACTCGGGCAAGTCGAGCATGTAAAAAAAGAAATGGACGCGCTCCGCGAGGAAAGCGTCAAAAAACTCGAAGCAGTCGCGGGACTGAGCAAAGCCCAAGCCCTTGAACAGCTCATGAAGCGCACCGAGGAAGAATCGCAAGAAGCGCTTACCTCACGAATCCGAAAACTGGATCAAGTAAACGTGGAAGAATTTGAACGCAAAGCTCGCACGATCGTTGCAACCGCGATCCAACGTGTTGCAACATCTCACGCGGCCGATATTAATACCACGGTCGTCCAGCTTCCGTCCGACGAAATGAAGGGACGCATTATCGGAAAAGAAGGCCGCAATATCAAAACGCTCGAACGCCTTACCGGAATTGACGTGATTATCGACGAAACCCCCAACGCGCTTACGATTTCCGGATTTTCAAACATCCGCCGCCAAGTTGCAAAGCGCGCGCTTGAAAAACTGATTGCCGACGGGCGCATTCATCCGGCCCGCATTGAAGAAACCGTGGAACTTGCACGAACAGAACTTGCGATTGATATTCGCAAAGCCGGAGAAGACATGCTGTATGAATTTGGCATTACCGGCATTGATCCAAAAATGATCTCTGTCTTGGGTCGTCTTAAATATCGCACAAGCTACGGACAAAATGTGCTGGTACACTCGATGGAAGTAGGATGGGTTGCAGCCGTAATTGCCGAGGAGCTCGGCGCGGACGTTGCGGTGTGTAAAAAAGGAGGACTGTTCCATGATATCGGAAAAGCAATTGACCAAGACATCAAAGGCGCGCATCCGCAACTTGGCTATGACTTGATGAAGAAATTCAACTTTCCGGAAGAAGTTGCGTACATGTCAATTGCGCACCACGAAGATAATCCGAAAACGCTCGAAGGAATTATTGTCAAAGTCGCGGACGCGATTTCAGGATCACGCCCGGGCGCCCGACGCGAGTCCGCAGAAGATTATGTAAAACGTCTTGAGGAGCTTGAAAAGGTCGCAACTTCGTTTAGCGGCGTTGATCATGCCTATGCAATCCAAGCCGGTCGCGAACTGCGCATCTTCGTACGTCCGCAGGAAATCGACGACTTGAATGCCTACGAGCTTGCGAAAAATATTGCAAAACGAATCGAAGCAGAACTTCAATATCCGGGAGAAGTTAAGGTGAACGTGATACGGGAGACAAGGGTAGTGGAGTACGCGAGATAGGTCGCTCAAGGCGCCTGCCGTCAATGTGGCCGGCAATACAAGGGTCCTCTTCCGCCCCATCACAATGGGCGTCACACCTCATGAGGGAACCCATTGTGACGGAAGGCTGCAGACGCTCCCAAAATTGCCTTGCCACATCGCCGTCAGGCGCCTCTCGCTTGGAAAAAAAATATGAAAATAATCTTTATCGGCGATATTTTCGGCAAGATCGGTCGGCGTGCGGTTGCCGAAATTCTCCCCAAATGGCGCAAAAAATACAAACCCGATTTTGTGATCGGTCAGAATGAAAACCTTGCGCACGGAGTGGGAATTACCCGCAGAACAGTTCAGGAAGTATTTGATGCCGGCGTTGATGCCATGACCGGAGGCAACCATACGTTTCGTGGCGAGGGTATGACACTTCTTAATGAGCATGCGCTTCCGCTCTTGCGTCCTGCAAACTTTCCCCCTACGCTTCCGGGCCGGGGCGATATGATTATCCAAAGCAAAGATGGCAAATTCCGCTTACTTGTGGTAAATTTAATGGGTAGAGTGTTCTTTCGGGAAAACCTTGACGATCCGTTCCGAAAACTGGACGAGATTCTAAAAAAACACGAGGGCGCGCAAATCTCCGGAACCCTGGTTGATTTTCACTCTGAGGCAACTTCGGAAGCAAATGCGTTGGGACACTATAGCGACGGCCGCGTCTCCGCGCTTGTCGGGACACACACCCATATCGGTACGGTTGACGCGCGCGTACTTCCTAAAGGAACTGCGTATGTGACGGATGTGGGCGGAGTAATTGCGGTAGATTCGGTTCTCGGGGAGACCAAAGAAAATATTATTCAGTCCATGCTTACCCAACGACCTTTTCAGCATACGCCCGTTGAAACCGGGCTCTGCTCAATCGGCGCGGTACTCATCGACATTAATGAAAAAACAAACCTCGCAAGGTCGATTAAAAGAATAAACGAAGAGATAATAATTGAATAATATATATACCCATATGAACAAACAAGAACTTGCAGAAAAAATCGCGGAGAAAATTAGCGACACACCTAAAACAAAAGTCCTCCAAATTCTCGAGACCATGTTCGAAGTAATGACGGAAACCATGAAAAGTGGCGGCGAAGTAACCATCGCCGGATTTGGCGCGTTCTTGGCAAAGATGCGCAAGGGGCGCATCGGGATCAACCCACAGACAAAAGAAAAAATCGAAATTCCTCCGGTACGCACCGCAAAATTCAAGGCGGGAAAAACGCTCAAAGACGCTTTGAGAGCATCCTAACATCTGACCGGCTACACATGACATTTGACCAATCGGTCAGTTGTCAGATGTCAATTGTCAAATGTTTATTTTATGTTCAACAAACTCAAGTGGCATTTCAAATTCAACTGGCTTAAATACGTCGGCGGGATATTTATCGTCGTAACCGTCCTGCCGGTTGTATTTTGGATTTTAACCATCGCCCAACCGGTCGCGATTTATCGTCGGCTTGATGAGCAGCAACGCCTTGGCTATTTGGCCCAGCTCTCAACCGTACCCATGTGGTCGGTACTTTCCGCCGTAACCTTTATTATCGGCCTTTGGTGGCTGCATCATGGCGGCGGATTCATGAAATGGGGAAAGTCAAAAGTGAAAGCGGCCTTTGTAAATATCAAATGGGACGACGTGATAGGTCTTAAAGAAGCAAAGATCGAGGCATGGGAAGTAGTAGAGCTTCTTAAAGACCGCACGTTTACCGAGCGCATTGGAGGGAAAATTTTACGCGGTATTCTTCTTACCGGGCCGCCGGGATGCGGAAAAACCTACTTGGCTAAAGCAATCGCCACCGAGGCCGGAATCCCCTTTATTCCGGTTTCCGGTTCGGAGTTTGTGGAGATTTTTGTCGGCGTGGGGCCGTCACGAGTGCGGAAATTATTTAAACAAGCGCGACAACTTGCGCAAATGCACGGAGCCGCAATTATTTTTATTGATGAAATTGACGCGGTCGGCACCGAGCGAAAAACCGACCTTGGCTTTGGCGCGCGTACTGAGGCAAACAATACCGTAAACCAGCTCCTTGTTGAGATGGATGGAATTCAAGAGCAAGGATCAAATGTGATTGTAATTGGGGCAACGAATGCCCCGGAAACCTCTCTTGACCAAGCGCTACTCCGGCCGGGACGGTTTGACCGAAAAATTTATGTTGATCTTCCCACCCTTGAAGATCGTACACAGTTATTTGCGCATTATCTTAAAAAAGTGGCGCATGATGAAAGCGTGGACGTGGCAAAATTAGCGCGACGCGCCGTATGGAAATCGCCTGCGGATATTGAAAACCTTATTAAGGAGGCGGCGCTAATCGCGGCACGACATAAACGTGAAAAAATAGAAATGCGCGATATGTCCGAGGCAATGGAACGCATCGATCTTGGATTCAAGCATCATCGGCGTTTGACTGCGGACGAGAAAAAGCGCGTTGCCTATCACGAATCCGGACATTTGATTGCCACGTACTTCTTGCATCCTACCGACGACGTATTCAAGGCCTCGATTATTTCACGCCGCGATGCACTTGGAATGGTATTCCACCAACCGCGAGAGGAATTATTTACCTCAAGCCGTGATCGCATTGTGGCAAATGTGAAAGTAGCACTCGGAGGATATGTGGCGGAAAAACTGAAATTCTCCTCCACCTCCGACGGAGTCGCACAGGATTTTAGGAATGCCATGCAACAGGCGCACAACATGGTCTGGCGGTTTGGCATGGGGCCTTCCGGCCTGATTGGCGACCACGAACTGCTTGTCGGCCAAGCACGCTTCCGCGGAGAATCAAGCGAAGACAAACTTTCCGAACGCTTAAAAGAAAAACTCAACATCGACACGCAACAAATTTTACAAGAATGCCTGAAAGAAGTTGAGGAACTTCTTAAGAAAGAAGACCCGCTTCTCGATCGCTTTGCGAGCGAACTTATTAAGAAAGACGAGCTCGAGTACGATGAGATCGAGGCGATTATGCGAGAAAGCGGCAAAAGCAAGTAGCGCTATCCGCGAAAACGATAAATCCAATGGTGAGGACCGACCGACAAAAAATAGATAGTCGAAGAGTCTTTGAAACGAAACAGAATCCTATAATTCTCGTCAATACGAAAACTCCACACCTCGCGATCTTTAGGGTGGAGTTTTTCTGTCTGCAAAGTTTGATGAAACGGATTGCTGCGAAAGAGCGCTTCACGCCGCTCGGCTTTCTTCTGAATATGCGCAGGCAACTCTTGGTAGCGGCGCTCAAATTCCTCCGTATAGTGGATCGTGAGCGTGCTCATGAGTGAAGATCACGAAGCGATCGTAATTTTTTTGTCCGCCCTGATCGAATGTCTGCCTCGGCGCGATCAACGCTCTCCAAAAATTCGGTATTGAATAGTCCCAAAGAATCCGCCAACCGCTCAAAGCGATTACGGTCAATTTCGATAGACAAACGTGCCCCTTGTTTTGGGAGAATAGTAATGGGAAGTGTGATCGTGCTCATACCTCTCCCATTCTATCATATCCTTGACAAATGTGTCAAAATGTGCTATACTGGGGCGTTGGTATAATAAGGGAGGATATGCCAACAAAACGCTATATTTGAACTGAAATAAACCTCCCTTCAGTACAAATCTAGCGTTTTTGTATTCTTGAACCGACCTTAGCGTCCGCCTCAGGCGGACCTTAAGGCCGGCTCATGCACCTTTCACTCATCCCATGCCGGTGCTGGGATGCAACCACTCAACATCAACCCTTGAAAGGGGTACCACATGTCAAAGGAGCTCCGCATTGGATTGGCGATCGCGGGCGCGCTCATCGTCCTCGCCCTGGGGATGAACGGTGTGTTCATCCAACTCTATCACACCACGTTCGGGCAGCCCGCGCACAGGGAAAACACCAGTCGGTGCGTCGGCCTCCCGCCCGGAAATGACGTCGGATGCAACGGTGTCGACGGCGACTGCGACGGCGCGATCGACGAGGACTACGAACCCTACGTGACCTCCTGCGGGCGAGGCGGGTGTGCGAACACGGGCAAGATGGTCTGCAGCAACGGCGTGATGGTGGACACCTGCGTCCCGGGCATTCCGGCGAAGATCGACGCCATCGGCGACGCGATCGACAACGACTGCGACGGGACCATCGACGAGGACCCCTCGTGGATCCCCCAGCATCGCTGGACCCAGTTCAACGGCGGCTGCAACTCGGATGGGCGCCCGTTCCTGGTGGGTGGACCCACCTTCGAAGCATCTGCCAGCGAACACGCACAGTTCGCCAAACAACTCGCAAGCTGCGCGCTCATCAACGAGCTCTGCCCAAGCGCGCAAGCGCCGTTGTGCGTGATCTTCCTGGGCGATGACACATGCAAAGTCAAATCGGGACCGTGCATGAAGCATTTCCCCGAAGACTTCTAGAAGTCGCCTTCGTTCTTCCGGCTCTGGGGGAGCCCGCGACACGCACTCTACATGCGCTGTCCAAACCCCCGCCACTTTTTGAGAGCATGATGTAAATCGTGCTTTGAAAAAGAGGACTCAATACAAAGTATGTCGACCACCTTCAATTCCCTCCCCTTAAGGTAAGGGGAGGCGAGGAGGGGTTATGAGTAAGTGATAGGTATCCCGTATAATGGACATAGCGTCTGGCCAACGCTATGTCTTTAAGTTTTAATACAAAGAAATATGTCCACACCGCTCACGCCCGAACTCAGGGCAAAGATCCTCTCGTCCA
>Ga0080064_1005214_pt1 | contig 15557 bp, 13 predicted proteins | sample Subgrocontami54m_FD_69260 | JGI IMG/M metagenome (GOLD analysis project Ga0080064, IMG submission 69260) | Subsurface groundwater microbial communities from S. Glens Falls, New York, USA - GMW46 contaminated, 5.4 m (SPADES assembly) (version 2) ...
GCGGGGGCGGCGCGCCCCCCCCCCGCCCCCCCCCCCGCCCCCCCCCCCGCCGGCGCCCCCCCCGCCCGGCACGCGCCCCCGGGCGGCCCGCCCCCCCCCCGCGACTGGCAGGGCGCGTTGCCCTTCACCTATCACGTCGGCCCCGGCCCGGTGCGCGTCCGCCTGCGCCTCAAGCAGGACTACGCCTACCGCACCATCTGGAACGTCATCGGCAAAATCAAGGGCAGAGAACTGCCGGAAGAGTGGGTGGTGGCCGGCAATCATCGCGACGCCTGGGTGTACGGCGCCGTGGATCCCAACAGCGGCACCACCTCGCAACTGGAAGCCGTCCACGGCCTGGGCGAGCTGCTGCGCTCCGGCTGGCGCCCGCGCCGCACCATCGTCATCTGCAGTTGGGACGCCGAGGAGCAGGGCCTCATCGGCTCCACCGAGTGGGTGGAAGAGCACGCGCAGGAACTCTCGAGCGCCGTCGCCTACTTCAACCTGGATGTCGCCGTGGGCGGCCCCAATTTCGGCGCCTCCTCCGTCCCCAGCCTCAAGCAATTCATCCGCGACGTCACCAAGGCCGTCCCCAGCGCCAAAGGCGGCATGCTCTACGACGTCTGGAAAGAGGAGAAGGCGAACGAAGCCGCCAAGGCCAGCCCCATGGACCTGAGCGGCCGCCGCTCGCCCGCCGCCGGCTCCAAGGCCGACGCCCCGGTCGGCGACCTGGGCTCGGGCTCCGATTACACCAGCTTCCTGCAGCACCTGGGCGTGCCCGCTGCCGACATGGGCTCCACCGGCGCCTACGGCGTCTATCACTCCGTCTTCGACAACTTCCAGTGGTACACCAAGTTCGCCGATCCCGACTTCCTCTACTCCCAGGAGATTTCCCGCGTCTACGGCCTGGAAGTGCTGCGCATGTCCGAGGCCGACGTCCTGCCCTTCGACTACGAGACCTACGGCAAGGAGATTAGCGAGTATCTGGAAGCCGCGCAGAAAAGGTCCGCCACCGCCTTCGGCGACCAGGCACCGGCCTTCCAGCTCGCTCAGGTCGCGGCCGAGCGCTTCACCCTGGCGGGCACGGCTGTGGCCGCCGTCCAACGCGACCCCAAGGCCGACCGCGCCCAGCTCAACCGTCTGCTCTCCCAGACCGAGCGCGCGCTGCTATTGCCCAACGGACTTCCCAACCGCCCCTGGTTCCGCCACTCTGTCTATGCTCCGGGGGAATACACCGGCTATGCGGCCGTGGTCATCCCCGGCGTGAACGAGGCCATTGACGCCGGCGACCGCCCGCGCACTGCCGCTGAGCTCCTCCACCTCACCCAAGCCCTCAACCGCGCCGCCGCCCTGCTGGAGAGCTACCACTGACGCCTCCGGCTGTGCTACCTTTTGCCTGCCATGTCTCCCCACCTGCAGGCGCAATTTGGGAGCGTGATCGCCGCCGGCGGCATCGTCTGGGCCGTCGCCATCGCCAGCAAGCAACTGCAAGCCGCTGGGATTCAGCTTCCCTCCGGCCCTCTCGAGATTTGCGCCGTCGGCATCCTCATCTGGCTGCACGCCAAATGGCGTGGCTCGATGAAACGGGTCTGACCGCGGCGATACGCCCTGCTGGAACCGGCAAGGACTGCGTGGCACAGCCGCCCTCGGCTGTGCGTCTTCCGGTGGAAGAGCAGGCCTTCAGGCCCGTGTCCGGCGCCCGCATCCCAAATGAATTGTCATCCCGAGCGAGCGCGACCCGCGCAGCGGGGAGCGCGAGTCGAGGGACCTGCTTTTCGGGGGATTGAGCAACCAACCGCAGGGACGCAGCATCCCGCGTCGCTACTTCGCCGTCAGCTTGGTGATGAGCTCCGAGTGGTCCTTCTTCTCCAGCCCATGCACCTGCTTGTTGTACTCGTCCACCTTGGACGAGTAGTTCATGGAGCAGAATTTCGGGCCGCACATGGAGCAATACGCCGCGCCCTTGTAGTAGTCGTCGGGCAGGGTCTCATCATGCATGGAGCGCGCCGTCTCCGGGTCGAGCGAGAGCTCGAACTGCTTGTTCCAGTCGAAGGTATAGCGCGCGTGGCTCAGGGCGTCGTCGCGGTCGCGCGCGCCCGGGCGGTGCCGCGCGATGTCGGCCGCGTGCGCCGCGATCTTGTAGGCCAGGATTCCGTCCTTCACGTCCTTCTCGTTGGGCAGTCCCAGGTGCTCCTTGGGGGTGACGTAGCACAGCATCGCCGCCCCGTGCCACCCGATCATTGCCGCCCCGATGGCCGAGGTGATGTGGTCATAGCCCGGCGCGATGTCCGTCACCAGCGGTCCCAGGGTGTAGAACGGCGCCTCGTAGCACCACTGCTTCTCCAGCTCCACCTGCTCCTGGATCTTGTCCAGCGGGATGTGTCCCGGCCCCTCGATCATCACCTGCACGTCGTGCTCCCAGGCTTTCTTGGTCAGCTCGCCCAGCGTGCGCAGTTCGGCGAACTGGGCTTCGTCCGAGGCGTCAGCCACGCAGCCCGGCCGCAGCCCGTCGCCCAGGGAGTACGACACGTCGTGCTTCTTGAGGATCTTGGTGATGTCGTCGAAGCGCTCGTAGAGGAAGTTCTGCTTGTGATGGTGTGCCATCCACTGTCCCAGGATGGCCCCGCCGCGGCTCACGATCCCGGTGATGCGCTTGGCCACCAGCGGCAGGTACTGGATCAGCACTCCGGCGTGGATGGTCATGTAGTCCACGCCCTGCTCCGCCTGCTCCTCGATCACTTCCAGCATCAGCTCGGCCGAAAGGTCTTCCACCCGCTTCACCCGCTGCACCGCCTCATAGATGGGCACGGTGCCGATGGGGACGGGCGAATGCCGCAGGATGGCCTCACGGATCTGGTGGATGTCGCCTCCGGTCGAGAGGTCCATCACCGTGTCCGCGCCAAAGTGCACCGCGGTGTGCAGCTTCTTCAGCTCTTCCTCGATGTTGGAGGTGACCGCCGAGTTCCCGATGTTGGCGTTGATCTTGCACAGCGAGGCCACCCCGATGGCCATGGGCTCGAGCTCGGGATGGTTCACGTTCGCGGGGATGATCATCCGCCCGCACGCCACCTCCTCGCGGATGAGCTCCGGGGGGAGCTTCTCCCGCTGCGCCACGTACTCCATTTCTTCGGTAATGACACTGCGCCGTCCCAGGTGCATCTGCGAGAGGTTGTCGTCGCCCGTGCGCGCCGCTTCTTCCCGGCGCCTGCCGATCCACTCCGCGCGCGGCTGCGCTATGCCTTCCACTGTCGCTGCGTTGCCGTTCTTTCCTTCAGTCGCCATACGGGCTCATGACCTCACCGAGTGCAACGCTTGATTATACGCCGCGAGCAAAAAGCAGTTTCTGGTGGGCGGTTGGCTCTTACGGATCAAGGTCTTGTACGCCCAGCGTTAGTAGCGCCTCGGAGTCGTCCCCACGCGGAATTCGGTGCTTTGCTCTATTCTTCCACTTCTCAAAGTGGTAAACATATGCAAGGGCTGTCCCATTAGGAACCGGTTCTGCCTGTCCGCCGCATCGCCATGGTCGCGCTCGTCCGCGGCACCACTGTCAACAGCGCCAAGGTGATGCACGACTTCATCGGCGGCTCGCCCGCGGATCCCATGGTCCAGGAATGCGAGCGCACCCTGAAGGCGATGGGCCGGGCGGTCCCAGTTCCTGGGAGTTTCACCGAGAGCAGAGGAGAATGGCCGGAACTCGAGAGCAACGCTTGGGTGTTGCCGCGGAATGGCGGACGACTCGCCGTTTGTATCCCATCTATGCCGCTATCGCCCGCGAGTTCCAGCTGGGCGATCCTCCCTGTGAGTCTTTGAACGAGGTCAACGAGCAGTCCGAGCCCGACGTACTCCAGCGCATCGGACAATGGTTGGCCGAAATGGACCAGCGCATCCAGGCGCACCACTTCCGGCAGCTGTTGCAGACCAGCGACCTGGCCTCCTCGGAAGACAAGATGCACACCCTGGTGGACCGGTACCTGAATAAGGAGCACAGGACCGAGTTCGACCGCGCCAAGATCGATTTCCTTCTTATCCAGTATTTCGCGGTCTGTGCGCCTCCCAGTTTTCATGACCGCGAGGTGGACCTTGAGGACGTAGCCGAGGTGCTCGAGCCGATTTTCGGGGAATGCCCCGCCTCTCTGCCGGAATGGTTGAGGCCGCTCGAGCAATTGATTGCGGATATGCAACGCTGCGGGACCCTCGCCGACCTGGAGCGGCATCGCATCATCGAGCGCGGACGCGAGCTGAAGGCCGCGTCCGGAGAGAGGTACTTTGGTTCCAGCGCCCTGCTGGCGTTCACCCGCTTTAATTATCTTCTGCGTCGCACCTGCTCTCGCCTCATGAACGACGATTTGCGGGCCATTGAGGCTGGCCTGTGGGAGCTGGGCGCGCGCGGCGTGTACTTCGTGGACTGTACCTCTGTGCAACTCTCTCCCCAGGAGCCCATCAGCAATCTGTTCCAGGTATGCCTCAACTGGAAGAAGCCGCCGATTTCCGATTATTCGACCGGGCATTCGTTTGACTTGTTGATGGGACTGCGGACCACCATCGAGCGGGCACTGGCTCCAGAAGCTCCGGCGGACGGGACTGGCGAAGCCGCAGCTCCTGATGTGCAACGCCGGCTGGATCGAATCGAAGGAGAGATGGTGGGGCTGCGTGCTTTGCTGGAGGAGGTTCTGGCGCACGTGAAGGCTGGGCCGGCAGCGTCGTCGAAGCCCGCATCACCCCAAGCCGCTGCTCCGCGGGGCTCCCCAGAGAAACCTCAGGTGTCCGCGGCCCTAGCTTCTCAGGCCACTGTTTCTCCGGCCGCCACCCCGTCGGCAGCCCCGCCACCCCCTCCCTCCCCTCGGCCCAGCGATGCGGCAAAGGTTTCTCCGTCTCCCACGCCAACCGTCGGCGCTGGGGTCGAGCACATAAGAAAGCTCCTTTCAGCCAGCAGCAGTAAGAAGCCATCGTCAGTCAGCATCGCCGTCGGAACTACTACCAAGCTGCTGCTGACCGCGGCAGAGGTGAACGCTTTCCTGAAGGGCACCGACGAGGTCGCGGTTGCCCTCCAGCGCGCCGTGGCCGCCCGTCTTCTCTTGGTAGCTGCCTTGGAAAACTCGAAGCGCACCGGGGAGAAACCCGATTTAAAGCCGTTACTTCAGTCGGCGCGCGACGAATCGGAGAACCTGAAACGGCAAATCGCCCAGGCCGAAAAGGCCGGCAACACCTCTCTGGCTGAGACCCTGGCCTTCGCTCACCGGCAGTTGTTCGCGATTATTATCCACGTGGAGAAGATGGTCGGTTAAGGATGCAGGTTTGCTGTTGGCGTGTGGAGGCCCCTCTTGAGAATCAGTACTCTTGCCATACCCTTCCAACATTCCACCGCAAAAGAGTTGTGTAGCGACGCCATCCCGGCGTCTGTCGCGCGGGCGTCTCACCCGCGCCTTGACCCCCGGCCCACCCGCCGCGTAAAGTTCTTGTGATGTCGAATCCCGGCGGCAAGTACCTGCGTTTCGGCGTGGCCATCGGAGTCATCGTGCTCTCGCTCGGCTACCTTGCCTACACCGGCGTGGAGCAGAGCAAGAGCTACTACGTCACCATCGCCGAGTTGCGCCAGCAAGCCGTCCAGGGCGACGCCGTCTACGGCAAGCGCCTGCGCGTGGCCGGGACGGTTGAGCCCGGCTCCATCCGCCGCCAGGGTTCGAAGGTCGAGTTCACCCTGGTCGAGGAAGGGAACAAGCTCCCCGTCGTCTACCGCGGCACCGAGGCGCCCCCGGACACTTTCAAAGACCAGTCCCAGGCCCTGGCCGAGGGCGAGTTCGGCCGCGACGGCATCTTCCACGCCCGCCAGCTCCAGGCCAAGTGCGCCTCCAAGTACGCTCCCGCCCAGCCGCCCGCCGCGCCCGGCGCCCCCGATAAGCCGGCGCAATCCAGCCCTCCAGTACAATAGCGTCCGCCATAGAGCCACGAAGCCACACAGCGCTATAGAAAACCTTCGTGTTCCGGAGCCTGCCCTGAGCGGAGTCGAAGGGTGTCCTTCGTGTTTCGCTTTTTCTGACCATGGCTGAACCCGCCTTCATCCTCGAACTCGACTCCGTCAGCAAGCTCTTCGGACGCGTCGCCGCCCTGCGCGAGGTGACCGCCAGCTTCGCTCCCGGACGCCTCTACGGCATCTTCGGCGAGAACGGCGCCGGCAAGAGCACGCTGCTGCGCCTGATCGCCGGACTCGCCCGCCCCACCCGCGGCCGCATCCTGCGCTGGTCGAGCGACGACCTCCACCCCGCCCTCGCCCGCATGGGCTACATGGCCCACGCTTCGCTGCTCTATGACGAGCTCACCGGCCTTGAGAACCTGCGCTACTTCGCCGGCCTCTACGGCCTCGCCGATCCGCGCGCCTGCCAGGACGCCATCGCCTCGGTCGGCCTCGATCCCGCGCTCTCCCGCCGCGTCGGCGATTACTCCCAGGGCATGCGCCAGCGGCTCTCCCTTGCCCGCGCCCTGCTGCACGGCCCCGACCTGCTGCTGCTCGACGAGCCCTTCTCCAACGTGGACGCCGGCTCCGCCGCCGCCATGGCCGCGCGCCTGGGCCGCCTGCGCGACTCCGGCAAGACCATCTTCGTGGTCACCCACCAGCCCGCGCACCTCGAAGCCGTCGCCGACGAGTCCCTGTGGATCGCCGCCGGCGAGATCGCCGCGCGCCAGTCCGGCGTCCGCGCTGCGCTGGCCGCTCCTCCGGCGGTGACCTCGTGAGTTCGCTCTTCGACGTCACCCGCGCCACCCTCGCCAAAGACCTCCGCCTCGAATGGCGCTCCAAGGACGCCATCAACGCCATGCTCTTTTTCTCCGTGCTGGTGGTCGTGATTTTTAGCTTCGCCTTCGACCCCACCGCCGAAGAGTCCCGCCGCATTGCCGGAGGACTGGTGTGGGTGGCCTTCCTCTTCGCCGCCAACGTCGCCCTCAACCAGACCTGGATGCGCGAGCTGCGCAACAGTGTGCTGGACGCCTACCGCGTCTCTCCCGCCCCCGCCAACGCCCTGTTCCTGGGCAAGGCCATCGGGAACTTCTTCTTTGTCACCCTGGTCGAGCTCGCGATGACGCCGCTCTTCATCGTCTTCTTCAACCTGCGCGTCCTCGGTCCCGCCTGGCAACTGGTGATCGTCCTCGTCCTCGGCACCTGGGCGCTGGTGGTGAACGGGACCTTTTTCGCCGCCGTCTCCTTGCGAACGCGGGTGCGCGAGCTGATGCTGCCGCTGCTGCTCTTTCCCATCTCCATCCCCGCGCTGCTGGCCATGGTCGAGGCCACCACCGCCATCCTCACCGGCGACTCCTCGCCCCGATTTTGGCTGAACCTGCTTCTGGTTTACGATGTCGTGTTCACCACCGCCTGCCTGCTGCTGTTCGAGACCGTGCTGCACGCCGAGTAGCGCCGGCATCTGGCCGGCAACCGGAATGGTGGTGTTGCAACCGCCGGTCTGATTTGCGCGTTTGCCGGGTAGCGGCGCCCGTCAGGGCGGCTCCTGCAAGTTTTTCTGAGGGGCACGGCTTTCGCCGTGGTTCTTGGGTGGAGCAGGCCTTCAGACCTGCGTCAGAAAATCGCTGGAAGAGCGGGCCTTCAGGCCCGCGTCAGAAGTGGGTTTTGGGTGGAGCGGGCCTTCAGGCCCGCGTTAGAACAGTAGAATGATTTGTCATCCCGAGCGAGGTCGCCGTGGCGACCGAGCCGAGGGATCTCGGTTTTGATCTTAACCAGACGGCCTGACGGCCGTCTCTACGAAAGCACTGATATGAACTACAAATTCCTGATCCTCACCCTCTTCACCATGGTGCTCCTCTTCTACGGCCTCCATCAGGGGCTGTACGTGGCGCCCGAGGAAAAGACCATGGGCGAGATCCAGCGCATCTTCTACTATCACGTCCCTTCGGCCTGGACCTCGTTCCTCTGCTTCTTCGCCAACTTTCTGGTCTCGATCTCGTACCTGTGGTTGCAACGGCGCTTGCCGGTCCCTAATTTTGCCGTTGCCGTGCCGCTGATGGTCCTGGGGGCGGGGGTCACGAGGCTTCCTTTCATGGGCGTACTTCCAACGCTTTCGTCCGACGCCTCGATGTACATCTCAGGTGTTGGGTTCGTCATCTTTTCAGCCGGCCTGCTCTTCGCGATGACAAAGGTTCTCTCGCCCATGAGCGCCGACGCCGTGGCCGTCGCCACCGCCGAAGTCGGCGTGGTCTTCTGCACCATCGTCCTGGTCACGGGCCCGCTCTGGGCGCGGCCCGTCTGGGGCATCTGGTGGACCTGGGACGCGCGCCTCACCACCACCCTCATCCTCTGGCTCATCTACGTGAGCTACCTCTTCCTCCGCCACTACGCCGCCGGCGGACAGGCGCCCACGCTGGCCTCCGTGGTGGCCATCATCGGCTTCCTGGACGTACCGCTGGTTTACATGGCCATCCGCTGGTTCCGCACTCAGCATCCTCAGCCGGTCATGGCGGGCGGCTCTGGCTCGGGCCTGGATCCGGCCATGTGGACGGCTTTGCTCTGGAACTGGGCTGCCTTTGTGGCCTTCGGATTCCTGCTCATCTGGATGCGCTACAACCTGGTGCGCTTTCAGCAGCGCATCGACGAGCGCCACGCCCTGGCTGCCATGAAAGCAGGCGCGCGATGAACCACCTGCACCTCGAACTCGCCTACGTCGCCACCTGGGTCATCCTCATCGCCTACATCGTCTTTCTGACCGTGAAGGTCCGAGGGCTGAAGCGGGAGTTTGAGGAGCTGTACCCAAGGAAAAAGTAAAAAGTAAAAAGGAAAAAAGCCAAAACAGGGGGTGAAGCAAGGATAACGAGAGCGCGCAGGGGCCAATGACCAACAGCCAACGACTAGGTTTTACTTTTTCCTTTTTCCTTTTTACTTTTTCCTTCGCTCGTACACCGCCCGCGCCTCCGCCAGCCCCTTCATCACCGCGTCCTTCTCCGCTTCGCTGTTCCACCCCGTGTGCTTCTCCACCGCCTCGTGTACGCGGTCGATCCACGCCACGAAGTACGCTGCATCCTCCGGTGATGCCACCGGCGCGCCCTCCGCCGTGACGTACACCGGACTGGTGGTGGCGTAGGGATACGCATCGAGAACCGGATGCTCCGCCTTCTCGCTCCAGGCGCGTAGCAGGCACCAGCCGCTCTGCGCGATGGGCAGCGTCCCGGTGAAGTCGCCGGAATCGCGCCCGCCCTTGAGCTCGAGCGTGCGCGCCACCTTGCCGTTGCACACGATCTCCAAATGATCCACCGGCACGATCGATCTCAGCCAGGCGCTGAACTTCACCTCATGCTTCCCGGGTGCGAGCTTCACCTCGCCGCCCGGCGTCTTCTCTCCCAGCCGGAACCAGATCAGCGGCCCGTTCGTGACAAACGTGGCGCCGCGCTTCAGCGCCGGATAAAAGCCTTCATCGAGCTTCAGTGTCGCTCGCGGCGCCGGCATGAAGACTCGGTTCATACCCACCGGCCCGCGCAGCGAGGCGAAGTTGGCCATGGCGTCCGTGCCCGCGCCCGCCGGCAGCCGGTAGCCCAGGTTGAGCAGCCGGTACCACACCTCCGCCGTCGTCCGGTGCTCGCTGAAGCCCATCACCTCGATGTAATCCACCTTGCCCAGCGCCACATCCACGGGCAGGGAATTCGTCAGCGGCGCCGCTGCGCTGCCCGCCGCTCCGCTCACCCCGGCCTCAACGTCCGGCGGATCATCGAATGGGTGGACGTACCCCACCAGCCCCCGCTGTTCGTGTGCCAGATCGGCCACCGCGCTGTTCGAGGGATACAGACTCGCCGCCGCCGTCCCCGGATACCCGGCATAATCCGGCATGACCAGGCCGCGATGCAGGTCGAGGAGCCCCAGGTGTCCCCAGTAGCTGGTGTGGAACTCCTGGTCGTGCACCAGCAGCCGCCCGGTCTGGGACGCCGCATCCAGGCCCATGCCCGCGTAGGCGATGTCCGGGACCCGCTGCTCTTTGTTGACGATGAGGTTCTCGACCACGTTCACGTCCTCGGCTTCGGCCTGCGCCACCATGTTCTTGGGCGTGTTGCGATACGCGCCGCCGTAGTTCATGTGGACGTGCAGGTCGCCGCTCACCCAGCGCCATCCCGGCGCCCCTGGCAGCTTCAGCGGAGTCAGGCGCACGGTGAGCGCCAGTTGCTGGCCGGGCAGCAGGTCGAGCTCGCGGCGCTCGAAGCGGTTGGCGAATCCCTTCATGACCTCGACCGTCACTCGCCCCGCCGGCGCCGTCACCGGGGCCGCGCCCGGCGAGTGGAAGTAGTGGGCCTCGAAGTTGCGCTGGCTGCGGTCGTAGCCGTCGTCGGCGCGCATCCAGGCGTCGTCGGGAGCGTAGGCCAGGCCGTCCGCGCCGGTCACCGAGACCCGCGCCGCCGTCGGCTTCCCAGCGGCGTTGAGCACGCGCACCAGCAGCCGCGCCATCGGACGCAGATATTTCCGCTGTTTCGCCCGCAATTGCCGCTGCGCTCCGCCCGGCAGCTCCAACAGCCACAGCTCGGGGTTCCCGCTGCGATTGGAGAGGAAGGCGATGTGCTTGCCATCCGGCGACCAGCGCGGCGCCGTGTTGTCGTAGTCGCCGTATGTGAGTTGGAAAGGATGCCCGCCCTCCGCCGGCATCAGCCACAACTGGTTCCACTGCCGTCCCAGGTACGAGCTATAGACCAATCGCTTCCCATCGGGCGCGAACTCCGGGCGCGCCTTCCACGTGGTTTCCTCGTAGTAGATTTCGCGCGCCTCGGCGCCCGGCTCCGCCTTCATCCGCCAGAAGCCGCCGGAGCCGTAGATGTGCCCGCGGTTGGAGACGAACACCAGTTCCGCGCCATCCGGCGACCACGCCGGACTGATCTCGGTGTCGTACTTGCTGTAGTAGTAGCGGGGAAGCGGGCTCTCGGTTTCCCCTGTCAGTCGCTGGACGGATTGCAGTTGTCCTTCCTTCACCCGCGCCACGAAGATGTGGAAGCGCTTGTTGTAGGAGGTCGAGACAAAAGCGATGCGCGTGCCGTCCGGCGACCATCGCGGCTCCACATTCACCGCGCCGCCCGCGGTGAGCTGGTAGATTCTGCCGGTTGCCACTTCCAGCAGGTGCAGCTCGATGGCGCCACCGAAGTAGCGCGCAAACACCATCCAGCGCCCGTCCGGCGACCAGTCCGGCTGGTAGTCGTATCCCGGCCCGGCGGTCAGTTGCTGCGCCGCCTCGGAGCCGATCTCCTGCCGCCACAGCGACCCGGCCATGGAGTAGATCACCGACTTCGAATCCGGCGACCACGCCACCGCGCTCGGCCCGCTGGTGAGCTGCGGCAGGTACATCTCGCGGTAGTAATAGGGATGCGGCAGGTCGATCTGCTCCAACACCGGCCGCCGCTGCGCCAGCATGGGCGCCGCCGCGGCCAGCATCAGCGCCACCATCAGACCACGGCTTGTACGCTTACGTGTGGACATGGGAAAGCGGAACGGTATTGCATCGGAGTCATCGAATCAAGTAAAGACGGAGCCTGCTACGTCTCTATGGAGACTGTCATCCTGAGCCCGTCTCGGGCGGGCGAAGGACCTTGCGTTTGCTTTGATTGTGATTTTGCTTTTGGTTTGTCATCCTGAGCCCGCCGTTCTTGCGGGCGAAGGAACTTCTCTGATGGATATGGGGTGGCACAATCGCTTGCGCTCCGCTCAAACGTCAACAGAGTAGTTTCTTCGCTCCGCTCAGAATGACAATCTCAAGGGTCCCGATTACTCGATCCCCGATGTCCCGATCCCCCGATTCCTTGACACCCTCCCGCCCCTCCGCTACCATCCGCGCCGTCTCGCGCGAGGTGGCTATGGCAGCGGTGAACCGCAAGCGGATTCTTCTGGGCGCTCTGGCCGGAGGCATGGTCTGGACCCTCTGGAGCATTGGCGTCTACGCTTTCCTCATGCCGTACTATGAGGCGGGCCAGCTGGCCGGAACCTTCCTGACCGAACCGCGCTATCCCTTCTTCGGCGGCCAGTGGGTCCTTATGTTCTTCGTGCTCGCATACTTCATGGCGTCGCTCTACTCCCGAGTGCGAGTGAGCTGCGGCCCCGGGCCCAAGACGGCGCTGCAGCTGGGCGCGGTGGTGGGCTTCATCGCCGGCTTTCCCATCAGCTTCGCCAACGCCACCTGGTCGCCCTTTCCCCGCATCATTCCTCTGGGCTGGATGTTGGAGATGTGGGTCGGCGCCATCCTGGTTACCCTGGTCGCCGGCTGGCTGTACAAGGAATAGGACCTGCGTAGGACGACCACGGTCTGTGTGGCACAGGCGTCCTCGCCTGTGCGGTTTCGCCTTGGTAGCGCCGGCGTCCCGCCGGCAACAATGAGCCTTCAAATCGCTGGACCCGTGTGGCACAGGCGTCCCCGCCTGTGCGGTCTTCTGGGTAGCGCCGGAAGCTAGAACCGCGGGAGCGGCGAGTCAATCGCTGGGCGGTGATCCGGCTGTCCCGCGGGGATGGGATCCGCGGCGGCCGCAAGCCTCAACCGCCCCAGCAGCGCCGCTCCCAGCGCGCACACCGAGTCGCAATCCTCCGGGACGTGTACCCGCACCTGCAGGCGCTCTTCCAGGGCTTTGACCATGCCGCGCTGGCGCGCGACTCCGCCGATGAGCGTCAGTTCTTTCTGCATCCCCACCCTCTTCAGCAGCGCCCCGGCGCGCTCGGCCAGGGAATCATGGATGCCGCGCAGGATGTCCTCCACGCTCACTCCGGCGCTCACGTGGTTGATGATCTCGCTCTCCGCCAGCACCGCGCAGATGCTGCTGATGGGCTGCGGGTTGGCGGCGCTCAGCGAAAGCTCGCCGATCTGTTCCACCTCGATGCCCAGGTACTTAGCTGCCCGCGCCAGGAACATCCCCGAGCCCGCCGCGCACTTGTCGTTGGTCTTGAAAGCCTTCACCTTGCCCGCGTCCCGCAGGCGGACCGCCCGCGTGGACTGGCCGCCAATGTCCAGCACGCACTCGCTCTCCGGGAACAACTGATGGACGCCGCGGGCCGCGCTGGTGATCTCCGTCACCTGGATGTCGCGGAAGGAGATGCTGTAGCGCCCGAAGCCGGTGGTGGCCACGTAGGCGACATCTTCGCGCGCCGCTCCCGCCTGCTCCAGCGCTTGCCCCAGCGCGGTCTTCGCCGCTTCCTCCAGGTTCACTCCGGTGCGCACGCGGCCCTTGCCCAGCACACGCGCGCCGCCCTCGGCGGCCTCGATCAGCACCGCCTTGGTGTATCCGGAGCCGCAGTCAATCCCCGCGACCAGACGCATGCTCGGGCCTCCACACGGTGGATTCGAAGCTTTGATCGAGTTTCTCCAGGGCAAACAGCGCCGCCCCGATGGCGCCCATGAAGTGCGCGTCCGGACTGATCTGCAGCGGCTGCCCCAGCACCCCCTCCAGCGCCTTCACCATCCCGATGTTGCGGGCCACGCCCCCGGTCATGGTGATTTCCGGATCGAGCGGCACGCGCCGCGCCAGCGACATGGTCCGCCGCGCGATGGCCAGATGCACCCCCGCCAGGATGTCCTCGCCCTTTTTCCCCTGCGACAGGTAGGAGAGGATGTCGGACTCCACGAACACCGTGCACACGGTGGTGATCTTCACCGGCTTGGTGCCGCGCAGCGAAAGCGGGCCCAACTCGTCGAGCCCGATGGCCATCACGTCGGCGGCGTTGGCCAGGAAGCGCCCGGTGCCCGCGGCGCACTTGTCGTTCATCACGAAGTCCAGCACCTCGCCGTCCGGGCCGACGGCGATGGCCTTCGAATCCTGCCCGCCCATGTCGATCACCGTGCGCGTTCCCGGAAAGACGAAGTGCGCGCCCCGCGCGTGGCAGGTGATCTCCGTCATCTGGGTGTGCCCGAAGGAGATGTTGTAGCGCCCGTAGCCCGTGCCCACCACGAAGCCCACCTCGTTGGGATGCACCTCCGCCGCCTTGCAGGCCTCGTGGAAGGCGTGCTCCGCCGCCTTGCGCACGTTGGCGCCGGTATCCACCAGCGCCCGCGCCGTGATCTGCAGCCCTCCATTGTCGGAAAGCAGCACGGCCTTGGTCTGCGTCGAGCCTACGTCCACTCCTGCGGCGATCCTCATCCCAGCACCTTCAGCGGGCTGGTGGGCGCCGTGGCGGACATGGGCTCGAGTTGCCTCTTGCCCGTGGCCTTGGCGTGCTCCAGCCCCTCGAAAAACGCGTCAATGCGGTTCCGGATCTGCGCCTCGGAGAAGTAGCGCGGATCTTCCAGGTCCGACTCGATGTACAGCGTGGGGATGCCCAGGGTGCGCGTCAGGTAGTCGCGCATGTCGCCCTGTCCCGCCGAGAACAGCCGGCAGCTCTTCACGAAGTGGATGATCACCCCGTCGGCCTCCCACTCTTCCACGTAGCGCCGGATCTGTTCGTAGCGCTGCAGGTAATTGCGGTTGGTGACGTTCTGCGCCAGCATGTGCCGCGCCACCGATTCGAAGGGCTTCTCCGGGTCGTGCCGGAAGCCGAACTCCCACAGCCCGCCCACCGTGGAGTACGTCGAAGCCACCGCCGTCGCCTTCCACTTGGCGAACATGTCGCGGAACGTCCGGAAGTAGGGATAGGGCGGCGGCCCTTCCATCACCAGCCGGAACTTTTCCTCGTCATACACTCCCTGCTTGCTCTCCACTTTGGCGGAGATTTCCGCCAGCGCCGCCCGGAAGAACTCCACTCCCTCGGGGCTGGCGCGATAGACGTAGAGCGGGCCCATCAGCGTGATGGCGTCGAAGTAGGCGTCGAAGGGCGCCGGGTGCCGCCGCGATAGGTGCTTGATCTCCGACCACAGCCCTTCCACCTCGGCCGAGCAGCGCACCGCCTCCCGGAAGCGCTCCGGGTCGAACTTCACCCCGCTGATCTTCTCCAGCAGCGTCGCCAGCTCCACCAACTGCCGCACCACGTACTCGATGGCCGCCTGGCTGGGTTCCTCTTCCCGCAGGAAGGGGATGTCCAGCATGTAGAGCGGCGCGCCCGTCATCATGGAGACGTGCTCGAACCACTTCACATAGGTGTTGCAGCCCACGAAGTTGCAGAGCACCAGCGCCGGTTTGGGCAGCGGGCCTCCGGTGGGCGTGAGTCCCTTGATGTAGCAGCCGATGTCGGCCTTCACGTAGGCGCAGTTGTCGGCGGCGTAGCCCATCTCCTCCGCCGCCAGAATGGGCTCCAGCGACTGGTGCCGGATGGCCAGTTGCAGCGCGTTCACCTCCGGATACAACGGGACCAGCCCGAAAGTCTCCAGCAGTTCCACGCAGTTGCCGGAGATCATCAGCGAAACCGCCGGCGGCCGTCCCGTCGCCGCCGACTCCGCCAGCCGGTCGTACCAGCGCAGCATCAGCTCCTTCTGCCGCTGGTGGATGCCGCCGCGATACTCGCTCTTGGTCGTCTCGCTCATGTTCTCGTCCCTCTTACTGGAAGACCAGCGACTCCACGAAGGTTTCCACCTCGGTGCGCAGCCGCTCGAAGGTGAACATCTTTTCCTCGAACTCCAGCAGCAGGTGCGGGGTACCGGTCTGCTCCAGCTTCTGCTTGAAGATCACGTAGTCGAAGTAGGCGGGCTCGCAGAATTTCG
>Ga0080064_1005218_pt1 | contig 15547 bp, 15 predicted proteins | sample Subgrocontami54m_FD_69260 | JGI IMG/M metagenome (GOLD analysis project Ga0080064, IMG submission 69260) | Subsurface groundwater microbial communities from S. Glens Falls, New York, USA - GMW46 contaminated, 5.4 m (SPADES assembly) (version 2) ...
AGGATCATGGCTCGTCCCGGTCCTCCCGCTCAACGATCTTCTTGGCCCTCTCGTAGCTCTTCTTGAGCCATGACATCGCGCGCCCCGCATCCCGCAGCTCCTGGACGTGGCAGATGACCCACCCCTGCCCTCCCAGGCGCGGGTGCGGCGTGAAGACGCCGGACTCCACCGCGCGGCGCTGGTCCTCCACCGTGAGCCGGATCCAGAGGTCGGTGTCCTTGGCCCGAAGCGGGAAGCAGGCAAAGAGGCGCGGCCCCACGAAGTAGCCCCAGCGCCCGAACATGGGCGTGATCTTCACCCCGGGCCAGCCGCCGAGGATCTCGTTGAGGGCGCCGGCGGTCCCGGTGCCGCCCTTCTCGAGGCTGCGCCGCGTGCTGCGCCCCGCGCCGATCCCACGCACTCTCCGCGGAGGCGCTATGGCCAGACCTGGGTGTACGCGAAGCGCGCCCGCTCCGATACCTTGCCGAACCAGCGGTCGTAGTCTCGCCGCAGCGCCTTCATGTGGCCGGACTTCATCAGCGCACGAAAAGTCTTCTCGTCCTGGACCTCGTAGACGGCCATGTAGCGGAACTTGTCTTCGCCCAGGATGGCCTTGTAGCGCCGCGCGCTCACCGCCCCGGGGTAGCGCAGGAACTGCGGGCAGTGCTTGTAGTTGTACCAGCGGTTGAACGCGGCTTCCTTCTTCCGGGGGATGGTCGCCTTCACGATGAAGAGCACCGTGGCCATGGAGTCTCCTTTTCAGCGAGTTAGCGGTTCACCGCTTGCCACCCGCGAGCCTGCGGGATGCGGGCAGCGTGCGCAACCAGAGCATCGAGAGCAGGCCGAGCACGCCGCCCACGCCCAGGACCGAGAAAGCCCAGCCCCATCCGGCGACTGAGGCGCTCCGCCCGCCGTGGAGGTCGAGCACCCATCCGAAGACGAGCGGCGCGACGGCACCGGCGCCGAAGCCCAACAGGGAACGCACGGCGAGCGCCGAGCCCAGTCGCTCAGGCCTCACCGTCTCGGTGATCCCGGTCGAGTATACCGACGAATCGCCGAGGGCGGAAAAGCCGTAGAGGCTGCCGATGGCGACGATGAGGAGCAGGGGCGCCGCCAGCATCCAGCCGAAGCTGAAGGAGCAGACGGAGCTGACGAGCATCATCGCCGCAATCACGGCTGTGCGGCCCCAGCGGTCGGACAGCGCGCCGCCGACTGCCGAGGCGACGATGCCCATGACGTGGAAGAGGGCCGAGAGCGTCGCCCCGAGGCCCGCGGCGCGCTCGGCGCCCGTGCCCTGGACGACCAGCGCCGCGGCGACGAAGGCCGGCGTCCACGCCCACATGCCGAGGAGCTCCCACGAATGGAAGACGTAGCCCACGATCATGAGCTGGGCGGGACGGTTGCCCGAGAGGTCGGCGTCGAGGCTGAACCCCTGGCGCGGGCCCGTGCTTCGCGCGCGCGAGCGCTCGCCTCGGAAGAGCGCGAGCGACAGGACGAAGCAGAGCAAGGGCCCCAGCGCCAGCGCGCCCAGGGCCGCGCGCCACCCCGCCCGCTCCACCATGATGCCGCCGATCACAAGCGCGATCACGTAACCCATGGAGGAAGCGGCGAGGAACCAGCCCATCGCCCGCCCCCGGCGCGCGGGCTCGAAGCGCTCTGCGAGCAGCATGATGCCCGGAGTGTAGATGCCCGAGACCGCGATGGCGACGGCGCCGAACAGGAGCAGCGCCGAGATGTGCCCCTGGGCCAGGACGGGGATCAGCAGCGCCACCGCCGCGGTCAGGCCCGCCGAGGCGACGAAGACCACGCGCGGGTTCATGTAGTCCGCGAGCGCGGATACCACGACGAGCGCGACGGCCGTGCCGATCTGGTACGCGGAGGAGATGGAACCCGCGGCCGTCGCCGACAGCTCCCACTCCTTCTGGACTACGGAGAGCACGGCCGGGTAGGCCATGGACATGGTGGAACCGGCGGCCCGGGCCGCGCAGAGGCCCACCAGCCAGAGCGTGTCGCCGAGGGCCGGTCTAGGGGAAGTGGTAGCGGGAGATGTGGACGTGGACGTTGTTCGCCGCCTCGGGCTTGAGCGTGATCTCGTTCGCCCCGTAGAACATCATGGCGTCTGCCTTCTGCAGTCGCTGGACGAGCGGCGCCATCTCGGGCGCGACCATGGAGAGCGCCGCCATGCCGAGCGTGCCGCCCACCTCTGCCGCCGGCACCATCATCAGCGTCCCGCCGCCGGACCAGCCGACCATGCTCCGCGGCCCATCGTTGACGGCGACCTCGGGCAGCCCAAAGAGCTGCTGGAAGGTCTTCCCCGTCTCCTGCGGATCGCGACAGCCGATGACGAGGCGCTTGAAGCGGACGGGTGAGTCCACGAGGACATCATCATGCTGTGGCGTCGCGAGCTCGACCAGCACGCCGGCGCACGCGGTCGGGCTGAGGAAGACGATGCGCCCCGCCAGCCCCTGCCGCGGCGTCTGGTCGATCAGCGCCACGTTCTGGGCCTTGAGGGTGTCGAGGTCGGCGTCGACGTTCGGCGTCTCGAGGCAGACGTGGTGCAGCCCTTCGCCGTGCTTGGCGAGGAAGCGCGCCACGCCCGTGTCCCCGCGCGTCGGCTCGAGAAGCTCGATCTCGCTGTCACCCGCGGCCAGAAGCGCGGCGCGCACGCCCTGGTCTGCGATGTCCGCCTCGCGGACGAGCGGGAGCCCCAGAGCGTCCCGCCAGAAGCGGCTGGCGCGCGCCAGGCTCTCGACCACGACGCCGACGTGATGGATCTTCTTGATCATGCGTTGAGTCATCCGCTGCCGGGCAGCCGGACGATGCGGCTCCGGCGGCGACGTACCAACCTAGCCGAGCCCCGGTGGAATTTCAAGCGTTTTCCCCCCGCCCCACCCGTCATGCCGGCGCGAAGAGCTTCTGGAACTCCGACCAGGGCACGGGCGACACCGCGCACAGGCGAACGGCCTCGGCGACGTGCGCGGGAGTCTTCATGCCCACGAGTGCCGTGCCTACGCCGGGCGTGGAGCGCACGAACTGCAGCGCCCGCTGCGCGTCGGTGTCGAGGCCCGGGAGGAACCGGGCGATCACCGCCGGCAGGTTCTTCGCGAGCTGGCCCTGGTAGATCGACCCGGAGCTCATGACGTAGACGTCGAGCCGGCGCGCCGACTCGAGCAGCGGGACGGGCTCGCGCGAGGCGCCCTGGTTGGCAAGCGTGAAGGCCTCGGTCATGGCGAGGTTGTACGGCAGCTGGACGACGCGAAACCGGTGCTCCGGCCCTCCGACCTCCTCGGCCAGCGCGACGAGATCCGGCAGCGAGAGGAAATCGCGTGCCGACTGCGGCCGGCGGTACCCGCTCCAGGTCGCCGTGCCGTAGAGCCCGATCCTCCGGTCGCGCGCCGCGCCCTCGAGGAACTCGAAGGCCGCGCGGAGCCGGCGCGTCACCTCGCGCCGCGGCACCTCGCCCAGCTGAGTCTCCGGGTTGTGGAGGTAGTAGATGTCGATGGTCTCGATGTCGAGGTTGACCCGGCTGCGTTCGATCTGGTCCTCCAGATAGCGCGGCGTCATGCAGTGGCAGCCGGCGACGAGATCGCCGGACCTCAGTAGCCCCGGCGGCGCAGGCCCGTCGAAGGGCAGGAAGCCGCCCTTGGTCGCGACCACGACGCCCTCGCGCGCCGCGCTACCGGCGCGCACGAGACGGCCGAGCGCCCGGCCGACAGCGCGCTCGCTCCGCTGGTGCCGATAGTTGACCGCGGAGTCGACGACATTGATCCCCGACCCGACGGCCTGCTCGACGGCGGCCTCGTACAGGGCGTCCGTGGCGTCGTCGTCAGGGCCCAGGTAGGCCCCAATACCGACCGAGGAGAGCGACAGCCCGCGCCACTCGCGGAAGTGGTCGTCCGCCGCGCCGGCGCCCTGGGCCGCGCGATAGGCCGCGGTGCCCTCGGACGTCGCCCAGCCCTTGAGCATCGGGGAAGTCCGTCGCTACTTCGGCTCGAGCACGATGAAGCGCAGGGCGCCCTCGGTGATGTGACCGTCGGCCGCCAGAACCTTGTAGCGGACCGCGTAGGCGCCGGGGCGGAGCGACCCGAGCGGCAGCACGATCCGGTCCGGCTTCTCGCCGCCGTCGGTCTTGACGACCAGGGGCACCGGCCGGCCGTCTTCGGCGGCGAGCGTGACGCGGCTGAGGCGCTTCTCGATCTTGCTGTTGAAGCGGAGGTAGATGCGCGTGGGCGGCTCGGCGAGCTTCGCGCCTGCCGCGGGCTCGGACTCGAGGATGATGGCATGCGCCCCCACGGCCCCGGGATCCTGCACGAGCAGCGCGGCGCAGAGAGCCCAGGCGCGCAGGGCCGCGCCCCATTCGCGGGTCACCCGCCTCAACGCGCTAGCGCCAGTCGTCGAGGACCAAGTCGTCCGGATGCTCGTTGTCTTCCTGCTTGCCCCGCTTCATCCGGACCATGGTGAAGTCCAGATGGTAGCCGCGCTCGAGGAGCGTCTGGTACGCGGTCCAGTAGTACGTATAGACCGGCGCCACCACGCGCCGAAGCTGGGCCGCATGCGCCATCTCCTCGACGGCCGCGAGCAGGGCGTGCAGGTTCTCGGACTTGCGCTGCCGCGAGTCGACCGCGAGGAACTTGACGAAGACGCTGCCGTGCGGGGCCTCGCTGACGCCGGGCATGTGGACGACGGCGAAGCCGATGACATCGCGCCCCTTCTCCAGCAGCAGGGTGTCGCCGAGCGCCAGGCCGTCGACGATCTCAACCTCTTTGCCCAGGTCCATGCCGCGCCAGATGCCGTTGGTGATGCGCCGCATCCGGAGCATGGCGGCCTTCTTCCTGGCCTCCTCGAGCGAGGAGTAGCGGCGCACCTCGAGGCCGGGCCTGGGGGGCCGCGTCGCCTGGACGATTTCGCGCCGGTCCATGGGCTTCGCGGCGATCACCACGAGCCCCTTGGGCTTGTATCCGAACTTCTGGTACATGGTGATGTGCTTCGGGCTGTTCGGGTACGTCGACACGCCCTCGAGTGTCGCCTTGTTCTCGCTGAAGAAGCCCTGGCAGGCCGTGAGCAGCTGCCGGCCGATGTCCTGGTTCTGGTAGTTGGTCAGCACAGCGACAGGACCGACCAGCCCGACCGTGCCCCACATCACCGCCAGCGCCGCGCCGACGATCTTGCCGTCGCCCTCCTCGGCCACGAAGCACCCCCACGGCTCCATGAGCCAGCGGTGATGAACGTACTGGGCGCCGCCGAAGACCTGGCGCGGGCGCGTGCCCATCTGCCGCTCGAAGAAGTCGCCGAAGGCCTGCTCGATGACGTCGCGGACCTTGGCGAGGTCGCCCTTGCGCACCCGGCGGATCTTGATGAGCGGCGTGCGTCCCTGGTTGTCGAGCCCCGGCCGGTCCACCGTCGCCCTCATGACTGTGTCGGAAGCCCTGCCAGCTCCTCGAGAAGTGTGATCACGCCCGAGTGATCGAGGCCGCCCTTGCCCTTGACTCGCATCGCGTTGAAGAGCTCCTGGACGACCGCCGTGCACGGCAGCGGGACGCCGAGCGCCCGCGACGATTCCATGATGAGGCCCAGGTCCTTGAAGTGCAGGTCGATCTTGAAACCCGGGTTGTAGGTGCCCGCGACGTAGTTCGGGCTCTTCTGGTCCAGACACTTAGAGCCGGCGAGCCCGCCGCTGAGCGCCTTGAGCGTGAGCGCGCGATCGAGGCCGGCCTTCTTTGCGAGCGTCAGCGCCTCGCCGAGCGCCGTCAGGTTGACCGCGACGATGATCTGGTTGGCAAGCTTGGTGAAGCCGCCCGCGCCCAGCGGGCCCAGGAGCGTGATCGTTTTGCCGAGCGCCTGGAAAACCGGCAGCGCCGCGTCGAAGTCGGCTTTCTCGCCGCCCACCATGATGCTGAGCGCGGCGTCGATGGCGCCCTTCTCGCCGCCCGACACGGGCGCGTCGAGCATCCTCACCCCCTTGGCCCCGAGGGTATGCCCGACCCTCTGCGACACGAGGGGAGAGATCGTGGACATGTCCAAATAGAGCAGGCCGTTTCTAGCCCCCTCCCCGTTTCTAGCCCCCTCCCAGTTTCTAGCCCCCTCAATGATCCCGGCCGGGCCCAGGGCCACCAGTTCCACCTCGGGGGAGTTGGGCAGCATGGTGATGAGCACGTCCACCTGTCCTGCCACGTCCTTGGGGGAGGCGGCCGCCTTGGCCCCGGCGCCGACCAGCTCCTGCACGGGCCCCTGGCTCCGGCTGTGGACCACCACCGGGTAGCCGGCCTTGAGGAGGTTCTTGGCCATGGGACGGCCCATGATTCCAAGCCCAATCATTCCAATGGTTAGCGCCATGGTCACCCTCGCGGAGGCAGAAGAATGGTGGGACAACGTCGAGCCCGCAACGCGTCAAATAACACGGGCCGTTGCAGCGAGTCAAGCCAGAACTGCCAAAAACGACCGAAAACGCAGGGTTGAGCGCGCAGACTATCCCGATCAACCGTCCTTCAGGTGGCTCCGGACCCAGTCGGGGTCGAGCTCTGTGATCCTCCAGGAGCGGTCAGGCTGCTGGCTCATCCTGAACCTGGCCTGTCCACGGCGCGGATCCGCGTAGATGACCCAGGCGCCCTCCGCGTCACGCTGGACGGCCAACCCACTGAAGGCCGCGATCATACCGGCAGGCAGCGCCAGAACGCTGGGCCCCTGGCCGCCGGTCTCGGCCATCTTCCGGAGCTCGCTGCGCACACGGGCGGCCACCAGGGGCTTCACGGCCTGGCCCGCCACGGACCGCGCCGCCCCCTGCCCCAAAGCCTCGATCGCGTTCGCCGCCTTGGAGTTCCCTCGGAGGTAGTCCGCGACGATCACGTCGCTGGCGGCTTGGGCGACGCGGTCGACATCGACGAAGCGCTCCGCCGCCGCCGCGTCGTGAGCGTGGATCGCGCCGGCGAAGCGGAGGAACGAGTACTGCGGGGTGCCCATCAGGTAGTACCAGACGAGGAGCGCGGCGAGGACAAGCGTGGCCGCGGCCAGCAGGCCGTGAAGGGTTCTGCTCGACACTATCCGCCCATGAACTGGCCGAGCAGCGTGATGCGGTCGCCGTTCTTCAGCGGGGAGTCGAGCCCGTGCGTGACGCCCAGCACGGCATCGTTGACGACCACCTCGATATGCTCGCCCAGCTCGGCGCGGTCCGGGCTCCAGAGCGCCGCGTCGAGCTCGGGGAAGCGCGCGGAGCAGCGCCGCAGGACATCCCGCACCGTCTCCCCCGGGGCGAAGGCCTCAGTGAAGACCTTGCTGCCGGACCCGTCGCCACCCACGTGCTTCGTCACCCACGTGGTGACCTCCACCGTTGCGCTGAGCGCGGGGGTCGAGCCTACTTGCGCCACAGGTCCTTCGCGAGCCGGTCGAGGCCGAGCGTCTTCAGCGTCTCGCGCGTGGGCTTGCCGGTCTTGATGTCGTACCCGACCGTCTCGTACCAGACCTCGCGCATGCGCTCCCACTGGTCCATGACGTTGTGGTCCTTCGCCGGGCCGTCCACCGGCTTGGAGCCGTACCGTGGCGAAGGGTACTCGACGTCGGTGCCGATGCCGCAGCGCAGGTTGAAGGCGCGGAAGATGGCCGCCGTGCGCCGGCCCAACCGCATCGCGTCCGCCAGCGTGTACGTCCAGCCCGTCGCGGCCGACAGCGCGCGCGCCAGCATCTCGACGCGCGTGCGGAAGGTGAAGATGCAGCCGCCGAGGGAGTCCTCGAAGTGCTTCCTCCCGAGGATACCGCCGACCATCCGCGCCACTTCCTCGCCGTTGAAGGGGTTGATGCGACCGGGCAGGCCGATCTCGGTCTGGTGGGTCGCGTTCGCGCTCTCCATGGTGCCATTCGACGACGTACAGGTGTCCAGCATCTCCTCCCACCGGCCCCGGTGATCGTGCCCCCTCGGAGATGCGCCTTTCTTTGTGTAGACGGCGCACTTCGCCGCCTCGCCGCCGATCTTCTCGGACGCCCGCTTGACGCCTTCCGCCAGCAGATCGCCGAACCCCTCGCGGTGGCTGATCATCTGGACCAGGCGGTACGCGCCGTCCACGTCCCCCCACGCGAGCTTGAAGCCGACCTGCTTCTCGGTGAGATACCCCTTCTCCATGCACTCCATGACCCAGCCGCAGACCCAGCCGAACTCGTTGACGTCCAAGCAGGCCCGGTCGAGGCGCGTGTTGAGCCAGGTGATGCTTTCCTTGTCGGTCAGGCCGATCTGCCAGCCGGCGCCGGACCATCCTTCGTATTCCGGCTCATCGACCAACTCGCCGGCCTTCGGCCCCTTGCCGATGACCTGGATGTGGCAGTGGTGCATGCCGCAGGCGTTGCACTGGTGTCCACGGTGGTCGAAGCCCGCGCGGAGCTTGGCGGGCTCCCACGTCGTCATGTCCACCGTCGTCAGGTTCGTCGTGTAGTTCTTGATCGGCAGGACGCCCAGCTTGTACAGGTTGGAGACGCCGGGAAGCGTTCCCCAGCGGTAGAGCGTCGAGGTCGCCGGATCCGTCTTGAGATCGTGCGCGATATCGTCCGCCGCCTGGACGAGCCCGCGCGGGTCATGGGGCCGCAGCGCCTTGGTACCGCGCACGATGCACACGGCCTTGAGCTTCTTCTTGCCCATGACGGCGCCGCAGCCGTTCTTGGAGGCGACGTGACCGTAGTCGCCCTGGATCGCCGCGAAGCGGACGAGGTTCTCCCCGGCGGGGCCGATCGAGTAGACGGACATCCGGTGCCCCGAGAGCGCGTGCTCGGCCTCGAGCGCCTCCTGCGTCTCCCAGGTGTCCTTGCCCTTGAGGTGCGCGGCGTCGCGGATCTCCACGACGTCGTCGTTGATATAGAGGTAGGAGAGCTTCTTGGCCTGGCCCTGGACAACGATGGCGTCATAGCCCGAGTACTTGAGCGCGGCGCCGAAGAAGCCGTTGGCCTGGGTCGAGGTCGCGCCGTCGGTCTGCGCGCCGCGCGTGACCACCGTGAGCCCGCCCGTGCCCCAGACCGGCAGCCCCGCCAGCGGTCCCGTGGCCAGGATGAGCCGGTTGTCCGTATGGTCCCAGTGGACCTTGGGGCCGACTTCTTCGTAGAGGATCTTCGCCCCGAGACCCACGCCGCCGAGATACTCGCGCATATCCCCCGCCCAGGGCTGGGTCCAGATCTTGCCGGTCGAGAGGTTGACCCGCAGCAGCTTGCCCGCATACCCGGGCACCGAGGCGGGAGCCGGCGCGGCCTTCTTGGTGGGACGGGTTGCCGTCGCTGTCGGGCTCATTGGACCATCACCGAGTGGGGAAGCTGGGGTGATTGGGAGGCCCGCCCAAGGACCGTCTGCGGCAGAAGCTTCCCGGCCGTGTGGGTCGCGAGGTAGGCGGGCTTGACGTCGAAGGGGTTCTTCTTCAGGTGCGCCTTCCAGCCGGAGAGATCCGCGCCCGAGTAGACGAGGCCCTTGAGCATCCCGACGTCGTTCGTGGCCCAGATGTCCTCCGCAGCGCCGCAGATCAGGGCGCCGTTGAGCTTGCCGCCGCGGAAGAGGAGCTTGCGGTACTGCGAGCGGTCGGCGTGCGTCGCTGTGAAGACGTCGGCCTTCGGATCGTCCCACTGGCCGAAGGAGGCGACGTCGAGGTGGCACACCTCGACGATGTTCATGATGAGGCTGCCGCGGTACGCGAGGTCGCGGCCGGCCATGTTGGCGCCGACCACGCGTCCATGCTCCTGGGCGGTCGGCTCGATCGCGTGGACCTCGAGGCTGCCCGTGAGCAGGTTCGGTCCGCGCGCCACGTCTCCAGCCGCGTAGACGCTCTTGACGCTCGATCGCAGGTGGTCATCCACGAGGATGCCGCCGCCGGGCTCGGCCGAAACCTCGATGCCGGAGCCCTCGAGCCACTCGAGGTTGGTCCTGATGCCGGTCGCCATGATGACGACGTCGGCAAAGATCGGCTCGCCCTTCTTGAAGGAGAGCTTCCGCTTGCCCTTCCATTCCTCGATCTTCGTCATCGTGGCGCCGACTCGCAGCGTCACGCCGTGGCGCTCGAGCCGGCCGGCGACGATCCGGGCGCAGGCCTCGTCCACCATGCGCGGCAGGATCCGGGGCGCGACCTCGACGATGGTGAGCGAGGCGCCGCGTGCCAGGATGGCGTTCAGGATTGTGAACGAGATGAAGCCGGCGCCGACCATGACGACCTTCGTGCCGGGCTGGACGCCCGCGATGACGGCCCGCGCCTCTTCGAGCGTCCAGAAGGAGTGGACACCGGGCCCCTCGGCGCCCGGGATGGGCGGCCGCGCCGGGCGCGAGCCGGTCGCAATCAGGCAGTCGTCGTACTCGACCGCCGACCCGTCGTCGAGCGTCAGCTTCCGCGCCGCGGTATCCAGCGACTTGGCGCGGCGGCCGAGCATGGCCTTGACCTTCCACGCGGCGAGCGAGGCGGGCGTGGCGGTGTAGACGTGGGACTCGGCGATGGTGGCGCCGAGGTAGTACGGCAGGACCATACGGGAATAGGGGCGTTCGGCCGACACGAGGGTAATCTCGGACACACCTCCATCTTCTTCACGAATAGTCCGGATCGCGTTGAGGCCCGCTGTGCCGCCGCCGATGATCAGATGGCGGGCGGTCATCACACGGCCTCGCGGGCCAGCACGCGCGTGGTCCGCTCGGCGGCGAAGTCGCCGATCCAGTCCGCCGTCTCACCCTCGACGAAGGCGATCGCCTCCGTCGGGCACGCCTCGGCGCAGGCCGGGTGCCCCTCGCAGAGGTTGCACTTGTAGGCCTTGGTGGTGTCCTGGTCGTAGAACATCGTCCCGTAGGGACACGCAATCGTGCACAGCTTGCAGCCGACACACTTGTCGTCCACGACGTCCTTGGCGCCCGCGGCGTTGATCCTGATCGCCCCCACCGGGCAGGCCGTCATGCACCAGCCCTCCGCGCACTGCGTGCACGTGTAGGGGGCGTAAGACGTGTAGCCCTCGAAGGGCGAGACGCGGATCACGGACTTGGACGGCTGGTAGGTGCCCGTCTGCATGTAGGAGCACGCCAACTCGCACCGGAGGCAGCCGGTGCACCTGTCGGGGTGAAGCGCAAGGACTCTCATGGGGCGCGATTATAACAGAGGACTTACTCCTCGCCCTCGCCGATGGCGAACTCGACGCCGCCCTCGCCGGTGGTGGACCTCTTGGCCGCACCCACCTGCAGCCGCTTCCCCTGGATGCCCTCCTTCTTGACCAGGCGCTCCTTCGTCACGGCGAGCCGCTTGTCCTCGAGCTCCTTGACCTTGGCCGCCGGCACGGGCTCGCGGTCCCGCAGGAGTCCCAACTGGGCATCGGGCGTGCTCGGGAGCTTCTCGCCCCGCAGCCGGACGGCGAAGTAGCCGCGAATGGCCATCACCTCCTCGGCGATGCCCCGCTCCTTCGCGAACTGCTGGACCTTGACCGCCACCGCTTCGGCCTTGATCGCATCGAGATCGCCCGGCACGACCACCGGGTGGAGCGTCAGCGCGATATACGGTGTCCGGCGCATGAAATCGGCCACTCGCAGGAGGTGCTGCTCCATCGACGGCGCGAGCACGGCGCTGCCCGCCGGGAAGGTGACGGGGTCGACCTTCGGCTCCTCGATCTTGTCTTCGCTCGAAAAGAGCCCCCCGATCAACCGGAACGGCGAGGCCAGCACGTTGCCGAGGACGTTCTTGACGGCGGACCAGATGGTCTCGGACAGGTCGAACTTGGGATCCTTGAGTGAGCCAGAGACCGGGACCTTGATATCGATATTGCCGTTGCCGTCCTTGATGAGCGCAACGATGAGGCCGAGCGGCAGCCCGAGCCGCGCCTTGACGTTGTCGTCGGGCCGGTTGGACTTGGTCACGCGGAGCTTCTCCACGAGAACCTCGTTCATGGCGGTGATCTGGTCGTTGTCGATCTTGAGGTTGAACTTGTACTTGAGGTTCCCCTGCTGGATCAGCCAGCCAATGGTCTGGTCGGCGTACGGGTTGACAGCCGGGAGCTTGAGGTCGCGGATCTCTCCGGCCAGGTCCAGATAGAGCGGAGCCCCGATGGCGCCCAGATCGCCCCGGATGTCCAGCTTCCCATCAGCGCCGATCAGACTCGTGAAAACGAGCTTCGCGCGCTGGTCGGGCTTGTTCCCCAACCCCGTCACCTGGAGACCCATGGTCGAGAGGTCCTCGGAGAAGGCAGGCTCTGTCGACCGGTCGAGGAAGCGCACGCCGCCCTCTCCGAGACGAATCTCGCCGAATTGGAGATCCATGGTTTCGAGCAGCCCCTTGGACTTGGGAGCCGGCGCTGGGCCAAGCGTCGGTGCTGGATCAGACGCGGACGGCGCGGGCGCCGTCTGGGCGGGAGCGGTTCCCCCAGCGGTCGCCGCCGGGCCGGCGAAGAGCGTCACGATGTCGAGGGTGCCGTCCTTGCCGCGCTCGATCTCGACCTGCAGCCGCCTGAAGCCCACTTTGCCAACCCGCGCGCGATTCGGCCAATCGAAGTCGATGCCGACCAGGTCCATCCGCTCGATCGTGAGAAAGGGGCCCTCGGCGCCCGGGAATCGCACCTCGAACTTGTCCGCCCAGCTGGTGCCGGTCGACGTGAGGATCATCTTCCCGCCCTTGAGCGCGACGCGGTTCTTGCTGTCGCCGTTGAAGCGGCCCGAAAAGCGGGCCGGTACCGGCATGTAGGACTGATAGGGCTCGATCGGCGCATCACGCACGGTCATGGTCCAGGTCATGTCCAACGGTTGCGGCATCAGCGAGCCCTTGACCTCCACCCGCCCGCTGCCGGGTAGCCCGGCGCCAACCGAGAGCTTGGCGGGGCCGACCACGGGCCAGGCCACACTCTCGAGCGAGAGCGTGAGGTCGCTGAGCGCCAATGTCGTGGGCGGCGACACCATCTCGTCGACGAAGGTGAGCGTCCCCTTGCTGAGCGCCAGCTTCTCGAGCAGGAACTTGAAGACCGGCCCGGCTTTGTCATCCTGAGCCTGCGGCGCTGGCGGAGCCTGCGGCGCGGGCGCGGCGGCCTGGAGCAGGTCGATGACGCCGCTCTTGTCCCGCAGCACCTGCCCCTTCAGTCCCACGATCTCCACGTCGGAGACGACGATAACGCGGGACAGGAGATCGGCCTCCCTGAGGCGCAGTCCCAGGTGCGGCACCGCCATGAACGGCGCCTTGCCCCCGGGGCGGATCAGCTGCAGGTCATCGAGGCTCATGTCCCCCGACACCACCGCTCGCGTGACGCCTTCCGTCCCGCGCTCGATGCCGATTTTGATATTGAAGCCGAGGCGGCCGCCGTAGGGGCCGGCCGGAACGGTCGGCGGCACGTAGGGCAGGACCTGGGTCAGGTCAAAGTTCTTGATGCCGAGCCCCAGCGATACCGCGCCCGGAGCCAGGCGGATCTCGTTCGAGCTCAGCTCGAATGGCGAGTCGCCGACCTTGGATTGTATGGCCAGACGGCCCGCCGGCTGCCCCGCGCGCGTCGTGAGATCGCCCGCCTCGATGGTCAGCCCCTGAAGGCGCCACATCGCGGGCGGCGAGACGGCCTCGTCGCGAATGACGATGCTCCCCAGGACGAGGCCGAGCCGCTCCATGGTGAACTTCCACCGCGACGGCTTGGCCAGGGGATCGGCAGGCGGGATCAGGCCGAGCAGATCGGAGAAGTTGAATTCGCGCGGACCCGTGCGGGCGAGCTGCACCGTGGGCGAGACCAGTGTGACGTCTTTGAGGCGGATGTGCGCCGTGAGGAGCGACGGCCAGGACCATCGCGCCTCGAGGCGCTCGAACTCGACGAAGGCCTTCTGCGGGTCCCGCTCGGCCAGCCGGAAGTTCTTGACGACGAGCCGGCCGGTGAAGAGGTTGAGGTCGATGTCCCCGATGCTCGCGGTGCGGCCGGTGACCCTGGGGATCTGCGTCACAGCCTGACGGCGGATCAGCTCTGGCAGCGCCCAGAGGACGGCGCCGCCCAGCACCAGCAGGACCGCGGCGACGACCAGCCAGATCGTGCGGCGGCGGCTCATGAGCCGCCGCTAGACCGGCGCCTGGTCGGACGACGGCTTGAGGAAGGTGAAGACGCTGGTGAAATCCTTGCGGCCGAGGCCGTGAGAGGATGCGAGGCGGTAGACCTGCTGGGCCGCGGGAGCCACGAAGAGGGGGATGCGGAGGGCGCGGGCGGCGTCCACCGCGAGCCCGACGTCCTTGCACATGAGGTCGGTCATGAAGCCGGGCGCGTAGCCGTTGGTCGAAGCGGCGCGCGCCACGATGCCCGGCACCGGGTGCATCTGCTCCATCAGCCACGTGTTGCCCGACGACTTCGAGATGACCTCGGTCACGACCTTCAAGTCCACGCCGAAGCCCTCGGCAATGCGAAAGGCCTCGCTCACCGCCACGGCGGCCACGCCGGCGATGAGGTTGTTGCAAAGCTTGGCAACTTCGCCGCTGCCGACGGGGCCGACGTGGATCACGTTGGCGCCCATGGCCATGAGCGCCGGCAGCGCCGCCTTGAAATCCTCCGCCGAGCCGCCCACCATGATGGCCAGCGTGCCGTCGGTGGCCCGCGGTGTGCCGCCGGAAACCGGCGCGTCGATGAAGCGGATGCCGCGCTCCCCTGCCGCAGCGGCGACGCGGCGGGAGGCGGCCGGGTCGATCGTGGACATGTCCACGCAGAGCGTGCCCTTGCGCGCGGCGTTGATCACGCCGCCGTCGCCCCCGTAGACGGCCTCGACGTGGGGCGAGGAGGGCAGCATCGTGATCACGAGGTCAGCGCCGGCGACGGCCTCCGCGGCCGAGGCGGCAGCCGTCATGCCCGCTCCGGCCGCCGCCTTCACGGCCTCGGGGTTGAGGTCGTAGGCCGTGACCGCGAAGCCCTTCTTGACGAGGTTCGTGGCCATGGGCAGGCCCATGGTGCCAACGCCGATGAAGCCGATCCGGGTCATGTGAGATCTCCTGGTGTGGACCGCAGTTCGATGCCTGCTGTTTCGTATACTACCGTCCCAATGTCGCTGGGTCTCGTTCTTGTCTGCCTGGCCGCGGTGTCGTGGGGCACCACGGGCTCCGTGATGGTCCTGCTGGCAAGGGAGGGGACGCCGAGCCCGCTCCTGATCGGCTGGGCCCGCATGGCCGGCGCCGCGACCTGCCTGCTCCTCGCAATCGCGCTCGTGCCGCCCGGGACTACCGCGCGCGGCGAATGGCGGTCGCGCGATTGGGCGAAGGCCGCGCTCCTCGGCGCCGCCATGGCCGCGTATCAGGTCTGCTACTTCTGGGCCGTGCCGCGCACCGGCGTGGCGCTGACGGCGCTGCTCGCCATCTGCTCTGCCCCGATCATGATCGCGGCCGGCGCGGCGCTCACCCTCAAGGAGCGCCCGAGTCCGGCCACTCTCGCAGCGCTGCTGCTGGCCGTCGCGGGCACCGCCATGGTCCTGCCGGGCCCGCGCGCGGGCGGCGACACGGCTTCCGGGTTCACCGCGGGCGGGTTCACCGCGGGCGCTTTCACGGCCGGCGCGTTCGCCGCGCTCGGCGCCGGGTTATCTTACGCCGTGTACGCGGTCACCGCCAAGGACCTTCTCCGGCGCACCGCACCGCTGCCGCTCGCCGCGCTG
>Ga0080064_1005219_pt1 | contig 15546 bp, 15 predicted proteins | sample Subgrocontami54m_FD_69260 | JGI IMG/M metagenome (GOLD analysis project Ga0080064, IMG submission 69260) | Subsurface groundwater microbial communities from S. Glens Falls, New York, USA - GMW46 contaminated, 5.4 m (SPADES assembly) (version 2) ...
TCGCCCAGCGGCCCGTAGGCGAGGGTGCCGACCCCGGCGGCGAACGCGTAGGAAGTGATCACCGACGCGGCCGCCGAGATGCTGATGCCGAACTCGGTCGCGAGGAGCGGCAGCATCGGCTCGACGACGCGCATCGAGATGCCGCTGTTCGCGCTCGCGAGCGCCAGGAGAAAGATCGCTTCGCGCATTTGCGGGAACCTACGTCGAAATACAGGAGTGGTAGGTTGGGCTGAGCGCAGCGAAGCCCAACATCGGCAATGCTCGAACGTCGGACTTCGGCCTCGGGCCTCAGTCCGACCTACGCCTCAGAATGACAAGATCACCCGGCCGTCGCTAGTTCACCTGTGCGCCGGAGTCGCGCACCGCCTTGCCCCACTTGTCGAATTCGCTCTTCAGGTAGGCTCCGAACTCCTCGGGGGTGGTCGGCGTGGGGTCCACTCCGGAGGCAGCGAACAACTGCACGACGTCGCTCGCGCGCAGCAGCTTGGTTATCTCGGCGTTCAGCTTCGCGATGATGTCCTGCGGCGTGCCGGCCGGGGCGAGCAGGCCCACCCAGACGAGCGCCTCGTAGCCCGGCACGCCCGACTCGGCGATCGTCGGCACCTCGGGCATCTGCGACGAGCGCTTCGTAGTGGTGACGGCGATCGCTTTCAGCCGGCCCGCCTTGACGTGCGGGATCACGATGGGGGTGCCGGGAAAGCCGACCTTGACGACGCCCGCGACGAGGTCCGCCTGCGCCTGGCTGCTTCCCTTGTAAGGCACGTGCGTCAGATCGATGCCTGCCATGTGCGCGAACAGGGCGCCGACCAGATGCTGCGCGCTGCCGTTGCCCGAGCTCGCGTAGTCGATCTTGCCCGGGTTCGCCTTGGCCATGGCGATGAGCTCACGGACCGTGCTGACCCCGAGCGACGGATGCACCGTGAGCACGTACGGACCCGACGCGACGCGGATCACCGGCGCGAAATCGGCGAGCGCGTTGTACGGAAGGTTCTTGTAGAGGTTCGCCGTGATGACGTGCGGGGTCGCGGTGAGCAGCAGGGTGTAGCCGTCGGGTTTGGACTTGGCGACGTAGTCCGCGCCGATGGTGCCGCCCGCGCCCGGACGGTTCTCGACGACGAACGGCTGGCCGAGCGCCTCGGAGAGCCGCTGCGCGACGATGCGCCCCGGAATGTCGGTGGTGCCTCCGGTTCCCAGCGGAATCACGATACGCACCGCCCGTGAAGGATAGGGCTGGGCGGCGGCGAGCGCCGCGATCCCCAGCAGGACGGCGAACAGGGTCGTGCGGAGCAGATTATTTTTCGTCATGGCGGCAGTCCTCCCTTTCCTGGTTAACCGGGATACACGGGTTGCGGCTGGGTGAAGAAGGCGTGCAGGATGTGATACACCATCAGGTAGTTCTTCTGCTGGAAGCTCGCGTGCGAGATGCCGGCCATGACGCTGAACTGCTTGTCCGGATTCGGCAGGCGCTTGAAGAACTCCAGCAGGTCGTCGATGCCGGCGATGCCGTCCCACTGGCCGCGCATGATGATCGTGGCGGCGGCGATCTTCTCCGGATCCACCAGCGGGAGCTTCGAGCACATGTCGACGTAGGTGCCCGTGGGCACCGAATCGTCGAGCGCGAGGATCGCGTCGGCGAAGGCATCGATGGTGGCCTGGTCGGCCGTGCCCGGATGGTCGCGGGTGAAGATGCTGTTCACGAAGGCGCGGTCGATCGGACGCCGGTTCTTCGCCAGGAATTCCGGGAGCTTCTTCCTTCGCTCGACGAGCGTGGGGCTGCCCTCGCCCGTCCACACGAATGCATCGAGCGCGAGCCGCGCCACGCGCTCCGGATGGCGCTGGGCGAACAGCGCAGCTTTCAGTGCGCCCGAGGAAATGCCGTACACGTGCAGGCTCTTCGCGCCGGCGGTCTTCAGGATGTACTCGCTGCCGGCGGCGAGGTCGTCGGCGCCGTTCGCGATGTCGCAGTTGATCGGCCGCGATTTGTCCGAGCGGCCGTAGCCCTCGTTGTCCATGCACCAGGTGTCGAAGCCGCGCGCGGCGAACCAGTCCATGGCCGAGGAGTCCGGGCGTCCCGGAACCTGCAGGTCGAAGGTCGGCTGCGAGCCCATCGACGAGCCGTGAACGAACAGCACGGTGCCCCTCGGCGGGACGCCCGCCGCGGCCGGCTTGCGCCACAGGAACAGCTTCACGTCGCCTTTGCGGGTCCAGTGTTCTTTGCCCGCGGCGGGAGCGGATTGTTGCATGCGGTCCTCCGGTGTAAGGTTGCGGAGTCTATCAATATTCTGGAACCCGGGGCCAGCCCGGGGTACATTTCGGCTTTTCCGCGATTCCTTCAGGAGCGCTCCTCATGGCAGACAACTGGCGGTCAAGAATAATCACCGGCGGCGTCGCGCGCTCGCCCAACCGGGCCATGCTGCGCGCCGTGGGCTTCACCGACGCCGACTTTGACAAGGCGATCGTCGGCGTGGCGAACGGCCACTCGACCCTCAACCCCTGCAACGCCGGCATCCAGCCGCTGGTGGACCGCACCATCGAGGCGCTGAAGCAGGCCGGCGCGATGCCGCAGGTGTTCGGTTTCCCCACCGTCACCGACGGTATCGGCATGGGTACCGAGGGCATGAAGTATTCGCTCGTGTCGCGCGAGGTCATCGCCGATTCGATCGAGACCGCGGTCAACGGGCAGTTGATGGACGGGGTGGTGTGCGTGGGCGGCTGCGACAAGAACATGCCCGGCAGCATGATCGCCATGGCGCGCATGAACGTGCCCGGCATCTTCGTCTATGCCGGCACCATCAAGCCGGGGCACTGGAAAGGCCAGGTGCTCACCATCGTCTCGCCCTTCGAGGCGGTGGGCGCGTTCACCGCCGGCAAGATGAGCAAGGAGGATTACGACGGCATCGAGAGGAACGCCTGCCCCAGCACCGGGGCGTGCGGGGGCATGTACACCGCGAACACCATGTCCTCGTCGTTCGAGGCGCTGGGCATGAGCCTGCTCGGCTCCTCGCAGATGGCCTGCCCGGATCCGGAGAAGTCCGACTCCGCTGCCGACTCGGCGAAGGTGCTGCTGAACGCGATCCGCAACAACATCCGGCCGCGCGACATCATCACGCGCAAGTCGATCGAGAACGCGATTTCGACCGTGATGGCCACCGGAGGCTCGACCAACGCGGTGCTGCACTACCTCGCCATCGCGAGCGCCGCCGGGGTCAAGTGGACGATCGACGACTTCGAGCGCGTAAGGCGCAAGGTCCCGGTGCTGTGCGACCTGAAGCCCTCGGGGCGCTACGTCGCCACCGAGTTCCACAGCGCGGGCGGCGTGCCGCAGGTGCTGAAGATGCTCTTGAAGCACGGTCTTCTGCACGGCGAGTGCATGACCATCACCGGCCGGACGATGGCGCAGGAGCTGAAGGACGTGCCCGACGAGCCGCGCAAGGACCAGGACGTGATTCGCCCGTGGGACAAGCCCATGTATGCGCAGGGGCACCTCGCGATCCTGAAGGGCAACCTCGCCCCCGAGGGCTGCGTGGCGAAGATCACCGGCCTGAAGAAGACTTCGATCACGGGGCCCGCGCGCGTGTTCAATTCCGAGCCCGAGTGCATGAACGCGATCATGGCGAAGAAGATCAAGGCCGGCGACGTGATCGTGATCCGGTACGAGGGGCCGAAAGGCGGCCCCGGCATGCAGGAGATGCTCGCTCCGACGTCGGCGCTCATCGGCCAAGGCCTGGGCGAGTCGGTGGGCCTGATCACCGACGGCCGGTTCTCGGGCGGCACCTGGGGCATGGTCGTGGGACACGTCGCGCCCGAAGCCTACGTCGGCGGCACGATCGCGCTGGTGAAGAACGGCGATTCGATCACAATCGATGCGAAGAAGCGCCTCATCCAGCTGAACGTCCCGGCGCGGGAGTTGGCGGCGCGGCGCAAGAAGTGGAAAGCACCCAAGCCGCGCTACACGCGGGGATTGATGGCGAAGTACATCAAGCTCGTGTCGACCTCGAGCAAGGGCGCGATCACCGACGGGGACTGACCACCCCGTCTCGCTTCGCGAGCCACCCCTCCTGCCAAGGAGCTCGCGTAGGTTGGACTGAGCGTAGCGAAGTCCAACATGGCGGCGTCCGATTGTTGGACTTCGGCCGGTGGCCTCAGTCCAACCTACGGGCTGCCCAATCGACAGGGAATTCAATAACCCTACTCGCCTCGCAGTAGTGCGGACCGGGGTTCGCGCGGGATAATCGCGCATCCACCTTTGCGAGGCTCGCGATGCCCAACCGACTCGCCGGCGAGACTTCGCCCTACCTGCAGCAGCACAAGGACAACCCCGTGGACTGGTATCCGTGGGGCGAGGAGGCGCTCGCGCGGGCGAAGAAGGAGGACCTGCCGATCCTGCTCTCGATCGGCTACTCCGCCTGCCACTGGTGCCACGTGATGGCGCACGAGTCCTTCGAGGACCCGGATGTCGCCGCGGTGATGAACCAGTTGTTCGTGAACATCAAGGTGGACCGCGAGGAGCGCCCCGACCTCGACCAGATCTACCAGCTCGCGCACCAGATGCTCTCGCAGCGCCCCGGCGGATGGCCGCTCACGGTGTTCCTGACACCCGGCCAGGTGCCGTTCTTCGCGGGCACGTATTTCCCCAAGCAGTCGCGCTACGGGCTGATCGGTTTCCCGGAGCTGCTCTCGAACATCGCCTCCATCTACCGCGAGCGCCAGGCGGAAATCGCGCAGCAGAACGATGCGCTGCTGGATGCGTTCCGGCGCATGGAGCCCTCGGGCGGGGGCCATCACGCGGGCTTCTCCGCCGCGCCGATCGGGGACGCGCTCGTGGCGCACAAGGGCAGCTTCGATCCGCACCACGGCGGCTTCGGCGGCGCGCCCAAGTTCCCGCATCCCGCCGAGCTGCAGTTCTGCCTGCGGCGCCACAAAGCGGCGCGCGACGACGAGGCGCTGCACATCGCCGCCCACACGCTCGAGCGCATGGCGCAGGGCGGCATCTACGACCAGCTCGGCGGGGGCTTCTGCCGCTACTCGGTCGACGGCGAGTGGATGATCCCGCACTTCGAGAAAATGCTCTACGACAACGGCCCGCTGCTCGCGCTCGCCGCCGATGCCTGGGCCGCGACGAAGAAGCCCTTGTTCGCGCGCGTGGCGGCCGAGACCGCGGGCTGGGCGATGCGCGAGATGCAGTCACCCGAGGGCGGCTACTACTCGAGCCTGGACGCCGATTCCGAGCACGAGGAGGGCAAGTTCTACGTCTGGTCGCGCGAAGAGGTCGGCTCGCTCCTGTCGGCCGACGAGCTTGCGGTCGCCTCGCCGTACTGGGGCCTGGACGGGCCGGCGAATTTCGAGGGGCAGCACTGGCACCTGCACGTGACGCAGCCGCTCGCCGCGGTGGCCTCGCGCCTGGGCAAGGCCGAGGCGCAGTGCGAGGCGCTCGTCGATTCGGCGCGCGCGAAGCTGTTTGCCGCGCGCGAGCGGCGCGTGCGCCCGGGGCGCGACGAGAAGGTCCTCACCAGCTGGAACGCGCTCATGATCGAGGGCATGGCGCATGCGGGCCGGGTATTCGGGCGCGCCGACTGGGTCGATTCGGCCGCTCGCGCGCTCGGCTTCATCCGCTCCACCCTCTGGAAGCGGGACGAGGCGCGGCTGCTCGCCACCTGCAAGGACGGGCGCGCCCACCTCAACGCCTATCTGGACGATTACGCGTTCCTGCTCTCGGCGGCGGTCGAACTGCTGCAGGCCGAGTACCGGGCCGATACGCTCGAATTCGCGGTGGCGCTCGCCGACGCGCTGCTGGCGCGGTTCGAGGACCGCGATGACGGAGAGGCGGCGTCCTCCGGCTCGCACGGCGGGTTCTTCTTCACCAGCCACGATCACGAAAGCCTCATCCACCGCAGCAAACCCGGCCACGACAACGCGACGCCTTCGGGCAACGGCATGGCCGCGTTCGCGCTGCAAAGGCTCGCGTACCTCGCGGGCGAGCCGCGCTACGCGGAGGCGGCCGGGCGCGCGCTGGAATTCTTCTATCCGGCGATCGTCAATCACCCGGGCGCGCACACGAGCCTGCTCGTGGCGCTCGAGGAACACCTCTCGCCGACGCGCACGGTCATCCTGCGCGGTCCCCGGCCCGAGCTGGAGCGCTGGCGCCGCACGCTCGCGGAGCGCTATCTTCCCGCGACCATGGTGATCGCCCTTCCACCCGGATCGGGAAACCTGCCGCAGGTGCTCGCCAAGCCGGAGAGCGCCGCGGTGGCCGCGTGGGTGTGCGAGGGTACGACCTGCCTCGCGCCGGTTTCGGATCTCGAGGCACTCTGCGCAAGCTTGTGATTGCGCGCGCGAAACACAATCGAAACACCAGGCGAAATACCAGGCGCGCAAATTGACATCCCCAGGGGCGGCACGGATAATCAGCCGTCCATTTCGCTGGAGGCTTCGATGAACCGCTCGCGCGTTGCCATTGTCACGCTTGCAGCCCTGGCCGCCCTCGGACTGGCCGGCTGCGGCAAGGAAGAACCCAAGCCGGCGCCGAAGGAGCAGGCCGCTCCGCCTCCGCCGCCGGAGCTCTCGATCAAGATCGGACACGTCGCGCCGCTCACGGGCAACATCGCGCACCTGGGCAAGGACAACGAGAACGGTGCCCGGCTCGCCGCGGAGGAGATCAACGCCAAGGGCGTCATGATCGATGGCAAGAAGCTCAAGATCGAGCTGATGGGCGAAGACGACCAGGCCGACCCCAAGACGGGCACGGTGGTCGCTCAGAAGCTGGTCGACGCGAAGGTGAACGGCGTGGTCGGCCACCTCAATTCGGGCACCACCATCCCGGCGTCGAAGTTGTACTCCGATGCGGGCATACCGCAGATTTCGCCTTCGGCCACCAACCCCACCTATACCCAGCAGGGCTTCAAGACCGCATACCGCGTGATGGCGAACGATGTGCAGCAGGGCAAGGTCTTGGGCGAGTTCGCGGTGCACAAGCTCGGCGCGAAATCGATCGCGATCATCGACGACCGCACCGCCTATGGCCAGGGCCTCGCCGACGAAGTGGAAAAGGCGGCGAAGGCTGCCGGCGCGAAAGTCGTGGCGCGCGAGTTCACCAAGAACGACGCCACCGACTTCAAGGCGATCCTCACCAAGATCAAGGGCAGGCGGCCCGACGCGGTGTTCTACGGCGGCATGGACGCGCAGGCCGGCCCGATGGCCAAGCAGATGAAGCAGCTCGGCCTGAAGACCAGGTTCATGTCCGGCGACGGCGGCTGCACGCCCGAGTTCATCAAGCTCGCCGGGGATGCGGCCGAGGGCTTCTACTGCTCGCAGGCCGGCCTGCCGCTGGACCGCATGGCCGACAAGACCTTCGCCGAGCGCTTCAAGAAGCGATTCAACGCCGAGGTGCAGATCTATTCGCCCTACAGCTACGACGCGGTCGGCGTGCTGGTCGACGCGATGAAGCGGGCCAACTCGGTCGACCCTGCGAAGTACATCGCCGAGCTGCCGAAGACCAGCTACAAGGGCGTCTCGGGCAATATCGAGTTCGACGACAAGGGCGACATCAAGAACGGCGCCATCACCCTGTACGACATCAAGGGCGACAAGCTCAACGTGATCGAGGTGATCGGCGGCGCCCCCGCGGCGCCAGCCGCGCCCGCCGCCGACGCAGGCAAGGCGGCGGAGGCCCCGAAGGCGGATGCGCCCAAGGCCGAAGCCCCGAAAGCCGAAGCGGCCAAGAAGTAGCGGGTTCGGCCCGGCGTCGAAGAAACGGCACCTCGGGGTGCCGTTTTTTTTGTGGTCAAATGAGCGCGATGGACCTGGAAATCCTGCTCCAGCAAGTTCTCAACGGGCTCGTGCTCGGCAGCGTGTATTCGCTGGTCGCGCTGGGCTACACCATGGTCTACGGCGTGCTCGGCCTCATCAACTTCGCCCACGGCGAGGTGGTGATGATCGGCGCCCTGACGGCGCTGTCGGTCGGACGCCTGCTGGAAATCCTGCTGCCGGGCCTGCCGGGTCCCGTCGTGATCCTTCTCGCGACGCTCGCCGCGGTGCCGGTCTGCATGGCGCTCGGCTTCGTGATCGAACGCGTTGCCTACCGGCCGCTGCGGTACGCGCCGCGCCTCGCGCCGCTCATCACGGCGATCGGCGTGTCAATCCTGCTCCAGCACATCGCCATGCTGATCTGGGGGCGCAACTACCACAGCTTTCCGCAATACCTGCCCAGCGAGCCGTTCAACGTGCTCGGCGCGTCGCTGACGGTGGTGCAGGTCGTGATCGTGGTCGTCGCGGTCGCGATGATGGCCGGGCTGATGCTGCTGGTCCACCGCACCCGGCTCGGCCGGGCGATGCGCGCCACCGCGGAGAACCAGTCGATCGCCGGCCTGATGGGCGTGGACATCAACGCGATCATCTCCATCACCTTCATCATCGGCTCCGCGCTCGGCGCGGTCGCCGGCGTGATGGTCGCGGCCAACTACGGCGTCGCGCACTACTACATGGGGTTCGTCCTCGGCCTGAAGGCGTTTACCGCGGCGGTGCTGGGCGGCATCGGCAACCTGGGCGGCGCGGTGCTCGGGGGCTTGCTGCTCGGCATGATCGAGAGCCTCGGCGCGGGCTACGTCGGGGATCTCACCGGTGGGGTTCTGGGGAGCAACTACCAGGACGTGTTCGCGTTCTTCGTGCTCATCGTCGTGCTCGTGCTTCGCCCGTCGGGCCTGATGGGCGAGCGGGTGGCGGAGCGGGCGTGAGGGGTGAGGAGTGAGGAGTGAGGAGCGAGAAGAGAAACCCCCTCTCCCCCGCGCGCGCGGGAGAGGGGTCACTACCATCCGGCAGAACGAATAGGGGACGCCCTCTCCCCCGCGCGCGCGGGAGAGGGCCGGGGTGAGGGGGTGTGTGCATAGTTGGCTGACCGGCATGAAGCGCGATCCGCGCGCCAGGTGGATCGGCGTGGCGCTCGTGGTCCTGGCGCTCGGCGTCCTGCCTTTCGTCGTCGGCGCGGCGGGAGGGCGCGGCTGGGTGCGCATCGTCGACTTCGCGCTGCTCTACGTGATGCTCGCGCTCGGCCTGAACATCGTGGTCGGCTTCGCCGGCCTGCTCGACCTGGGCTACATCGCCTTCTACGCCGTGGGGGCGTACCTCTACGCGCTGCTCGCGTCGCCGCACTTCGGCGTCCATCTTCCGTTCTGGGTCCTGCTGCCGCTCGGCGCGACGGTCGCGGGCGTGTTCGGCGTGCTGCTCGGCGCGCCGACGCTGAAGCTGCGCGGCGACTACCTGGCGATCGTGACCCTGGGCTTCGGCGAGATCATCCGCATCTTCCTCAACAACCTGAATGCGCCGATCAACATCACCAACGGGCCGCAGGGCGTCAACATGATCGATCCGATCGCCTTCGGCGGATTCTCGCTGGCGCGCAGTCACCGGATCCTGGGGATCGAGGTGCCGTCGGTGCACCTGTACTACTACCTGTTCCTCGTGCTCGCGCTGCTCGTCATCCTGATCACGCTGCGCCTGGAGAACTCGCGCATCGGCAGGGCGTGGGTGGCGATCCGCGAGGACGAGATCGCGGCGAAGTCGATGGGCATCAACACGCGCAACATCAAGCTGCTCGCCTTCGCCATGGGGGCGACCTTCGGCGGCGTCGCGGGCGGCCTGTTCGCCGGCTTCCAGGGCTTCGTGAGCCCGGAGAGCTTCATCCTGATGGAATCGATCGTGGTGCTTTGCATGGTCGTCCTGGGCGGGATGGGCCACATCCCCGGCGTGATCCTGGGCGCGGTGCTGCTCGCCGCGATGCCCGAGCTGTTCCGGCATACCATCGTGCCGCTGCAGCGAGAGCTGTTCGGCAGGATCGTTCTCGATCCCGAGGTGGTGCGCATGCTGCTGTTCGGCCTCGCGCTGGTGCTGGTGATGCTGTTCCGCCCCGCCGGCATCTGGCCCTCGACCACACGCAAGCGGGAGCTTGCGTCGTGACGTCCATTGCGCGGCCTCGAACTGCGTCATCCCCGCGAAAGCGGGGATCCAGCAAGCGCTCAAGATTCCTGGATTCCCGCTTCCTCGGGAATGACGGAAGCACGGGCATTCATGCGGCGCTTGAGCGGGAACCAGCGTCGTGAGCACGCTGCTTGAAGCGCGCTCCGTGGGCAAGCGCTTCGGCGGGCTGGACGCGCTCCTCGGGGTGTCGCTTTCGATCGGCCGCGGCGAGATCTACGGCTTGATCGGCCCGAACGGCGCGGGCAAGACCACCTTCTTCAACGTGCTCACCGGACTGTACCGGCCCGACGAAGGGGATATCGTGTTCGACGGTGCGCCGCTCCCGGAGAACGAACCGCACCGCGTGGCGGCGGCGGGCATCGCGCGCACGTTCCAGAACATCCGCCTGTTCGCGAACATGAGCGCCGTCGAGAACGTCATGGTCGGAAGGCACGTGCGCACGCGCACCGGGGTCATCGGCGCGGTGTTGCGCGATTCGGGAACGCGTGCCGAGGAGCGCTCTATCCACCGCCGCTCGCTCGAGCTGCTCGACTACGTGGGCCTCGCGAGTCGCCGCGATGAGACGGCGAAGAACCTCTCCTACGGCGATCAGCGGCGCCTGGAGATCGCCCGCGCCCTCGCCACCGAGCCCCGCCTGCTCGCGCTCGACGAGCCCGCCGCGGGCATGAATGCGACCGAAACCGCGGCTCTGCGCCGCCTGCTCGAGGCGATCCGCGCCGACGGCGTGACGCTCCTGTTGATCGAGCACGACGTGAAGCTGGTGATGGGCCTGTGCGACCGGGTCGCCGTGCTCGACTACGGAAGGAAGATCGCCGAAGGCCCGCCTGCGCAGGTGCAGCGCGACCCGACGGTGATCGAGGCCTACCTCGGCGGAAGCCTGCATGCTTGAAGTGCGGGGGCTCGAGGTGCACTACGGCGGCATCGCCGCGGTGAAGGGCGTCGACCTCGACGTGCGCGAGGGGGAACTGGTGTGCCTGATCGGCGCGAACGGCGCCGGCAAGACCACGACGCTCAAGGCCATCGCGGCGATGCTGCGTCCCTCGAAAGGGGAGATCAGGCTGGGCGGGGTGGGCACGCGGGCGCTGGCGTCGTACGAGCTGGTGCGGCGCGGCCTCGCGCTGGTGCCCGAGGGGCGCGGCATATTCGGACGGCTGACGGTGCGCGAGAACCTGGAGATGGGCGCGTACCACCGCAACGACGGCAGGGTCGGGCAGGACCTGGAAAAGGTCTTCGCGCTCATGCCGCGGCTCTACGAGCGGCGGGAGCAGACCGGCGGCACGCTCTCTGGGGGCGAGCAGCAGATGCTCGCGATCGGCCGCGCGCTGATGAGCCGGCCGAAGCTGTTGCTCCTGGACGAACCGAGCATGGGGCTCGCCCCGCTCATCGTGCAGAAGGTGTTCGAAACGATCCAGTCGGTGGCGCGCGACGGCGTCACCATCCTGCTCGTGGAGCAGAACGCGAAGCTCGCGCTGCAACTCGCCGGACGGGGTTACGTGATGGAGAGCGGCGCCATCGTGCTGGCGGGAGAGGCTTCCGCGCTGCTCGCCGACCGGCGCGTGCGCGAGGCGTATCTCGGCGAATAGATTATCCGGAGCGTGTTGCGTGTAGGTTGGGCTGAGGCCGCAGGCCGAAGCCCAACATCGTAATCCGGCGTCCAGTCGTTGGGCTTCGCTCCGCTCAGCCCAACCTACGCGCTGCCGCGGGGACTTACGCTTCGAGGTAATCCACCAGCCTGCCGCTGGTGACGCGCAACCGCCGGCTCATGAGCTTGGCGATGCGCAGCAACAGTTTGAAGCCGAGCAGCGGGCGCTCTTCCGAGAGCCGCATGAACGCGTCGCGGGTGAGCAGCAGCAAAGTGGAGGGCTCGACCGCTTCGCAGGTGGCCGAACGCGGTTCGCCGTCGACCAGCGCCATCTCGCCGATGGAGCGTCCGCGGCCGTCCATGGCGACCACCGCGGGGCCGCCGCGCTCGGTCGCCTTGTAGCTCTTGACGCGGCCGCGCACGATCAGGCAAAGGTGGTTGCCGGGCTCGCCTTCGCGAAAGATGGCGCTGCCGGGGTCGGCCTCGTAGGCCTTCATGTAGCCGGCGAGCAATTCGATCTCGCGCCAGTTGAGGTCCGAGAGCAACTCCACTTCCTCGAGCATGCCGAGCAGCTCGTTGCGAAACGGCGCGCCGCTGCCCATGAAGCGGATCGAGGCGGAGACTTCCGAGGTTGCGACTGCGACTGGGGTCATAGAGGTGTCGGCGGAAAGGTTCTCATATGGCCTTATCGGCCGCCCCGCGCAAATCTTTAGCCGCCCCGGCGGCGCTGAGGGGTCAAGCGCTGTGGCGCCGCGTGTCAGTAAGCGCTAACAATTTCGCCAGTTTCGGCCTCGGAACGAGCAGGTCGGAAAGCGCATAGCCGTCCAGCACGGCGAAAAATCCCTCCATCGCGCGACCCAGTATTCCCTTGAGCACGCAGGCGGGCTCGATGCGGCAGTCCGAATTGCCCTCGTCGAAGCACTCGACCAGCCGGGCGTCCTGTTCGGTGCCCCGCATGACCTCGCCGACGTTGATGTTCTCCGGCGCGAGCTTGAGGCGCATGCCCCCGCCTTTGCCGCGCACCGTGTCGATGTATCCCCGCCGCGACAGGGAATGGACCACTTTCATCAGATGGTTTTCGGAGATACCGTAGGCGGCTGCGACCTCGCCGATGGTCGCGATCCGGTCGGCGTTCGTGCCCAGGAAAATGAGCACCCGCAGGGTGTAGTCTGAGAAGGTCGTCAGGCGCATATTCGGTCTCCCGGGAATGCCGATTAAAGATGCATTCTAGATATTGATTATCGCCGAAAACGATGGTACATTGAAGATGTATTTCGTGCACAGCTTATAAGGAGGCGACATGGAAGCGAATCCGAAGGTACCGGGCGAGGAGGCTGTGCGCGACGCGCTTCGCTTGGTGGACGACCCGGAAGTCGGCATGAACATCGTCGACCTCGGGCTCGTCTATCGCATCGATATCGGCCCGGAGCGCGTTCGCGTCGAATTGACCATGACCACGCCGGCCTGTCCGTTGGGGGACCTGATCACCGACAACTGCCGCAGGGCTGTCGGCGCGCTATTGCCCGAGGGTGTAGGCGTGGACATCGAGCTCGTCTGGGATCCGCCGTGGACACCCGACAGGATGTCCGAGAGCGCGAGACAGACCTTCGGCTGGCCGGGCTGAACCGCGCAGACCCACTGCTTCAACTTCTCTTCAAGGAGATCACACCATGGCAACTGCAAGCACCGTCGATGTGCGCACCATCGCGCCCCGCGATCGCCACCCGCTGATTTTCGGCACCTTCAATGCACTCGCGCCGGGCGAAGAGTTCATGCTCGTCAACGACCACGATCCGAAGCCGCTCTATTACCAGTTCCAGGCGGAGCTCGGCGGCCAGTTCCTGTGGGACTACGTCGAAAGCGGGCCCGAGGTCTGGAAAGTGCGCATCGGCAAGACCGCCTGAACAGGACTCGCGGTGGCCGGGCGAATTGCCGGAAACCTCGCTCCGCCGTGGCGGGTGCCATTGCTTGCGCTCGGTTTCGCCTCGCTCCTTCTGGGGATGTGGGCGGGCCTCGCCCGGCTCGGCTGGCCGGCCCCGCCGTCCATCGAGGGACTCGCGGCCATGCACGGGCCGCTCATGGTTTCGGGCTTTTTCGGCACCGTGATCAGCCTCGAGCGGGCAGTGGCCCTCGCGCAGCGCTGGGCCTACGCCGGACCGCTCGCGGCCGGGCTGGGCGGCATCGCGGCGATGCTGGGATCGCCTGCCGGTCCGGCATTGTCCGTCGTGGGCAGCGTCGTGCTGCTGGTCGCGACCGGCTTGGTGTACCGCCGGCAGCGCGAGCTGTTCATGCTGACGCTCACGCTGGGCGCGGCTTGCTGGACGATCGGCAGCCTGATGTGGTGGGCGGGCCGATCGGTGTACGAAGTCGTGCCGTGGTGGATCGTATTTTTCGTTCTCACCATCGGCGGAGAGCGCCTGGAGCTGTCGCGGTTCCTGCCGCCCTCACCGCGCGCCCGGCGCGTGTTTGCGGCGCTCCTCGCCGCGCTGCTGGGCGGGGTCGCCGCCTCGACGTTCGCCTGGTCGGCGGGAACGCTGCTTCTGGGTGCCGCGCTGCTCGGGCTGGCGGTCTGGCTCGTGCGCCAGGACATCGCCCGGCGTACGGTGAAAGCGAGCGGCCTGACCCGCTTCATCGCGGTGTGCCTGGTCTCGGGCTACGCCTGGCTTGCGATCGCCGGGGTGTCGATACTCGCCTCCGGCGGGCTTGACTTCGGTGGCGCGGCCTACGACGCGGCATTGCACGCCGTGCTCCTCGGCTTCGTGTTCTCGATGGTGTTCGGCCACGCGCCGATCATCATTCCCGCGGTATTGCGCGCGGAGGTTCCGTATCACCCCTATTTCTACGTGCCGCTCGCGCTGCTGCACGCCTCGCTGCTCGCGCGGCTGGCCGGCGACATCGCCCTCTCGCCCGCTTGGCGCGCCTGGGGCGGGGCGCTGAACGGCCTCGCGCTCGCCGCCTTCGTGCTCGGAACCATCGCCGCCGTCGTGCGCGGCAGGCTCGCCGCCAGGAGCGCCGCCTGATCAGGCCGGGCGATCCGCCGCGGTGGTGAACGAGTCGGCGAAGAATTCGTTCTCGGGCAGCTTGCACTGCGCCATGAAGTCGCGCCGCGCGGCGTCCACCATGACCGGAACGCCGCAGGCGTAGACCTGATGGCCGGAGAGGTCCGGAAAATCCTCCATCACCGCGCGATGCACGAAGCCCGTGCGCCCGGTCCAGCGGTCTTCGGGAAGCGCATCGGAGATCACCGGAATGAACCTGAAATCGGCATGCTCCCCGGCCCATTTGGCCGCGAGCTCGGACACGTACAGGTCCCTGGGCCGGCGGCCGCCCCAGTAGAGGACCATGGACCGCGCGACGCCCTTCTCGAAGGCGCTCTCGATGATGGCCTTGATGGGCGCGAACCCGGTGCCGCTCGCGACGAACACGATGGGCTTGTCGCTTTCGCCGCGCAGGAAGAAGGTGCCCAGGGGACCTTCGAAGCGCAGGATCTCGCGCTCCTTCATCTTGTTGAACACGTGGTCGGTGAACGCCCCGCCGGCGACGTGGCGCACGTGCAGTTGCATCAGCTCGTCGTCGTGCGGCGGGTTGGCCATCGAGAAGCTGCGGCGCGTGCCGTCCTTGAGCAGAATGTCGACGTACTGGCCGGCGAGGAACTGCAGCCGCTCGTTCGCCGGCAACTTGAGGTACAGGAGGACGACGTCCTCGGTCGGCCGCTCAATCCTCTGCACCCGGCAGGGCAGGGTGCGGATCTGGATGTCGCCCGCCTTGCGCACCTCGCGCGCCTCGATCACGAGATCGCTCAAGGGGCGCGCCTGGCAGAACAGCGCCATCCCGGCCACGCGCTCGACGTCGGGAAGCGCTTTCGCGGCATACTTACCGTAGTCGATGCTGCCTTCGATGAGCTTGCCCTTGCAGCTCCCGCAGGCCCCGTCGCGGCAGCCGTAGGGCAGGATAAGCCCCTCGCGCAGGGCGGCCTGCAGGAGCGTCTCGTCGGG
>Ga0080064_1005221_pt1 | contig 15541 bp, 12 predicted proteins | sample Subgrocontami54m_FD_69260 | JGI IMG/M metagenome (GOLD analysis project Ga0080064, IMG submission 69260) | Subsurface groundwater microbial communities from S. Glens Falls, New York, USA - GMW46 contaminated, 5.4 m (SPADES assembly) (version 2) ...
CAAACGAAGCACCCTCTGGCTCGACCCCGCCAGGGGCTTGATGCCCCAGGCCGCCAACCGCGCGAACCACGCGAGAGGGCGCGCGAAGGAAAGCGCCAGCCGCTCGGGGTTCTTGATGGCCAGCACCTTGGGAACGAGTTCGCCGAGGATCAGAGAGAAGTACGAAATAATCATGACCACGATCCCGACCGCCATCGGTTCGGCCAAAGTCTGCACGAAGCCGATGGGGATCGCTTCGATGACGGGCTTCAGGTGGTCGATGGAGACAACGCCACCCATGGCAGCCGCCGTCGCACCGGCGACCGTGATCCCGATCTGAGTCGTCGCGAGGAATCTTTCCGAGTCTTCCTGGAAGCTCTGGACAAAGCGGGCCTGGGCATTCCCTTCCTCGACCAGTTGTTTGATGCGGCTCCGGCGGGTCTTGATGATGGCCAGCTCGGCACAGGCGAAGAAGCCGTTCAGGAGGATCAGGACCGCAATGGCGATCAGTTCCAGCCACATCGGGACACCCCCTCGCTGTCAGGCCTCCACATCATGAGACATTGTATACGAAACGGCACCTAAATACACAATATCCCGTTCAATTTGCGCTTCACCGCCGCTCCCGTTTCAGGAACAAACGCGCACAACCGATAGGAACAGGGCGGCAAATAACAGGTAAACGTTGACACGCAGGAAAGGGTGGGGCATGGTGGACCGCATGTTACGGTATGTTCCCTCGTACGGATCCATCGGGGGCCTGGTGAGTCTTGCGCTCCTGTGTGTCTTGTCCAAGGACGCGTTCGCCGAGACCATCTACCGGTTTGTGGACACCAACGGTGTGCTCCACTTTTCCAACGCGCCGACCGACTCGCGCTACCAGAAAGTCCAGGAAGAGCGGGTTAAGACAGTCGCGCAGGCTCCAACGTCGGCTCCAAGCCAATCCTTTGCCCCTGCTCCGAGCATCCTCGCAGAGGAACGCACCGGCGAGACGATCTACCAGTACATGGACTCTAATGGGGTGGTCCATTTTTCCAACGTCCCGACGAATCCTCGATACAAGCGGCTTCGTGGAGAGCGGACACTCGCCCGCCTGAAACCGACGCTGCCGGCCTCGCAACTCAACGAGACCATTCTGCTGAATTCCCACAAGCACAGCCTGAGCCCGGCGCTCGTGCATGCCGTCATCCGCGCCGAGTCGGCCTATGACTCCAACGCCGTCTCATCAAAGGGCGCCATGGGCCTGATGCAGTTGATGCCGGGCACGGCGTCGCTGCTGAAAGTCTCGAACCCGTACGATCCCGAGGAAAACATCTCCGGAGGAGTGCGCTACCTGCGCCATCTGTTGGACCGCTTCGGTGGAAACCTAGAGTTGGCCCTGGCCGCCTATAACGCGGGAGAGTCCAGAGTGCTGCGTGACAACCAGATTCCTCGGATCAGCGAAACCCAGCAGTACGTCCGGAAGGTCATCCGCTTTTACAAGGATCTCTCAAAGGAAGAGCTGGTGACACGCCGGTTCGTCAACTACCTCAGCCCCAACTAAACCACCCGCATCGTACCGCTGGTAGACGCCGAGAGCTGGATGTGGCGGTCCCATCCGGCTGAAAGCTCTTCCGGGAAATCCGACCGGAAATGGGCGCCGAGGCTGTGCGCGCGCTGCAAGGCCGCCATCGCGACGAGGCGGCCCACTGTGACCATGTTCTGGATTTCGAGCTCGCGGCGGGTCTGGCACCGGCCCTTCAGACGCTCTTCCCATTTCTCAAGCTGAGCAAGCCCGGACAGCAGGCCGTCCCTGTTCCGGATGATGCCGACCTTCGCCCACATCAGCCGGCGCAGCGAGTTGAGCAGCTTCTCCATATCGAGATGCTCGCTCCGCTCCTCAGCCGGAAGCATGCTGATCGCCGCCTTTCGAGCCGCCGCACCATCACACGAGGAGCCGAGCCGGACCGCGTAGTCGACGGCGGACTCAGCCGCGCGGGCTCCGAAGACCAGGCCCTCAAGCAGGGAATTACTGGCCAGGCGGTTCGCGCCGTGGACGCCGGAGCAGGCCACCTCCCCGGCGGCAAAGAGTCCGGGGACGCTGGTGGCCCCATGTGTGTCCGTCCACGCGCCGCCCATCATGAAGTGCGCGCTGGGACAGACCGGGATCATTTCCTCCGTGATATCCACGTCGTAGCGCAGGCACGTCGCGTAGATCGTCGGAAAGCGCTCCCGGATGAAGCCCGGGTTCAGATGGGTTACGTCGAGATAGACGTGCCGGGCGGACGTCGCCACCATTTCGTTCCAGATCGCGCGGGAGACGATGTCACGCGGCGCCATCTCGGCCATCTCGTGGTAGCGCCCCATGAACGCCTCGCCCGTGCTGTTCCGGAGAATGCCGCCTTCCCCCCGCATAGCCTCGGAGAGCAGGAATTGCGGGGTAGCCGGCAGGTACAGGGCCGTGGGATGAAACTGGACGAATTCCATGTCCTCCACGATCGCGCCGGCGCGGTAGGCCATTGCGATCCCGTCGCCGGTTGCAACAGAAGGGTTGGTCGTCCTGGCGTAGATCTGTCCGGCGCCTCCCGTGGACAGCACCACGGCCCGCGCCTTGACCTGCCTGACCGCCCCCGAAGATTCGTCCAGCACCAACGCGCCATTGCAGCGCCCCTCCCCGTCTTTCAGCAAATCAACGGTGAAGTGGTGATCTCGCCAGGCAATCTGCGGCAGGGAACGAGCCTGATCGAGCAGGGCCCGGACCATTTCGGTACCCGTGGCGTCACCGCCGGCGCGCATGATGCGAGCCCGGCTGTGCGCGGCCTCACGGGCAAAGGCATACCCTTCCCCCGCCTTGTCGAAACACGCTCCCCAGCGGATCAGTTCCTGAATCCGGGCCGGCCCTTCTTCGACAAGCACCTGGACCGCCGCCTCCCGGCACAGCCCTTTGCCGGCGCGCAGCGTATCGTCGCGATGCAAGGCGATGTCGTCTTCCTCGGACGCGACGGCCACGCCCCCCTGGGCATAAATCGAACTCCCCTCAGCGGGACTCCCCTTCGTCAGAATCAGGACACGCCCAGCCCGGCTCAGTCCGATGGCCGCTCGCAACCCGGCGACGCCGCTGCCGATGACAAGGAAATCAGTGCCCATGCTACCGCCCCCTCGGCCGCTCAACCTGGATCCTGCGGGCGGACATGCCGAAGGGCGCGTCACCGTCGACTGCGCTCAGGGTGAGGTTCTGATGGCCCACCATCCGGAAGACGGCATGGCCCCGCTCTCGAAGCGGCTGCTCTTCGTTCCTGGCCTGCCACTGTCCCTGCCAGTGGAAATACACGGCGACATCGGGCCCCTCCACCATCACCCGATCGATCGTGAAGTCCAGACTGATCTGATCATACAGGGCGAAGTCCTGCCGGATGTCGGCCTCCATCTTGCGGAGACTCTCCAAGGGCATGAACAGGCCCTGGAAGACACCGGGGTCTTTGCCCGTGTACGCCTTCCGGATTTGCTCCACCGTGGCGTCGATTTTCCGGACGCGTTCGGCGTCAACCGGATTGATGGCGCTGGGCTTGGAGCAGGCCACGGCGCCGAGCCCCACAAGGCCAAGGAGCCCCGCGCTCACGATGGAACGGATCAGCTTGAAGTCGCGCGCGAACATTGCGAAATTGATTATAGCATTTTTGAAAAGACCGGCTTGCTATTGCCGGTCAGATTAGGTAGATTGCTGGAAGCATTAGGGAGAAATTCATGTCAAGCGTCGTCAAGAAGCGCCGGAAGAAAATGCGGAAGCACAAGCATCGGAAGCTCCGCCGGCGCATGAAATTCGCGCGTCGGAAAGCCTAGTCGGAGCGCCCTTCGAAAGGAGGCTCAGCATGGCAGTTGATGGCAAAAAAGTCCGCGTCAAAGTCCGGACCATCCACGCTGTGTACGTCGGCGACGTCCTGTTGCCGGCCATGCGCAATCGCATGTCCGACTACTTCAACGATGAGAAGCACACCTTCTTCAATCTCACCGACGTGAGGATCGAAAGCACGAAGGAGGAGATGAAATTCGTCTGCCTCAACAAGGCCCTGATCGAATCCATCATCCCGGCCGATTAAAGACACGGGAGCGACGCCGCTCCGCTCCACCCTCCTGATGCCCCGCTTCACCCTGTTCGGCCGATTTTCTCCCTACCTCCGGCCATACCGCATCCGCATGGCCGCCTCGGCTCTGCTCGTGATGGGCACCGCCGGGATCAACCTGGGCATGCTCTGGGTGATCCGCCGGCTGGTGGACACGGTGTTCGTCCAGCGGGACCCTGCCGCTCTGAATATGGCCATCGCCGAACTCGGCGCCCTGTTCCTCTGCCAGGGGGCGCTCGGCATGGGGCACAGCTATCTGACCGCCTCGACGAGCCAGCGCATCCTGGCGGACTTCCGGACGCATCTCTTTGACCACCTCCAGTCCCTCTCGCTGAGCTTCTTCGCCAAACGACGAACCGGCGAATTGATGTCGCGGCTCACGAACGACGTGGGTGCCCTGCAAAGCGTCCTGACCGAGGTCCCGATCGACGTCGCCAAGCAACTCGTCACCCTGGCGGGCGGCCTCGCCATCCTGTTCTTTATGAACTGGCGGCTGTGCGTGCTGATCCTGTTCCTGCTCCCCGCTATCGTGCTGGTGGCCCGCTTCTTCGGCCGCCGCCTCAAGGCGCTGTCCACAGGCATCCAGGACGAGACGGCGCGCACCTCGACGGTTCTGGAAGAAGTTGTGTCCGGCATCCGGGTGGTCAAGTCCTTCGTGCGGGAGGACTACGAGCGGGAACGGTTCGGCACCCAGGTCCGCCGCACGCTGGACATGGTGCTCACGCGCGCCCGGATCATGGCAGTCTTCGTGCCGGTCATCACCTTCGCCACCTTCGCCTCGGCGGCGGCGGTCCTCTGGTACGGAGGAACCCAGGTCATCAAGGGCACGATGAGCCCCGGCGATCTGATCGCCTTCGTGCTCTATGCCGGCCTTTTGATCGGCCCCTTCGGGACCTTCGCGCGGCTCTTCTCACAGGTCAAGGACGCCCAGGGCGCGCTGGAACGGGTCTTTGAAATCCTTGATACCCGGCCGGAAGTCGCCGACGCGCCCGACGCCCGCCCGCTCCCCCCCGTCGAAGGCCGCGTGTCCATGCAAGGCGTGAGCTTCTCCTACGACGGCCGCACGCCCGTTCTGGCCGACATCACCTTCACCGCCCGGCCGGGCGAACTGGTCGCGCTGGTCGGCCCGTCGGGCTCCGGCAAGACGACGCTGATCAATCTCCTCCACCGGTTCTACGACCCGGCCTCGGGCTCCGCGACGATCGACGGCCATGATTTGAAAACCGTCACGCTGCCGAGCCTCTATACCCAGATCGCCCTGGTGCCCCAGGAAACGTACCTGTTCGGCGGAACGATCCGGGACAACATCCGCTACGGGCGGATTTCCGCAAGCGAAGAAGAGGTCGCAGCGGCGGCCCGCGCCGCAAACGCGCACGACTTCATCACGGCCCTGCCGGACGGCTACGACACCGTGGTCGGCGAAAAGGGCATCAATCTGTCGGGCGGGCAGCGCCAGCGGATTGCCATCGCGCGGGCCGTCCTCAAAGACCCGCGGATCCTCATCCTCGACGAGGCGACGTCCTCGCTCGACAACGAATCGGAACTGCTGGTCCAGGACGCCCTGGATCGCCTCATGAAGGGACGCACGACATTCGTGATCGCGCACCGCTTCAGCACAATCCAGAAGGCCGATCGAATTTTAGTGCTGGACAAAGGACGGATCGTCGAGGAGGGCACTCACGCCGCCCTCCTCGACCGGAAAGGCCTGTACTTTCACTTCTACCGGCTGGGGCTGGTGGAGACGGACGTTGCGCCCGACCGAATGTAGGGGCGTGATTCATCACGCCCTCCCCTCTTACAATTCGATCTTGAAGGCCGGGCCGCAGGGGGGAGAGAGTTCGGCGGCGGGGTCAGGATTGGGAATGGAGGCGGAGGCTAATTATTTCTGAGCTGTTCCGCCGCCTGTTCGTAGATCGTGCACCGAGGACCGACGGCGACGATCCGAATGATCCGGCTGGGCCGGTCAATGGCATAGACGATGCGGAACCGACGAACGCGGTACTTCCAGTAACCCTCCAGTTCCTTTTGCAGGGGTTCGCCGCAGGCCGGATCGGCGCAAAGGGCTCGAACAGCCTGCCTGACGCTACGTTTCAAATCCGGATGGAGATGACGAATGGCTTCGGCCACCCGTGGCGGGATCGCCGACCTGAACAGGGCCACTACCGTTTACGCTTCTTGACCTGATGAAGCGACTCGCCGAACACGTCCTCAAAGGACAAACCCTTTCCGCCTTTCGCGAAGTACCGCTCGCTCTCGCGGATCTGCCGCATCATCTCGGGATCACTCAACACGTCGAGCGTTTCCTTCAACCGCTCGTATTCGGCGTAATTCACGAGCACCGCAGCCGGCTTTCCATTGCGCGTGACGACGACTTCTTCTTCCCGATCCTCGACGCCGGTCACCAGTTCCGGCAGGCGGGCTTTGACTTCAGATATCGGCAAGATCTTGGACATCGGATTCCTCGTTGACCAGAATTCTGGTCAAGTAGATTCTAGGGCTTGGCGCCGCGCCTGTCAAGATGAGGCTGGTGTCTGGCACCCTTCTGCCTCCAGGTGCCTGACACCGTTTTATCCAGCTTTACTTTCCGAACAGCCGCCCTGCGAGTTCTTCGCGGCTCAATTCAAAATGTTCCGCGACATCGGCAAGGATGCCGAAGAGGGTACCAACACGAAGGGGATTGTGATTTGGAATCGTGAGATGATGCTCGCCACACTCGGGGGTGGTAAGGCGGATATGACTGCCGGTTTGTCGGGTAACCTGGTAACCGAGTTTGCGGAGGGCTTGTGCGAGGTCGTTCCCGAAAGGTCTCGGGGAAGCCTCATACGGCGATGACTTCCTCCCGAACGTGGTGCAGCCTGACGACTTTGGGCGCTTTCCCTTCATCGAAGTGGCAGCGTACGGCGTCGCGGACTTTTGCGTGAAGCTCACTGAGCGTGTCGGCTTCGGTGAAAATCGATGCGCCGAGCGCGCGCGCCGTGAGGCCTCCCTCGGGTGCTTCTTCCACGACAAAAATCAACTCGTCCATGAGAGCGCCCTCCAAACTGACCGTAATCCTACCACAAATTCTTGCAGAATTCTCTGTACAGCGCATCCGCCGGCTCATGGCGCCGCCGCGCCCCAAACCGAGGAAGATTGGATTCCGCGCATAATCTATAGGGTCTCAGGCCGGGCCGCAGGGGGGAAGAGGGAGTTCGACGGCGGGGTCAGGTTTGGGACATGGAGGCGGACACCAATTCTTGGTCTCTAAGCTAATTAAACGACAGCCGCTGCTATTTCGCCTGCGATGATTGTTTCGATGTAGCCTTTGTCTTTGCCTTCACCAAAGAAAAGGATGTGCGCGTCTGCATACTTCTGTTTGTCCCATTCTGGACCATGTTTCTTCCGCAAATCGTCGTATAGCGTGGCTGAGACGATGAACGAATCCAGCGTCAGGTTTTTTACTTTGGACCGCTTCAGCGCATCTGAGGTTTGGGTCTGAAGCTTTTTGTGGAGATCGATCTTCGGATTGATGGAAGGGTGGCTCTCGTTGAGCATTCCGTGAGGCTCGATAAAAACGAGCCGCTGCGTTTCTCCCTGCGTCACCCAAAGAATAAAATCTGGGTAAAAGCCGCTGTCCTCGAAAAAGCCGATTCCTTTCCCACGACTCAAGTTGCGGAGGAGAAAAAGCTCTTTGTCCTCCAGCACGGCCGGCTTGGACAAGCAAAAGTCGAGAAGGTCTTGTACGAAATGCCGTTCGCTCTCGTTCAAGGCAGGAGGCGCGCACTTCACCTTACTCCCCTTCTGAATTAGTAGCGGCTGATACAAATGCCGGTCGAGATAAACCCCTGGCAGGTCGGCGCATAGCTCTTTGTAGATGCGTTTTCCTTCGTCGATGACGCCTTTGATGGCTTTGACCAAATCCCTGTCACTACGTGGAACCTTTATAATGTAGCCTTGGAACTTCGGATTCTCCTTCACGCAGTAGCCTAGGAAATTCTGGTCATCCTTCTTGAGCGGAGCGTAAACCATTTTCTCCGAGTCCCATCGCTGCTGCCGCTTGCGGTAGAAGCTCTCGACATATTTCTTCAGCACGCCCGCTATCACGGTCTGCAATTGCGCAACCTGCTCGGTGAATGCGGGCTTTAAGAGGCTCTCGCCACAAATCAGGCCATACAGTTTTGGGTCATCGGCAGTCAGAATTTGGCGCGGATGCTCCGGCCTGATGAGGAGGTTGTGGAAGCCGCGTTCATTCTTGAACTCAACCATGTCGAGGTAAAGCTCCTCCCAATTCAGCCAGACCAATTGTTCCGGCGGCACCCACCGTTCGACGCCACCAATGTAGCTCGCTGTTTGAAACGCTCCTCCGGCGCTCCCGATATGTTCCACCTTCACAGAGAAATCCAGCACCACCTTTGCTGCCGGATCGGCTTCGAGCAGGATGCACTCGTTGTCCACAAACCGGTTCTCTTTAGGCAGACGCGGAACAATGAGCCCTTTCTTCAAAAAGTCGTTGTTTCGTTTGATGGGCAGCTTCAGCTCCACCTCGCCAAGCGGTTCGATGCCCTCACGCTCCAGGTAGTCGCGGAACTGGGTCATGTAGTTGGCGCGAATGGCAAAGATGTTCAGCTTTTCTAGCAACTCAATCCCGGTGGGATGCTCGCCCGGCAGCGTGGAGCTTCGCTTCAAGCTCCGGTTGAGCCCCTTCAAGCGGACACCCCGCCCGAAAAGCTGGATGATTTCAGAGCCTTCACTACGCCCGATGTTCAGCAAGCCCATGTTCGTCACACGCCAGCTGTCCCACCCCTGCATGAACTTCTTCGCGCCGATGAGGACGTTGATGCGCGATTCCGGTTTTTTAATGTTCTCGAACAATCCTTCGGCTATCTGGTCCTCATCCACTTCCACATCAGGGCATTGCTCTTCAATGAGGCCCTTGAAACTCGCGGTATCGCCGATGTATATGAGGCCAAAGTAGTGCTCCGCGCCGCTCACTTTCAGGCCCAGTTCGCCGGCTTTGCCCTTGATGTCCCCCACATGCAGCCGCCCGCCGGTGGGTGCGTGAAAGACGCGCTTGAGCAAGTCACGGTGAATTGCGTCCGCGTCCTTGTTCCAAGCCTTCAGATTCTTGAAGCGAGTCGCAAAGACATCGTATCCGCCTTCATCTTCAATCCCGCTCTTCCCTTCCAGAATCCGTTTGATGGACTTCTGCGCCCAACCGTGTTTGTTCCGCAAGAAGGCATCAAGGAATTTCACCACGGTGAGGACGTCTGACCCCTGTGCCTGCTTGCTGGTGTTGACCGTGCTTCCGACGAACACCCACAGCGGATCAGCCAGGTGGTAGTGCAGCATCGCGTCTGACTTCGTTTGAAACGCCCGCTTCTGCTCGTGGAACGCCAGCAAGTTCGCCAGCAAGAGCGTCCTTGTTTGTTCGTCTGTCGTCTCGTGCTTCAAATTCAGCACATCGAAATCTTTCCCGAAACCGTCACCGTAAAAATATTTGTAAGAGTAGTCGAAGAGAATCGCCTTACCGTATTCCTGCGTCATCTTATCGTCGCGCGCCGTCGTCATCGCCTGACCGAACGTCGCGCTGTATTCAAACGTGAAGCCCGTCTCGGCCAGCTTGTCGCGGTTGCCGATCCATTTGCCGGCCTCGCTGCTCGCACCCTTGTGGCCCTCATCCACGAAAATGAGATTGTTCCCCTCAAACGCCTCCACCGGCACACTCACACCTGAGCCTTTTTTCTCCTCCACCAGCTTCGTGATTTCAATGACGCGCACCGTGTTTTTCTTTACCGCCTCGAAGCCGCTGTCCTCCAGCGAAAACCGCGCGCAAGGGATACCAGCCGCATCCATGTTCTCCAAATGCTGTTGCGAAAGCCCCTCGTCCGGCGTCACGAGCAGAATGTTATCCGGCGGGTTCGGACAGTAATGAAGGAACTGCCGGTAGTGGAAATGCATCAGAATCGTCTTGCCGCTCCCGGTCGCCATCCAGAATGCCAGCTTAGTCAAGTCCTCATCAGTGAACTCCTGGGCTTGCGCGTCCATTACCCCATGCTTGCTGTTCTGTTGGTCCGCAAACTCATTCAACTCCTTGCGCAGCGTCTTCTCGTGGTTAAACCGCCGATCCAAAAACAACTCAGTGATGAGCAGGGAGAGGTGCTGAAAGTATCGTAGCGTGAGCAGTTCCTTCCGGTGCTTGTTGAAGTAGGCGAGATGGCCCCGGATGTTCACATCGTAACGTTCCAGGGCTTCTTTGGGGACTTGGCATTTCGAGCCGCGGGAAAGAATCCGCTGAACCAAATGTGAACACCCCGCGCTGTCAAAGCCTTCCTCTACTTCGTGTAGATCCTCCAGCATCGTCTTGTTGGAGGAATAGCCGAGCATGTGACAGCCCCACGCAGACAGCGCGAGCCGCCGCTCCAGCTTGACGTAGTCACTCGCGGGCATGCCTATTCTTCGCTGAACATCAGACGCTTGAAGACCGGGTCGAGCGAGCGGGCGTCGGGAATGAAGCTGTCTGTGTTAACGAAGATGTCCTCCGCGCCTTTGGTGAGGTCGTGCTGCTTCACAAACTCGCGGTCCGCCTCAAACTCTTTCTTTCCCCAACCGGTGATGGTGCGCCAGAGGATGACGGTTTCGCGCCCTTCGGCCCGGCCCCGATAAACTAGGTAACGCGTCCCCTTGTTATCGTAAACCTGGCGTGACTTCACGTGCAGACCGATCAGGTAGTTGAACGTCTCCGGCAAATCCACCGGCAACGGCTCGTCCTGGCCGTGGCGGCGCAGCTTGTAGTCAAACGGCGCGTCCAGCTTGGCCACGTTCAGCAGCGTCTCGCTCTCCTTCGTCTCGAAATCGAGCATGTAGCTGAGGACGTAATCCTCCAATTGCAACATCGCCTGCTCGTCCGCCGACTGAAAGGTGATGTTGTCCAGCGCGTCCTCGTAGGATTCGAGACGCATGTATTTGAAAGCATGACTTGAACCCTGCCGCGACACTGGCTTTCCGTCCTTCCAATCCTTCGAGTAAATTACCCTTTCAATCCTTGGCCTTAGAACCGTGAAAAAGTATTCCTCCATCTCGCAGAGAAAATATTGCCTCCGACTGTCTTCGTCGGTTCGGTTCATCTCGATTACTGCATGTGCGGTTGTGCCAGAGCCGCCAAAGTAATCGAGAATAAGGCATGACTCATCCACGCCCAATGCGCGGATACAATCTGAGGTCGTATGAATCGATTTGGGAAAGGAAAACTGTTCCTCGCCAAGAATGTGCTTCAGCAAAGTACTGCCGTATTCCGCCGCATTGTAGCGAGGATCGGTCCAAATTGTCCGATAGGATTCGGCGTCCTTGCGCAGGTATGGCACCATCTTGCTTTCCCGTCCGGTTCGCAGCTCAACCTTGTCAAGAATCTTTCTCAAGGAGGCGCCCTTATAACGCCATTTTCGTTCTCCACCGTCGGAATCAATCGGCCAGAGTTCTGTCACGCCATCCTTACGCACCACTTGACTCCCCTTCGGATGAAAGTCGTCCGAGGGCACATCGCCCACATCAAAAACCTTCCCGCTTTTTACTAGAATCGGATAGAACATGCTCTTTCCTTCCCAGCGGGTTGAAACGGAACCGGTCTTCATCAGTGGCTTGGATTTGTCTTCCCCTAATAAACGTTTCGCCAATTCGTCTCTCGGGTTGCGCACAAAGTAGGCATATTCGTGCGTGTAGGAGAACCCCTTTCCTTGTATCCCCCTCGGATTATGTACAATTCCCACACACGTGATTTCGTGGTCAGGAAAGAGCCGCTGAAGTAGTAAACCAAGACTCTCCTGTTCGTTTTCATCAATTGCAATCACATGTGGGACCCCCGCCGTAAGAGCAAGACTCAAACAGAGCCTGTTCTCCATCATGGTGATCCACGACGAATGCTTGTATGTGTTCTTGTATATTATCTCGCTTGTCTTCGCGTTGTAGGGAGGATCAATGTAAACAGCGACATCTCGCTCATTTAGCCAGGCAAACATTGAACGAAGAGCTTGGAGATTGTCGGAGCAAACAAGCGTTCCATCTATCCCTACCTCCAGAGTTTCTCTCCCAGCTAGAATCTCTTTCGATGAGAGCAGCTTGGATACAAAGTCATCGGAGAAAAAACACGTATCTAACACAAGGCTTGGCTGCGATTTGAGGAAGTCTATCTTGAGTGGTTCGCTGTAACCTGGCTGGGTTGTGTCGCGTTTGATCTCATGGATATAGAACAGTCGTTTCCATTCCTTAATCTGAGCCTTGTTCTTCGTAATTTCGGTATACAGTTCATCCGGAACGCGGTCAAGTGTGACGCAGTAGTGGACTTCGGTAACGAACTTCTTCTTCTCGAACAGCCGCTTCTGGAAGTCCTCAATCTGAGCAACGAACGCAATGATTGTGCGGCCGACAGCCTTGATAGCGCGAAGCATCTGGAACCAGTTCTCGGCACGCGCCTCGCCGCCCGCTTCCAGTTCGTCGAGATTGAGCACTTCGTTCTTTAGGTAGAAGTCCAGTTCGCGCTCCAGGAAGCCCTTGAGGTCTTTGTGGATGAAGAAGTCGGAGCTGTTCTTGCGCGCATAGGTGCGCAGGTGGTGGTCGAGCAGGCTGACCGGGTTGCCGTCTGTGTCTTTGCGCTTCTCGTGGAGCAGCGCAGCCAGAGCGTCGGTATTGGACTTTGCGGCGGCGGCAATCTTCGGCGAGGCCTCAGACAGAATCGTCTCCTGCGGTTTGGATTTGAAAGTAATTTCTTCTTGTGGCGTGAGCGGACGGTATTCAAACGGAATGATGAGCGCGCGCGCTTTCGCGTCGAGTGCTACATCCGCAACGCGAGGGACAAAGAATCGTTTCGCTCCTTTGACGTTGTTCTGTTCGACATCGGCGTTACGCAGCTTGAAGCGAACGGTCCAGCCGCCGTGTTTGTAGCTGTAGTCGGTGAAGTTCTCGCCGGTCTTGATATAGTATTGATCGCTGTTAGCCCAGTGGAGATGGACTTCCTCGCCGTTGTATGGGATAGCGTATTTCTCGCGCTTGGAGTAACGACGCAGCGACATGAAATCGCCCTCGTCGTAGTAACGGCTAAAGAAAGTGTAGAGATGGTTGAAAATCTCCGACTCCAGTTCAGGGCTGGACTTCGCTTTAGCTCCTCTTTCCCGAATCTCCAGGTATTGCTTACCGCGCGGCGTGTTGGCGTATTTCTGATCGAGGTTTCCCTCAGCGTCCAAAGCGTCCTCGCCAAGGTTCTCCCTGATCTGCGCGGCTACTTCCGCGAGCTGCTGCGCGAGCCCCGACTCCTGTGCGAGCATCCCTGACGAGAGCTCCGCTACCACGCTATCGAGCAGGTCCTTCTCAATGAATCGCTCGATGACGGCCCGCTTGTAGTTCATGATGCGGTAAATGCCGAAATCCAATTCGGCACAGTCAAACTGGAAGAGCTTCTTCAGCAGCTCCTGAAACTTTTCACGCGGTGTCGGCATTTCTATCACTCAGCGCTGGGTTTGAACCTGATCGTTGGGCAGGAATGGTAGCACTACAAGCTCATAAAGTCATGCATAGCGCTATGCGCAGAAGCCAATACGGCAATGGGAAAGCTCATCGGTCATAAGTGGAGGCCATCCTCGTTTTAGGTTTAGACACGGACTCCCTCAACAATGTTACTTCCATAGCCCCGCCCCTATGAATTGTCACGGAAGGCGTGAGGGGGAAGGGCGGCGCGCGAATCGAAAAGGATACAGGGAGGGGAAAGAATGGCTTACGAGCGGGTCCTGCCCTCGCATAGCCCAGCGCAGTTGGGCGTTTCGCCGTCGAAGTCCCGGAACCCGGCTGTACGCCCCGCGCTGCTTCTGGGCGCCCATGCGGTGTCACCCGCAAGAGGTTGAGGCGCGCCGATGGGGGGAGGAAGGTAAAGATGTTGGGAGTGAGATAGAGGGCGAAGGCTAGGAGCGGAAGCCGGGGGAGCGCGAGGGGTGGTTCGGTTTGTATCCGGCGAGATACATGCGGGGAAATTCAGGCGCGAATCGCCCGAGCGAGATCGGTGGAACTCGCCCCGAGCACAAGGAGCGAGCTGACGAGCAGGTCCATGGAAACGGAGGGGTCGCCCGCCTCCATCTTGGCGACGCGGGACTGACTGGAGCGCAGCCGCTTTGCGAGCTCGACTTGCGACACTCCGCGCCGCTGTCGCCGATCGCGCAGGGTCCTGCTCAGGGCCAGCTTCATCTCGATGAGCGCGGCGTCGGCGTCCGACAGGCCCAGAAAGTCCTGCACCGACCCGACGGCCCATCCGGCCGCTTCGAGCTTGGTTCGCTTGCTCTTTTTCATGCTCGCCCCTCCCCTTCGCCGGTCAGGCGGTCGTACTCGCGCAGCCGGCGCTTGCAAGCGTCAATCACGGGTCTCGGCGTCCTCGTCGTCTTTTTGCTGAAGACCTCCAGGATGACGACAGCATCAGGATCGGCCCGGTACATGATACGAAACGTGGCGGCCGCATCGTTGACGCGCAGCTCATGGCACCGGGGCCCGATGGCCGGCATCGGCCGGGAGTGCGGCAAGCCCAACGTTTCGCCGCGCTGCAAAAGCCTGAGCAGGTACCCGGCTTCGATTCTGGCTTCCTTGGAGAACGGCGGCGTCTTCACTTCGCCGCGCAGCCAGACGATCGGCTTGCTTTCCTCGGGCTTGCTCATCAGGCTCGCCCGCCTCGCTCAACCATTGTATGTCAGATATGACATAGTGTCAATACGGTCACAGATTGCGTCCTTAAACGATAGACACGGGCCTGCCTGGAAAAGTTACTTTCAGAGCCAAGCCTTTATGAATTGTCACGGAAGGCGTGAGGGGGAAGGAAAATGGTCGGAAAGGGCGCACGGCTGTGCGCCCCTACACGGGGAAAACACCAGGGCGTGATGAATCACGCCCCTACCGGATCGTCGAGAAATCCACCTCCCAGGACATGGCGTCGCCCATCGGCGGAAAAAGCGTGATCTTGGTGGGAGCTTTGGGGTCGAAGGAGCCGTACGCAAAGGACGCCGCGATCTTTCCCCGGTAGGCCGGGCCCTTCTCGTTTTTCTTGGCCTTGTCCGGTTTGGCCGCCTCGCCTTTGATCATCTTGCCGCCCTGCTCCAGGGTCGCGCTGGAGCCTTCGGCAAAGTCCACCGTATCGCCGCAAAAATCGAACACGATCTTCAGCCGTTTCGATTCCGCCGTCTTCTTGATCGCATCATCAACCTTTTCCTTGTCCCGCTCCGCACGCTCGGGATCAGCCGCGACCAGGGCTCCCAGGCGATTGAGACCAACCGTCTTGGTCTGGATTTCCCCGCCCCCGCCGCAGAGGTCTTTGGAGAGATCGGCGCCGAACCGGGTCGGCAACGCCTTGACCTCTTTCGTCTGCTTCCCGTCTTCAACAGCCTTCTTCACGGCAACGGCATCAAGCTCCACATCAATCGCGCCGGCCGTTCCGGCCGCCCGACCCACCATGCCCGCCC
>Ga0080064_1005223_pt1 | contig 15537 bp, 18 predicted proteins | sample Subgrocontami54m_FD_69260 | JGI IMG/M metagenome (GOLD analysis project Ga0080064, IMG submission 69260) | Subsurface groundwater microbial communities from S. Glens Falls, New York, USA - GMW46 contaminated, 5.4 m (SPADES assembly) (version 2) ...
CGGAACTCGGAAAGGGCGTTGCGCCCGCGCAGGCTGAGGAATTGCGGCATGAAGTCGGCGCGCTGTCCGTAAAACCGGATTTTACCCGAAAGCGCCGCCTGCCGCAGTCTGGAGTGCCGTCGTAGTTGGGTTAAACTAGCCGAAAACCATTCCCCCAGCCATGACATTTGAATCACGCGAATTCGTGCCGGTGTATCGCACCGGCGAGATACGCGACATCGAAACCCGGACACTTGAGGGCCTGCAACCGCCCGGGCTGATGGAGCGTGCCGGACTGGCTGCGGCGGAAATTGCGCGCAGCATAGCCGCGAGCGGCGGCCGCGTGCTGATTTTCGCCGGACCCGGCAATAACGGCGGTGATGCGTTCGTCGTCGCGCGTCACCTCAAATCATGGTGGTACAGGGTGAGCGTAGTTTTCACCGGGGATGCGGAAAAGCTTTCCGCCGATGCCAAGGCCGCGTATGCCGCCTGGCGCGACAGCGGCGGCGGCACCGTTGAGGACATCCCCGCCGGCGAGCGCTGGGATCTGGTGATCGATGGCTTGTTCGGCATCGGCCTGCAACGCGAGCTCACCGGGAAATACGCCGCGCTGATCGCGGTAATCAACGCGTTGGGTGCACCGGTGCTGGCGATCGACGCACCCAGCGGGCTGGACGCCGATACCGGCCGCGTAATGGGAAGCGCCGTGCGCGCGAACCACACGGTGACATTCATCGGACTGAAACCAGGATTGCTCACGCTTGACGGGCCCGAACATTGTGGCCGGGTCCATCTGTGCGCGCTCGGGCTCGATCCAGCGGCACTGCCCGCCGCGAAAGGCGCTGTCATCGGGAGCGCGGCGGTCGCCACCGCGTTACCCGCGCGGCGCGCCAACAGCCACAAGGGCGATTATGGCAGTCTCGGCATCCTCGGTGGTGCGCCCGGCATGGTCGGCGCTGCATTGCTCGCTGGACGCGCCGCGCTCAATCTCGGTGCGGGCCGCGTCTATCTGGGGTTCCTCGGTGCGGACAGCCCCGGCGTCGATCCGCTGCAGCCTGAACTGATGCTGCGCACGGCGGATGAGGTGCTCAAGCTCGATCATCTCAACTGCCTCGCGGTCGGACCCGGTCTGGGACAATCGCCGGACGCGCATCAGGTCCTCGCCGCGGCTCTGCACGCCGATCTGCCGCTGGTGCTCGATGCCGATGCGCTGAATCTGATCGCCTTCGATGCGGGTTTGCAACAACTCGTGAGCCAACGCGCCGCGGCAACGATACTCACCCCTCATCCCGCGGAAGCAGCGCGGCTGCTGGAAGGAACAACAGCAAGCGTGCAGGCTGACCGCATCGCCGCCGCGTGCGCAATCGCGGCGCGTTATCGCAGTTTCGTGGTGCTGAAAGGCGCGGGCAGCATCTGCGCGCTGCCCGACGCCGCATGGTTCATCAATACGAGCGGCAATCCGGGAATGGCGAGCGCCGGCATGGGGGATGTGCTGACCGGCATTATCGGCGCGCTGCTTGCACAAGGTGCGGATTCGAAGGCTGCGCTACTCGCCGGCGTGCATTTGCACGGCACTGCGGCCGACGCGCTGGTTGCCGCCGGCACCGGTCCAGTCGGCATGACCGCCGGCGAAGTAACAGTTGCGGCGCGCGTCCTGCTCAATCGCCGATTCGTGCCGGATTAAGCCATAAACCTTTAAAGGGCTGCGATGGGTTTTTCCAGTTGGCTCGCAGTGGGTGGTGGCGCCGCCGTCGGCGCATGGTTGCGCTGGGGACTGGGCATTGCGCTCAACCCGGTTTTCCCCACCGTACCACTCGGCACGCTGGCTTCCAACCTGGTCGCCGGCTTTCTGATGGGTATTGCGATGGAGCTCGTCACCCGCAATGCCTCGATGCCGCCTGAAATAAGACTGCTGATGACCACCGGATTTCTCGGCGGGTTATCGACCTTCTCAGCCTTCTCCGCCGAAATCGTCACCCTGCTTTCTCACAAGGAATATCTGTGGGGCGCTATTACCCTCTCGGCTCACGTCGTGGGTTCCGTCGTCTTGACCATACTCGGCATTTACGTCATACGCCTGATTTTTCCGCTGGAGGCTGCATGAAAGGCACTCTGCTCAGGTTTTACATGCACGAGAACCACAAACACGGCCATATCCTGCTCTACGAATGGCTGCTCGAGCAGGCGAAGCAGGCCGGCATTCACGGCGGCTCAGCTTTTCGCGCCATTGCCGGGTTCGGCCGCCACGGCAAGCTTCACGAGCAACACTTCTTCGAGCTGGCAGGCGACCTGACCGTGCAAGTCGATTTTCTCGTCAGTAACGACGATGCCGACAGGTTGATCGACCTGTTTCGGCGCGAAAACATCCATGTGGTGTTCGCGCGTTTCGAGGCCGATTTCGGCGTCATCAACGGTGACGAGACGGCGTGCTGACGCAGAGATAGCAGTTCTGCACCTGCCGCAAAGGCCTGCGCAATCCCTGCGATCAGGCAGTGATGCGCCTCACTGCTTCGCGGGCTGAAAAATCAGAAAATACTGGTTCGGCAGAAAAGCATGCTCCTGGACCAGTGCGTAGCCGGCACCCTTCAACTCGGTTTTCACGCGGTCAGGCGCGATCCGCACGCTCTGGGGAGGGCCGTCGGGCGAGTCCATGCGAAAGTCGATGATTGCAATACGGCCGCCCGGTTTGAGCGATTCGCGCAGCCTGCGGAAGTAGCGATCGCGATCCCCGACGTGATGGAACACGTCCACCATGATGATCAGGTCCACTTTTTCCGGCAGGCGCGGGTCGCCGGGCGTACCATTTACCGCGGTGATGTTGTTCAGCCCCTCGCGCTTTGCGCGCCCGGCAAGGTACTTCACCATGTCGGGCTCGGTATCGACACCGTAGACCCGGCCCTTCGGCACCATGTGCGCAAAGCGCGCCGAAAAGTAACCGGTGCCGGAACCGATGTCCGCGATGACCGCATCGGGTTTGAGCGCCAGCGCCTGAATTACTTCGTGCGGCTTTTGCCATGCGTCGCGCGCCGGATCGTCGAATATCCGCGCCCATTTCTCCGCGCCGCCGAAGCTGTGCTGATGGGTTTGGGGGGATTGTGCCGCTGCGGGTGCCGCCAGTGACAAAACGTAACCCAGCGCGATGACGGCCGCGGTGTTCAATGCAGGTCGAATCATGTTCTGCCTTCGCGTAATTGTCGTATCGCGAGCTTGGCAGACCTGATCGCGAGTTGCAAGGACGCCGCGTCAGAGGATGATTCTAAAGGTTCCGTCCCCGCCGTAGCTCACCTTGGCGTCGAGAAAATAGACGTTCAAATCGGCGCGCAGCAACTTGGCCGTATCGTAGGCTTCGCCGGAGCGCGCGCCGGTGGAGCAGACGAAAACGATCACCTGGTCCGTAGGCAGGGAGCCGATTTTCTGCGCCAGTTCGGCCATGGGAATATTGACTGCTCCCTTGATCGTGCCTGCTGCGTACTCCTTCGGGTCGCGGATGTCGATCACGAGCAGCGCGCCCGGATTCTCCTGCATGGTGCGCTCGAACCATGCCGTCGAAACCGAGCCTTTCTCTTTGCCCAGCTCGACCTTGACGCCCGTTTGTGGTGCAGCCGCGGCGGCGGCAGGCATCGCGGCCGCTTTGGGCGCGCCGTAGAGTTTGAGCCAGTCAGGATGGCCCAGGGCGTAGGTTTTGACGTTGGTGTAGCCGAGTTTGCGCGCCTTCTCGGCCGAGTTCGGGCTGAGCGGACATGCAAGCCCGCCGCAGTAGAAAATCAACTCGGTCGCCTTGTTCGCCGGCAGCTTGTCGGCATGCTTGTCGAATTCACTGTCTGAAATATGCACCGCCGTGGGGATCATGCCATCCTTGTCGACGACGCGCTTGGGTCGCGAATCGACCAGCAGGTAGCTGGCCTTCTCGTCGATCAGTTTCCTGACGTAGGCGCCTGCGACTGCTCCGAACTCTCCCTTGGCGACCCACTCGGGATAACCGTTGGCATACACCCTGACATTGGTGTAGCCGAGCGCCTCGGCTTTCTTCGCCGAGTTGTGGCTGAGCACGCACTCGGGGCCTTCGCAGTAATAGATCAGCAGCATGCCCTTGTCCTGCGGCAGCTGGTCCTTCATCTGCTCGAACCGGTCGTCCGGAATGCTGATCGAACCCGGGATGTGGCCGGGGTTGAACTTGCGCGCGACCGGCCGCGCATCGATCAGCATCACGCCTTTCCTGGGCGGGATGGCAACCCATTGTTTGACGAAATCGAAGTCAACCACGTGCTTGTAATAATTGGCTTGCGCGGCCTGCAGGTTTGCCGCCTGGGCATACGCCGGGGTGGTCCAGATGACGGCGGGCAGCGCTGCGGGCAGAGTCAGCATCAACGCGACTCCAAGACTTTTCAGTTGTGTACGCACGGTGATCTCCTTAAGGGTCAGTGAAGTGGGTTTTACAAAACGGTGAATTTTTCGGATGATTCGTTGTAGCGGACCAAGAGATACCAGAACAGCAGAAGTCCGAACCCCACCAGAAAAGTCCATTCCCAACCGCCCAGCATGTCGGGCAGATAGGCCTGGATGCCGACCTTGGTGAATTCGAGGCCGTCGAGATTCACATCGACTGTCATTACGTCCCACCGACGCATGAGGCCGGAGAACGTCGAGCCGCCCCAGGCGAAAAAGACGATCGCGACCCAAAGCTTGAGATTTCCCTCGGCGGCGCGCCACATGGCGCCCGAGGCGCAGCCGCCGGCGAAGATCATGCCGACGCCGAAGATCACGCCGCCAAGCAGTGAGCCTGCCCAGAAGGTCGCCGGAATGGCGATGTAAGGGTCGATCACCTTTTTCTGGAACAGCAGCGAGGCCAGCGGGATGGCGATCGCCAGCGCCAGGATCAGCGCCTTGGTCATTTCGCCCTCGGCCGTCATGAAGGGCTCGCGAAAGCCGCGAGCGAAGCACAGGCGCGAGCGGTGCAGGATGAAACCCATGGCAAAGCCGGCGATCACGATGATTGCGCGGTTGGCGAGTTTCTCGTCTGCGGCGTAAGCCCAGATGAGCGTCCAGGTGACGATTACCGCCGCGGCGAGGAAGCCGAACAGCGGATAGCGTTCGCGCGACGAAGACTCGCCCGACGCCGGCGCCTGCATGCCCCAGTTTATGTTGTCCAGCGTCCAGAGCAGGAGCCTGAGGCCGATCACGGCGCCAGCCATGAGGCCCAGCGCCATCATCCAGCCGGCCGGCGAGGAATGCAGCGCCGGCGTGAAGAAGCCGCCCGTGGTGCAGCCGCCGGCCAGCGTCGCGCCGACGCCCATCAGGGTGCCGCCGAGCGCGCCCCAGACGTATTCGAGTTTCGGCGCGCGATTGATGCCGAACTGGCGCGACATCAGTGCCGCGGTGAACGCCCCGATCAGCAGGGTAATATTCATCAGCGACATGCGGTGCAACAGCGGACTGTCGAGGTCGGTCTTGATCTTCAGCGCCGCGCCCAGGCCGATTGCGCTGTTGAACCAGTCGCCCCACAATTTGAGGCCGCCGAACACGCCCCAGAACAGGCCACTGATCATCAGGCCGAGAATGACCATCACCAGCAGGATCGCGCCCACGTAAGGCGACCACGGTTCGACGAAAATGCGCTCGTAATCGGCCTTGAAGCCGCCGCGCCAGGATGCATCTTCGGACATGCTACATGCCTAGCTGCACCCGGCCGGCGAATCGCCGTCCTTGGCGCTCTTGTGCAGGAACGCCTTGACGTCATCGAGTAGCTCCTTCTCAGGCACGGCGGAAAATTTCGCCGCCGCCGCGTTCGTCGCCTTGATACTGTCGCGGTATTGCGTGCTGAAAAAGTGCTTGACCGTGACTTTGCCTTTGCCGTGCTTGTCGGCCTGGAAAAAGGCTGCCCATTCCGCCTGGGTCTTCTCGTTGGGCCCGATGGCTTTCTTCATTTGGGCGGTGTGGCAGGTAGTGCACACCTGACGATAATAGACGCGCCCGCGCTTCCAATCGCTGTCGTAGGCCTGTGCCGCGCTCATCGCACCAGCGCCCAGCGCGACCGCCAGTACTTGCAATCCCAATTTGCGTTTCATGTTCAAATCTCCTGTACGTCCAATGGATAGATTTCCCGCCCGCCCTCAACGGCTGCGTTCGAGGTTCGCGGCGGGTTTGTCAGCGTCCACATCCTCCCAGCCGGTGATCATCGCCTTGATGTGGGCAAACGGCGTATGGCCGGTGGTGGAGAGGTAGATGTGGGCGAGCATGAAAATCAGCATCATGAAAGCGGCCGCGGTATGCACCAGTGCAATCGTGCCGAGTTGCAGACTGGCGAGGCCGGCGATCTTCGCTGCGCCGAGTTCGTTGTAATAGAGGTAGAGCAGACCGCTCGCCCAGATCAGCGGATTGATGAACAACTTGACGAGCAGATAGGCCAGCCGCTGCAGCGGATTGTGCTTGCTCAGCTGGGTGACGCGGAAAGGGTGCTGTGCGCCGGTGAAGATCCCCACCAGGTAGTAATTCAACATGGCGGCGACGTTCCTGCCGGTCGGAATGTATTGCTTCCATTCCCCGGTGGTGAAGTGCCAGAAGATCGCGAACAACCACAGGCCGATCAGCGTCCACGCCGCCATCGTGTGCAGGTTGGCCGCCTTCTCCCAGCCGAACAGCGCGTAGGTGCCGTGGATTTCAAAACCGGTCAGCAGCATGAAAATGATGAGCGCGGCCTGCGCCCAGTGCCAGAAGCGTTCGAAGCGCTTGAAAATATAGATGCGTGCCATGATCGGTTTCCTCTTACTTATTGCGCCGGGATACGACGACGCGCCCGAGGCCGTGGACTAGCGTGCCGAGCAGCGCCAGTACCGCCAATGCCCAGCCGCCAGTGTCGAGCCAGCTTGCGTGGTCGCTGGCGCGGCCCGGTATGTAGATGCCGGGCACTTTCTCCAGGCGACCGCCGGATGCGTGACAGTCATCGCAATGCAGGGCGTCCTTGGCCGGCGCCACCATGTGGGTAATCGGCCAGGTGCTTTCGGTGGCGACAAAATCGACTTTGCCAGAGAACGGTGCGCCGACCGACGCCATGCCGACAGCCACGGCTTTCTCCCAATTGAAGTTGGTCCAGAAGGCGGTGTCATCGTTGCCCGCCATGTGCAACACGGCCAGCGTCTTGTTGACCGGGTCGTAGGCCTGTTTGCCGCGCATGATCTTGACCGGCCATATCAGCGACTTGCCGTCGCCGGCACTGCCTTCGAAGTGATTGATCCGGGTGGGCTGGTCGCTTTTCTCGACTTTGTCGCTGCGCAGTGTGTATCGCACCCTGCCGTTGAACCACTGATAGTCGGGCACGACGTTCTCGCCGAGCACGAAATCACCTTTGGCGGCTGTATAGATATCGCGGCCCTTGGCGTCTTTCGTGATCAGCGGTTTGCCATCGGGCCCCATCTTGCCCGCCGTCGACCAGTCCCAGGACATTTTGGTGGCGACGCCGCCGCGCGCGTACTTGGGAATATGGCAAGTCTGGCAGGCCACTTTGTCGGTGTGGTCGTTGAGCTTGGCGACTTTCTTGTGCGGCGCCTGGCCGTGACAGGCCTGGCAGGTGGTCGGGTTGGTGGTGTACTCCTTGCCGCGCAGATGCGCGCCACCCTTGTCCTGCGCGGTCGGCGCGTAACGGCTGCCGGGCACCTGGTGGCCTTGCGTCATGTGGCAGGTGGCACAGGAGAAGTTGTGGCCGGTGGCATCCATGTGCACGTCGAGCGCCTTGTCCGGCGACGCCAGCGAACTGTCCATGTCGCCGTGCTTGACGCCATCACCGCCGCCGCCGAAGAAATGGCAGGCGCCGCAGTTGTCACGGCTGGTCCTGGCGACCGCCTGCGCGATTTTCTTCAAATCGATCGGTTTGATCATCTTGCCCGAGCCGGGCGGGAATTCCATCGCCCTGGTGACCACGTTTCCGGCGAGACCTGCCGGCTTCCTGTAGTTGCCAGTGCTGTCGTGACAGACCAGGCAATCGACGCTGACTTCCGAAGTGAAGTCGAATTTGTCGTCTTTCCAGCCGTAACCGATGTGGCAGCTATTGCAGGCCGCTTCGTTGGATGCCACTGAGGTACAGAAGTTGTTGATGACAGTCTTCTTGCCCAGGAGCTGGCCCTCCGGGCTCCGGTATTCCCACTTCCAGTGCTGAGTTTTATGAAGCTGCTTCGCGGCCTCCGTATGGCAGGAAAGACAGGCCTTGGTGACTTCCGGTCCGGAATTGAATTCCTGCTGCAGCGCCTTGAATTTGGTGTGATCGGAGGTGGACTTGAGCAGTTTTTCCGATGCTGGATCGGAGGCGGCATGTACCGCCGGAGTAAGGAACATGGAAGCCACAATGGCAACCACGAGAATTGCAACGCGCATTACCGTCTCCTTGGGTAAAGAAATGGTCTTGACGGCCGGTACGCGGCCTGTCAGAACACCTTTAGCAAGGGTATACCCTTAGTCCATGCCGGGCTTTGCGCTAAATCAATATATTAGACTTTCCTGATATTTAAGCCCCGAGGAATTCCGAAATCCGAACGTCGATTTGATCAGCGCGTAATTGCTGCAAGCACGCCGGCGGCGATGCGGCGCGGCCGCTCGCCGTTTCAAGCGATGGCCAGCAGCTTGCCGCCCGCGACCACCATCACCACCGCAAGGGTGGTAATTAGCCCCCGCTGCGACAGCTTGCTCAAACCCAGCCATGTGCCCACCAGCGTTCCGGCGACCGCTGCTGTTGCGAACCATGGCAGCTCGACTGGCAGCGTACCGGCGCTGACGGAACCCGCCACCAGCGCCACCGCGGAATTGACCAGAATGAATGGCGCCGCAATGCCGGCTGTTGTTTTCGGCCCGCTCCATTGAAGCAGCAGCAGTACCGGGCTCAAAAAAATCCCTCCACCAGTGCCGGTAAGGCCCGAGACGAGCCCGATGACTGCACCGATCGGTACTGCGAGTGCACCCTGCACTGAAACGCCGGCATCGTCGCCACGGAAACCCCTACCGTGTACGCGCCACACCAGCGTTGCTGCCGACGCCAGCAGCACTGCCCCCACTACGGCATAGTAAGTTCCTGGCGGCAGCCGCATCGCGCCTCCATAAGCAGCCAGGGGCACCGAGCCCAGCAGGAATGGCCACAGCGCGGGCCAGGAAAAATAACGTGCACGGCGAAACCGATAGACCGTGATTGCTGCCACCAGGATGTTCAACGCGAGCGCCGTCGGGCGCATGACCGCGGGCGCGACGCCGACAATGGCCATCGTCGCGAGATATCCCGACGCCCCGGCATGCCCGACCGTGGTGTACAGCGTCGCCACCGCGAAAAACGCGCAAACCAGAATGACGATTTCCGTGACGGTCAATGCCGATGCCCTCTTGAACCCCTTGCAATCGCCTCTGATTTTGCCACCGTTATATTGCCTTGTATATAACGCTATGCCAAAAAAATGCGGCCGCGACCGCATCGTTCAAATCCACGACGCCTGCTGCCGCCTGCATGACAGTTGAGCACGCAGCGAATGGCGCGCGTCAGTAGGTCTTCCCGGTCGGCGGGGTCTTGCGCAATAAGCGGGAAAAGGCGGCCATATGCCGGGCGACGGACGCAGCGGCGGCCGCCTCCATTTCGCGATAACGGCGCAGCACCGTCACGCCGGACGGAGTGATCCGGGCGCCGCCGCCGCCCTTGCCGCCGGTGGCCGTATCGACCACGGGTTCGCGGAAGCACTGGTTCATGGTGTCGATCAGCAGCCATGCCCGCCGGTACGACATACCCAGGCTGCGCGCTGCCGCCGAAATCGAGCCTGTCTGCGCAATGGCCTGCAGCAGATCCGCCTTGCCGGGCCCGATGGCAAAGGCGGAGCCGAACAGGATGCGGATTCGCGTCTTGGCGACGGCTCTCGGCATGGTTCGGCGCTCTAGCCCTTGAGCCGCCAGCGTTCGGCAGCGACATCGTCGCTCGCTCGCGCCTCCACCCAGCGCTCCCCCTCCAGGGTCTGCTCCTTTTTCCAGAAAGGAGCGCGCGTCTTCAGGTAATCCATGATGAATTCGCATGCCGCGAACGCATCGCCGCGATGGGCGCCCGTTACGACCACCAGCACGATCTGGTCGAGCGGCTTGAGCAAACCAACCCGGTGCACGACGAGCGCATCGAACACGACCCAGCGCGATTTCGCGTGTTCGATGATTTCGGCAATCGCCTTTTCAGTCATGCCGGGATAATGTTCGAGCGTCATCTCGCCGACCCGCTCGCCGTCGTTTACATCGCGCACAACGCCGATGAAGCTCGCGATCGCGCCGACTCCGGGATTGCCCCGGCGCAATGCGGCGATTTCACGGCTGGCGTCGAAATCGTCGCTTTGAATCCGCACGGGCATGTCAGCCCCCGGTCACCGGTGGGAAAAAAGCGATCTCGTCGCCGTCCGAGATCGGCGTCTCGCCGCGAGCCATATCCTGATTGACCGCGGCCCGCACCGGCCTGCCGTCTGCCAGTTCCTCGGCCCACGCCCCGCCACGGCTGCGCAGCAGCTCACGCAGCGAATTGAGGTCGTGCATGCCCGCAGGCAGGGAAACTTGCTCCGACGCCGTGCCGAACGCTTCACGCAGTCTTGCAAAATACAAAACAGTAATCACAATGGAGGGCGCCCCGAGTTAACCGGCAAACCGCAACGCGGTTTGGCCAGGTTGAAAGAGGTTCAGCCACGTTAATCGGCAAACCGCACTATGGTTTGTCCGCATTGAACGTGGGACTAATTATGCACCGGCTCCCCATTTACGCCAACCCGACGTGCCGACGGATGAATGCCGCAATCGCCGGCACGTCGTCGATACCGAATTGCGGCAGCTCGGCGGCAACGCGCTGGTCGCCCGCGATCGCGACGATGCGCGGGTCCTGCGGATAGAGCAACGCCTCGCCAAGCGTGCTGCGGTAAACCTCGAGCTTGTCCAGCGGCTCGCGCTTGTAGCCTTCGATCAACAGCAGATCGCACGGCGCGATGAGCTTGATCATCTCGTCCAGAGTCGGTTCCCGCTCGCCCCGCAGCTCGTGCATCAGCGCCCACCGCAGTTTCGATGTCACCAGCACTTCGCTGCAGCCGGCGTGGCGATGGCGGTAGGAATCCTTGCCGGGGTGGTCGATGTCGAAGCGGTGATGCGCGTGCTTGATCAGCGACACCCGCAGGCCGGCGCCGATAAAGAGCGGAATCAGCCTCTCGATCAGCGTAGTTTTTCCCGAGCCCGAATAGCCCGCAATGCCGAATATCTTCATCGCTGTCGTCAAAAAGACGACGGATGATACTGCGAGTCGGCGCGCGGCGCCACCCTACGACGCCTGAGTCGCGTTGATGCGCCCCGCCGCGAGATGCAGCACGCGCATGCCGGGCAGTTTGATCAGTTCCTGGTCGTGGCAGGCGATTAGCATTCCCGTATTGCCGCTGCCGAGCCGGGCAATCAAATCTATCGTCCGCTGCCGGGCTTCCTGATCGAGATTCGCAGTCGGCTCGTCAAGTAACAGTATCTCAGGCTCGAGCGCCCATGCGCGCGCGAGCGCCGCACGCTGCTTTTCACCGCCGGATAATTTCGAGGGCGGTGTGGCGGCGCTCGCCGCCAGCCCGGACCATTCGAGCGCTTCTTCCACCCGCCGCGCGCGTTCCCGCGCCGGCACGTGCCTGCATTTCAGGCCGTATCCGAGATTGTGCCGCAGGCTGGTATGAAATAGATAGGGATGCTGGTGCACGTATACAATCGCGCGCCTGAGTCGATCCGGGTACGGCGTGGTCGAGACCGCCTCGCCGTTGAATCGGAATTCTCCGACTTCTGCCGGTTCGAGGCCGGCCAGGATTCTCAGCAGCGTCGTCTTGCCGCTGCCGTTCGCGCCCGCCACGATGCAGCGCTCGCCCCGCGCAAGGTTTATCTCGCCAAGATCAAGGATGATGCGACTGCCGAAGCATTTGCGCAGGCCGCGGACTTCGAGCACGGCGCTCATTTCAGTCCCCCTTCGCCCTGCGCCCACGCCAGCACCACGTTGATCAGCAGCGCGATGAAAATCAGCACCATGCCAAGCGCAATGCCCTGTGCGAAGTCGCCCTTCGAGGTTTCCAGCGCGATTGCAGTCGGCATGTTGCGCGTCAGTCCGGCGATGTTACCGCCGACCATGATCGCGCAGCCGACTTCGGAAATGGCCCTGCCAAATCCATTGACCAGCGCGGCCACGACGCCGAATCGCACTTCCCACAGCGTAGTAACCGCCGCGCCCAAGCGTGACGCACCCAGGGTGCGGGCGGTCTCGTATACCCGCGGATCAGCGCCCTGCACTGCCGACAGCGTAAATACCACCATCACGGGGAACGCTATCACCATGTAGCCGATGACGATCGCCGAGGGCGTGAACAACAGCTGCCAATCACCGAACGGGCCGCGCCGCGAGAGCAGCAAGTAGATGGCCAGCCCGATCACGACCGTCGGGAACGACAGCAACGCCTGCATCGACACGATCATTGCGCGGCGGCCTGGAAACCGCTTTCTCGCCAGCACGAACGCCAGCCCGACGCAGGGCGGCGTGATGAGCGCGATGGCCGCCAACGACGTCCATACCGACAGCCCGATAATTTCCAGCAGGTCCGGGTCACCGGCAACCAGCAGGATGAACGCCTGTCGGGTCGGTTCGAGAAGATCCATTGCTTAAGAAAAAAGCGGCGCCGCGTGGCGCTGCCTGATCCGATTTGTGAACCTATTTTCTAATTGCGTCCGGGAAGAAAAGCTGCGCGCCTTTGGGCTTGAATGAGGCGATGGTGCTCTGCCCTTCGCTAGAAGTGATCCAATCGACCAGCGCCATGGCGCCCTGATAATTGTTCTTCGGGTAACGCTTCGGACTGACCGTAATGATCCCGTACGGGTTATACATCCTCGGATCGCCCTCGACCAGGATTTGCAGCCCGGTCTTGTCCCTATAGGTCGCGTAGGTTGCGCGGTCCGATAACGTATAGCCCTGCTTCTCTCCCGCGACCGTCAGTGTCTGGCCCATGCCTTGCCCGATGGCCAAATACTGGACCTCGCGGGGATCGATTCCTGCACCTTTCCAGTAGCCGAGTTCCATCACGTTGGTGCCAGATTTATCGCCGCGTGAAACGAAGGGCGCCTTGGCTTCCTTGATCCTGCGGAATGCCGCCAGCACGTCTTTCACGCCGCCGATTCCGGCCGGATCCGACTTGGGACCCACCAGCACGAAATCGTTGTGCATCACGTCCTTGCGCACCGATCCGTAGCCCTTGGCCATGAACTCGTCCTCCAGCTTGCGCGCATGAACGAGCAGCACGTCGGCATCACCGTTTTCGCCGAGCTTCAATGCCGCTCCGGTGCCGACCGCAACCACACGCACTTTGCCGCCGTACTTGGCTTCGAATTTGGGCAGAATGAAGCCGAGCAGCCCCGAATTGTCGGTGCTGGTAGTGGTCGCGAGCCGGATGTCTTTCGCCGCCATTGCCGACGCCGCCGCAAAAGCAAATCCGGCTAACAGCAAAACGCGCGCGAATCGCCGTAAACATCCATCTGCGCCATAATATGTATTATTTTGCATATGAAATCCCCTCCATGAGTGCGCATGGTAAACCACTCATCAATCAAATGAGAATAGGTTATTATTTGCATATATGGCTGAGCTACGCTTGATTCACGGATGGCAGCTGAGGGATGCCGCGGCAAGCCGCGTCGAACCGGCACTGTTCGAACTGCTTGCGACCATCGAGCACCACGGCTCGCTGCAACGCGCTGCACGCGAACTCGCGCTGTCCTATCGTCACGCGTGGGGACTGGTTACGGATTCCACGCACATGTTGGGTACCGCGCTGGTTAAGCTCGAGCGCGGCCGCGGCGCGACCCTGACTCCCCTGGGCAAGGAACTGTTACGGCTTGACCGCAAAGCACAACAGCAACTGGCGCCGCATTTTGCACGCATCGAACGCGAACTCTCCGCCGCGGCACTGAAACACGCCGCGCGACAACCCGCCAAGCTGCGGCTCAACGCCAGTCATGACCTGGTACTCGAATACCTTCGCGAATTCGCGAACAAGTCGCGCCGCGTCAGTATTGAACTGCATTTTCACGGCAGCCTCGAAAGCCTCGAATCTTTCGCGCACGGCGACTGTGATGTCGCGGGATTCCACCTGCCTGAGCGCCCTGCGGCTGCCATTACGCAGAAGTACGCAACCTGGCTCAAACGCAAGCCGGGACAACTGGTGCATTTCGTCAGCCGCGAGCAGGGGCTCGTGGTCGCGCGCGGCAACCCGAAAGACATCAGGGGTCTCGGCGATCTGGCTCGCGGTGGCGTGCGTTTTGTCAATCGTCAGCTGGGCTCCGGCACGCGTCTGCTGCTCGATCAGTTGCTGGCGCAGGACCATGTGCAGCCGGAGCGCGTGCGCGGCTACCAATCCGAGGAGTTCACTCACGGAGCGGTGGCGGCGATGGTTGCAAGCGGTGTCGCCGACGCCGCGTTCGCGATTGAAGCCGTGGCGCGCCAGCTCGGCCTCGATTTCGTGCCGCTCGCGCGCGAACGCTATTACCTCGTGGTGCGGGATGAAATCGCACGCGATAGTCGGTTCGCAGCGTTTCTGGAAGTATTGCGGAGCCGGAAATTGCGGACATACGTGGCCGGGCTGCCCGGCTATGACGGAACGCATTGTGGCGAGGCGGCTACGCTTGCCGAAGTGCTGCGAAGCTGAGGCATCCTCAGCTCCACGCCGGCTGTGGATATCCGGTAAAATCCGCATTTCACCGCACCGCTTCGAGAATCTTTCATGAACGAACCGCCCAAGTCGTTACGCGCCGCCAGCTGCGCCGATGATTACGACCCGAATTCAATGCCGGTTGCGAAAGCGCGCGAGCTCATCGCACGGTTTCTGACGCCGGTCAGCGCCATCGAGCGCCTCAGTATCCGCGCCACGCTCGACCGCGTGCTGGCGGAGGATGTCATTTCCCCGCTCGATGTGCCTGCGCATGACAACTCGGCGATGGACGGTTATGCCGTGCGCTTTGCCGACCTCAAAGCCGGGGGCGAGGTTACCCTCAAAATCGCCGGCACCGCTTTCGCCGGCGCGCCGTTCCAGGGCCAGGTCAAGGCCGGCGAATGCGTGCGCATCATGACGGGCGGTGTCGTTCCCGCCGGATGCGACACTATCGTGATGCAGGAGCATGCCGAAGCCAAAGGCGACAGCGTCAGGATCGGTGGCGGCCACCAGCAGGGACAGAATTTTCGCCATGCCGGTGAAGACCTGAAGACCGGGCAGATTGCGCTCAAGCGCGGGCTGCTGCTGCGTCCGGCGGAAATCGGCCTGATCGCCTCGCTCGGGATCGGCGAAATCGGCGTATTCCGCAGGCTGCGCGTCGCCTTCTTTTCGACCGGCGACGAATTGCGCTCGATCGGCACGCCGCTCGGCGCGGGCCAGATCTACGACAGCAACCGCTATACGATACACGGCATGCTGACGCGGCTGGGATGCGAAGTCATCGACATGGGCGTGGTGCGCGACGACCCCAGGCTGCTCGAGCAGGCGTTTGTCGATGCCGCGGCGGCTGCCGGTGGCGGGG
>Ga0080064_1005224_pt1 | contig 15537 bp, 17 predicted proteins | sample Subgrocontami54m_FD_69260 | JGI IMG/M metagenome (GOLD analysis project Ga0080064, IMG submission 69260) | Subsurface groundwater microbial communities from S. Glens Falls, New York, USA - GMW46 contaminated, 5.4 m (SPADES assembly) (version 2) ...
TATAAAACCAATAACTACAAAGAAAAGGAGAAAGGTTGGAACTATAGAAAGCCCCACAAATGCAACGATGAGTCTTGTGCGAAGCCGCGAGCCAATAATCTTGCTTCGTCTTTCAAATATAAGTTTTACAAAATTTCTTAAGATTAGAAAGACAAGCAGGATTAAGAGTATTATGTTTACATTGATGAGGCCGAAGACAATTACATTAGTAGCTGTAGGAAGGCTGCTGCCTGCGCCTCCGATGTGGCTTTCAATGTATGTTAATATAATGATAGCAATCGCAACAGATGCAATGATATACCACTCGCGCCTGCGTCTTTTATGTTCCTCTTCGGATATTAGTTGTTCAGTCATATTCTTAGGTAGCCGCACCCTTTCAGGGTGCGTAATTTCGCAGGCTACCTCCTTACTGCTTACTGTCTACTGTATTACAAACTCCTTTTCATACCAACCTGTTTCATAATTCCAGAATGAAACAAAGAAGAGCATATAATTAAGCGGGAATGGAAGGTTTACAGGATCCAGTGTGGCCTTTATTCTGAGCTGATACCCTTCTCCTTTTTTCAGCGCTGAAGCCGGTTTAACGATGATATTATCACCGCCTGCCATGATTTTCTTTGCCTGCTCAATCTCTTTAATCCGCATGGTGTTTTGCGGTTTTTCTCCCTGCACAATCTCATACTCTTCCTTTAAGGTATCATACTTTACAGTATGCCTGAATGTCATGCCAGCCAATGTTTTATCAAACCACAAACCCTGTTTTTGGTAAAGCTCTATAAAGAAGGTAAATGTCGTAGGTATTCCGCTTTTAATCCCCTCTTCTATATCCTTTGTAAAGGCGTTTTTAATCTCAAAAGACACCTGAATGCTATCTGAATTATTTGTTATAACAACCTTGTCCACTGCTGGATTCATAGAACTCCCGCCAAAGACCGGCGCGGCAATGATAGAAAACAAGGGTATAAAAATGGCTATTAAAAATATAATGCGCCTGAACATAGATGGGTATAATACGCAAAACCATTATGAAAAGCAAGCAAGGAGGGAAGTGTCAAGCAAAGAAGGCTATTGCAATAATCCTCTTGAGCAACTGCTGCAAAGTCTATAGAATGGTATCATGCTCTGGATAATATTTGCCCTCATTACCGCCTTTTCTCTATCAACCGCCGATGCCTTGAGTAAAAGGGCAATGATAAAGAGCGATGAATATGTAATTGCATGGGTAAGGGAAGGCTATGCCCTCCCCTTTATTGCAATAGCGCTCTTTTTTATCCCTATACCCGATTTAGATAAAACATTCTGGGTCTCTGTTCTCATACTTTTGCCGTTGGAGATAACAGCGCTCATACTCTATGTGAAGGCGATAAAACTCTCTCCCCTTTCCCTTACTATACCGTTCATGGCCTTAAGTCCTGTGTTTATAACCTTTATTGCATTTTTTCTACTCGGTGAATGGCCTGATAAATCAGGGATTGCCGGCATATTCCTTATCACCATCGGGGCATATCTATTAAATGCAAAGGCAAGCAACCTTGGGCTTTTAGGACCTATAAAGGCAATCGCAAAAGAGCGGGGCTCCGTGCTGATGATTATTGTTGCGGTCATATACAGCATTACATCCACCATCGGAAAGATCGCTGTCCAGCACTCAAGCCCGATATTTTTTGGCTTTTTTTACCCACTGCTTTTGACCATTGCCCTGTCAATGGTTGTTGGTGTTAAAGGGACTCTCCATCAGGTGGTGTCAAGGCCGGTAACATTTCTAACAATAGGCCTTTTTACAGCCATTATGATTTTATCGCATTTCCTGGCTATCAGCATGGCCGATGTCGCCTATGTAATATCCGTAAAAAGGACAAGCCTTGTCTTTAGTGTGATTTACGGCATGATTGTATTTAAGGAAAGAGATATAGGAGAGAGGCTGCTCGGGAGCTTATTTATGTTGGCCGGAGTTGTTTCAATAACCGTGTTTTAATATAAACTGTAGTGACCACCGGGAAAGGACAATAAAAATACCAATGGATAATGGGTCTGCAATAAGAGACGCCCTCAAAACCGTCTTCGGCTTTCGCTCGTTCCGGCCGAATCAGGAGGCGATTATCAAAAGCATTCTGGCGGGCAGGGATGTGTTTGCCGCGATGCCGACCGGCGGCGGCAAATCGCTCTGCTATCAACTTCCGGTAAAGATCATGTCCGGCGCCGCAATCGTCATCAGCCCGCTCATCTCTTTAATGAAGGATCAGGTTGACGCTGCACGGGCAAACGGTATCGCGGCTGCGTATCTGAACAGTTCGCTGGATTCCCGCGAGGTTTCGGAAGTTTACCGAAACTTGAAAAATAAAAAGATAGAACTGCTCTACATTGCGCCGGAGCGGTTCGCCATGCCGAATTTTCTTAAGACTTTGAAGGCCATGCCCATCTCGTTTTTTGCCATAGACGAGGCGCACTGCATCTCGGAATGGGGACATGACTTCCGGCCTGATTATCTGAGTCTTTCCGTGATTCCAAAGGTGTTTGGCAATACGCCCATAGCCGCCTTTACCGCAACGGCCACGGCCAGGGTGCAGGAAGATATCTGCGCAAGGCTCGGCCTCAGAAAACCTTTTGTCGTTCGCGCCTCTTTCAATCGTCCTAATCTCTTTTATCAGGTAGAAAGGAAATCCGACGTGGAATCGCAGATACTTGAATTCCTCGGATTGCATCCCGACGAGTCCGGCATTGTGTATCGCACCACGCGCGACTCTGTTACGGCGACTGCGGATTTTCTCAAGGCCAACGGAATCAGCGCCCTTCCTTATCACGCGGGGCTTCTTCCGGATGTGCGGGACAAAAATCAGGACGCCTTCAATCGTGATGAGGCGCAGGTGATCGTGGCGACCATCGCCTTTGGCATGGGCATTGACAAATCCAATGTGCGGTTTGTCATCCATGCAGACCTGCCCAAAAACATTGAGGGCTACTATCAGGAGACAGGCCGCGCCGGACGCGACGGCGAACCAGCGCAATGTCTCCTCTTTTTCGGCAGAGGCGATATTTCCAAGATAAGATATTTCATAGATCAGATACCGGGCGACGCGGAGCGCTCTGTTGCTATGGAAAATCTGAACCGGGTGGTCGGGTTTGCGTCGCACAATGTGTGCAGGCGAAGGCAGCTTCTCGGTTATTTCGGCGAACAGTATCCAACGGAAAATTGTGGCGGCTGCGATATTTGCGCCGGAAACATCGAGCGGATTGACATTACCCGGGATGCGCAGATCGTGATGTCAGCCATGTTCAGAACAGAGGAGCGGTTCGGAGCAACACACATCGTTGATGTGGTTACCGGAGCGGACACAAAACGGATACGCGCATTCGGCCATAATGCCATAAAAACCTACGGCGTGGGAAAAGATAAGAAAAAAGAACACTGGAGACTAATTGTTGACGAACTGCTCGCGCAGGAGATAATCCTGCAGGAGAGCGGCAAATATCCGGTATTGAAATTGACGGAAAAGGCGAACGCAGTCCTGCGCGGCAAGGCGCAGATTGAAGGATTGAAACGTGACGAACCAAAAGAAAAGGCGCGGGCAAGGGGCGGGATTGAAGGGTATGACCAAACACTCTTTGACAGGCTGCGGATAATGAGAAAGAGGATCGCCGATAGTGAGCGGGTTCCGCCCTTTGTCGTGTTCTCCGACAGAACCCTGCATGAGATGTGCAGATACTATCCCGCGACCGCGCCGGACATGAGAAAGATCAGCGGCGTCGGCGATACGAAGTTAGCGCGATACGGCGATAAGTTTATTCGGGAGATTGCGAAATACCTTGCCGAAAATCCGAATGCGCAGCGCAGAGAGCGGAATGCGGAATATAAATCAGAAATCCGCAATCCGAAATCCGCAATCACTGGGACTGTTGAAGAAACATACCGGCTCTTCCAAAAAGGCTTATCTCTGGAACAGATAGCGGCGCAGCGCAGCCTCGCGCCCCCAACCATTGCAAGCCACATAGAAAAACTCATTCAGGCAGGCAGTGATATTGACATAGACCGTTTGATTGCCCCTGCAAAGAGGCGCGAGATAGAAGAGATGTTTTTAAAATCTCAACACCTCGGCCTGAAATTTGTTGTTGAGCAGGCAAACGGTGTGGTAAGTTATGAAGAGGCGCGGATAGCAAGAGCGTGGATGCAAAGGAGAGAAGATTGAATGGCAAAGGTAAAAGAAATTTATTTTCAGGCATGGCAAAAAACAAAGGAACTTAAGTCTCTCATCGCCTTTCTTATCATCACAAATATCGTCTTTTTGCTTTTTGGCCAATGGATGATAGCCACAGGCGTACCCGGCGCTGTTGAATTTAAAAATGAGTTTTTAAAACAGCTTCCTGAAATGGGCTATCTGAAGCCCCTTACAGGTCCTCTGGCGCCGTATCTTCCATTGAAGATAGCGTATACATTTTTATTTAACCTCACGGTCGGCGCGCTCCTGTCAACCACAATCCCTGGCATTATCTTCTTTCTTCCTTATATTGTAACAGTATTCAGAGCATGGGTTGTAGGAGTAATATTTTACGGGACAACAACCACTCCTCTGCACTTTGTGGTCTTTTACGGCACATTTATTCTGGAATTCGGCGGATATGTCTTTTCATCCGCAGCAGGCATGAACATCGGCCTTGCCATATTAAACCCTGCATGGAAGGGTAAAGAAACAAGGCTTCTATCATTCAAGTCTGCTGTAAATGACGCCGCCCTGTTATTTGCCCTGGCTGCAACCCTTTTATTATTAGGGGCAGTGTGGGAGATGAGCTGGCTGCATTTCTTTGGACTTCATGCCGAAAAACTCCTATTATCCGATATTTCTCTTGGATAACCAGCCTAAATATGCTATAAACGGTCTATATTATCGTGAAAATTATACAGAGTAGTGAAAAAAGGCTTGCGCTTGCCTCGTCTTCTCCCAGGAGAAAACAGCTTCTTGAAGAAATCGGCTTGAAATTCGATATATTTCCCGCTGATATTGACGAAGATATAAAAGAAGGAGAGTCGCCAGAGGAACATACGTTAAGGCTCGCAGAAAAAAAGGCTAAAACAGTTGCCCAAAAGGTAAAAAACGGCTGGATAATCGGAGCAGATACAATAGTATTTATTGATAACCGCATACTCGGCAAGCCGTCTGATATACATGAGGCAAAGGAAATGCTTCTCCTCTTAAGCGGCAGGGATCATAAGGTCGCAACAGCCTTCTGCTTTTTTAACGCCGCTACAGGCGAGAATGTAAAAAGGGTTGTAGAGAGCAGGGTAAAGATAAAAAACTTGACTAACAAAGAAATTGAAGACTATCTCAAGACCGGCGAACCCCTTGGCAAAGCAGGCGCGTATGCTGTGCAAGGTATCGGCGGTTTTATGGTTGAAAAGATAGAAGGCTCATATACAAATGTGGTTGGCCTTCCAATGGAAGAATTTCAAGAAGTATTGGAAGAAACAGGGATTGTAAAAAGAGTGATGTGAAGGTGCATAAATGCCGTCAATTATTCCAAAAAATATTGCAATGGTCAGGGAACGGGTAGAAAAGGCTGCCAGACGCGCCGGCAGGGATCCGAGAGAGATAACCATTTTAGCAGCCACAAAGTCTGTTGATATAAGAAAAATGCAGGAAGCTGTAAAGGCAGGGGTTACCACATTCGGAGAAAACTATGTTCAGGAGGCAGAGAAAAAGATTAAAGACTTACAGCGGAGCAAAAAAGATATATACTGGCATTTCATAGGCCATCTCCAGAAGAATAAGGCAAAGGATGTTGTGAAGCTTTTTGATACGATAGAAACTGTTGACTCCATTGGCCTGGCAAAGGAGTTGCACAAGAGGGCAGAAAAAAAACTGTGTGTCCTTATTCAGGTAAATCTGGCAAAGGAAAAAACAAAGGGCGGTGTTACTGAGTATGAGGCATTGGATCTGACCCATGAAATATCAAAACTTGCAAATCTGTCATTAAAAGGACTAATGACCATCCCGCCATTTTTTGAAAACCCCGAAATGTCACGGCCTTACTTTACCGAATTAAGAAGGCTGGCAGAAAAGATAAGGCGTGAAACTATCCCTAATGTTATTATGAAAGAACTTTCTATGGGCATGTCCCATGATTTTGAGGTTGCCATTGAAGAAGGGGCGACTATAATAAGGGTTGGGACAGCGATATTCGGGGAAAGGCAAAGATAGAAGGACTAACCTGTATTTAAGGAGTGAATATATGCTTACAAAAAAAACCATCGGCTTCATTGGCGCAGGAACTATGGGCGAGGCGCTTATAAAAGGGCTTTTAGCCTCAAAAAAGGTAACCGCAGGACAGATTTTTGTTACAGATAAAATTAAGGAAAGACTTGCTCATATTGCAGAGCATTATGAGGTGAAGGTGTTTAGTAAAAATTTTGAGGTAGCAAAAGGGGCTGATATAATAATACTTGCGGTAAAGCCAAATGATATGAAGGCTGCGCTGCAGGAGATTGGCTCTGATCTGAATAAAGATAAACTCCTCATCTCAATAGCAGCGGGCGTGACAATGGATTATATACTCCAGTGCCTTCCCCACAGTGTGCCGCTTATCAGGGTTATGCCAAACACACCTGCCCTTGTGATGGAAGGGGCAATAGCCATTTGTCCAGGAGAGGGTGTTTCAAAAGAAGACAGGGATATTGCGGCGGCAATTTTTGAGGCGGTCGGAAAGATTCAGGTTATAGAAAATGAAGAGCTTATGGATGCTGTCACAGGTTTAAGCGGAAGCGGGCCTGCTTATGTATTTTTAATACTCGAGGCATTGTCAGACGCAGGCGTCGGGGTGGGGCTTCCAAGAAAAACATCAAACCTGCTTGCTATGCAGACTGTCCTAGGCTCGGCAAAGCTTGCAATGGAAAGCGGCAAACACTTTGGCGAGTTGAAAGATATGGTAACATCGCCTGGCGGCACAACCATTGCCGGCCTTGAAAAACTGGAAGAGGGCAGCGTAAGGGCGGCAATAATAAAGGCTGTTAAGGCTGCGACAAAAAGGGCAAAGGAATTGTCCGGGAGGTAAGAATTGTTTATTTTTGCAAATCTATTAGATGCATCGGCCACAGTGGTATCGTATCTATTAACCCTCTATATGTGGATTATCATTATAAGGGCGCTCATATCATTGGTAAACCCGGACCCTTATAGTCCAATTGTAAGGTTTTTATACCAGGTAACAGAACCCATATTATATCCTATCCGGCGAAGATTGCCATTTATGGGAGGCATAGATCTTTCGCCCATTGTTGTTTTACTTGCCATACTGTTTTTGCAGGTGTTTTTGGGAAGGACATTAAACGAACTTGCTGTAAGACTAAGAATGGGAGGTGGGTTATGAAGATTACTCCAATAGAAATAAAAGAGCATAGGTTTAAAAAAGGTTTATTAGGATATGACAAAAATGAGGTTAATGCGCAGGATAACAGGCTCAAATTCATCAAAAAGTAAATTGTCATTTCTGGAACAAGATAAACACGGAATCTTGATCAGGCTTTATATACAGCCCCGCGCATCAAAAAATGAGATTATAGGTATCCACGGCGGAACCGCCTTAAAGATAAGGCTTACATCTCCTCCGGTGGAGGGCGCTGCAAATTCAGCATGCATAGAGTTTCTTTCGAATGTACTGGGGATAAGAAAAAGCCAGGTAGAAATCCTGTCAGGCCAAAAATCGAGGATAAAACAGATTAAGCTAACCGGTATATCATTGCAGGAGGCAGAAGACCTGATAAAATTTATTCTTCCGCAAATCCCTTCAACAGCTTAACCCTGGTAGGATGTCTCAGCCTTCTGATAGCCTTAGCCTCTATCTGGCGCACCCTCTCCCTTGTAACCCCTAAAACTTTACCCACCTCTTCTAATGTGTAATCCTGTTTTTCTCCCACGCCAAATCTCATCCTCAAAACCTTCTCCTCGCGCGGTGTAAGGGTTGCAAGCACCCGCTTAGTCTGGTCAGAAAGGTCGCTCTCTATTGCCGCCTCAGCAGGGGAAGGGGATTTTTCATCCTCAATAAAATCACCCAAAGAACTTTCATCATCATCGCCAATTGGAGTTTCGAGAGAAAGGGTCTGTTTCATAAGGCGAAGGATCCGCCTTACCTTTGAGACATGAATATCCATCCTCTCTGCTATCTCATCCGGGGTAGGCTCTCTTCCAAGCTCTTTAAGGAGTTGCCGTGATGTCTGCAAGAGCCTGTTTATGGTCTCTATCATATGAACCGGAATACGGATTGTTCTGCCGTGGTCGGCAATAGCCCTTGTTATTGCCTGACGGATCCACCATGTTGCATAAGTTGAAAACTTAAAACCCTTCTTGTAGTCAAATTTATCCACTGCCTTCATAAGGCCTATATTGCCTTCCTGAACAAGGTCCGAAAACTTTAAACCAAGGTTCATATACCTTTTTGCAATACTCACCACAAGCCTTAAGTTTGCTTCTATAAGCCTTTTCTTTGCCCTTCTTACAATAATATCATGTTTTCTTACTCCCACTGCCAATTGTCTCAGGGATTCCCTGTTCATTTCAATCTTTCTCAATACCCACCTTATACGCTTCTTGGCCCTTTCTGCCTTTTTAATACCTCTCTTTGCCTCTTCCCTTTGTAGAAGTCTTTCTAACTTTATTATCCGATGGACAATCTTGCTTATTACTATTGGATTAAGGCTTAGTTCATTTAATAATTTATATGCGCCTGCTCTTTTTCTCCTCTTAAGTTTATCTACCTGAGCCAAAACCTCGTCTTTGCGCTCTTCATCATATTGCTGACCCGTCTCCTCAGCATCCTCCATAAGCTCCCTTAGAGACGCCTTGTCTGCCTTTATCCTTTCGGATATTCGGAGCGCCTCTCTGGATGCAAACGGACTTAAAAATGTAAGCCTTTTAAGCTCATTTCGGCCGTCCTCAATCTCTTTGGCCAGAACAACCTCTTCCTCCCTGTTCAAGAGCGAAACGGCGCCCATCTCCTTCATATAAATCCTTACAGGATCTTCTATGCCCTCAACTTCCAAAACCTTTTCTTTTTCCTCAGCAACATCCTCAGCAACAGCTTTTCCAGCGCTGTCTACTACCTCTACCCCCATCTCCCCAAGCGTCTCAAGAAGGCTGTCCATATCATCAACAGAAAACCCTTCGTGGGGCAGGGCATCATTAATCTCATCATAGGTTAAAAATCCTCTGTCCTTGCCTATCTCAATAAGTTTTTGAAGCTCTGTGTTATTGTTTACTGTCTTGGCCATTTCTATCTCCTCATAATATGCGGCTCAAAAGCTAAATATAGTTTAAATGTTGTATTATAATATAAATATTAAAGATTAGTCAAATATATTTACTAATTTTAAGCTAATATTTCCTTTCCATAGGCCTATGCCTGGTTATGGCAACATCTGTAAACTTAATCTTAATATTCTCATCATCTTTAAATAAGAGCGTATGCTTAAGCCAGTTTTTATCATCCCGTGCCGGAAAATCAAGGCGATAATGCGCGCCCCTGCTTTCTTCTCTGCTGATGGCGGCAACCACAATAGACTCTGCAACAGTCAAGAGATGTCCCAGTTCAAGAACCGCCACAAGTTCCGTATTAAAGATTTCTCCTTTATCTTCCAGATATATATTTTTATATCTCTCCTTTAATTTAATTATTGCAGCCAATGCGCTGTCCAATCTGTTTTTATCCCTGAACACACCAACATGCGTGGCCATCGCAGAAGCAAGTTCATCCCTGACACAGGCTGCCTTCTCACCACCTGTTTTATCCATTATAAAGGCAATATCCCTTGCGACAGCCGCAAGCGTATCTTCCGGAAACTCTGCCAGCGCAGTTTCTTTTGCATAATCGGATGCTGCCTGTCCAACCCTTCTGCCAAAAACAATGGCGTCCAATAAAGAATTCCCTCCCAAACGGTTGGCGCCGTGAATGCTGACGCACGCGCACTCACCGGCGGCATAAAGGCCTCTTATATTAGCGCTGCCCCATACATCGGTCTTGATGCCTCCCATTGAATAATGCGCTCCGGGTTTGATGGGAAGAAGTTCAGTTAAAGGGTCAACACCTTCAAAATCTATTGCCAGTTGCCGTATCTGGGGAAGTCTTTCATTTATCAGCAGCTCGCCAAGGTGTCTTAAATCAAGGAATACACAGCCATCAACTCCCCTGCCGTCTTCAATTTCCTGCTGTGCTGCCCTTGAAACAACATCGCGGCTGGCAAGCTCAGCGGCCTTGGGCGCATATTTTTTCATAAACCGCTCGCCGAGCGAATTCACCAGATAGCCGCCATCGCCCCTCGCCCCCTCGCTTATTAAAATACCGGTAGATTTCAATGTGGTGGGATGGAATTGGACAAATTCCATATCCATTAAATAAGCGCCGCTGTGCAGCGCAAGCCCCATGCCATCCCCTGTATTTATAAGCGCATTGGTGGAATTTTTATAAACCCTCCCGTAACCGCCCGTGGCAAGAATTATAGCCTTTGCATGCAATCTGTGAAGTTTTCCGGTATGTATATCCAGAACAATCAGGCCGCGGCATATGCCATCTTCAACTGCCAATGAAATCACATACCACTCTTCATAGACCGGCACACCGTATTTGAGGAGCTGCTCGTAAAGCGTATGGAGCATAGCATGGCCTGTCCTGTCCGCCGCATAACATGTTCTGGGAAATCCAGCGCCGCCGAACGGCCTCTGAGCGATACTCCCTTTCTCATCTCTGCTGAAAAGACAGCCCATGCTGTCAAGCTCAAGAATATCATCCGGCGCCTCTTTGCACATGATATCTATGGCATCCTGGTCTCCGAGATAGTCGCTTCCCTTCACTGTGTCGAAGGCATGGGCCTCCCATGAGTCATCGATGCCGATAGCTGCATTGATTCCTCCCTGCGCCGCAACAGAATGGCTTCTAATAGGATGAACCTTGGACACGATGGCTACATTCACATTATTCCTTGCAGCCTCAATAGCAGCCCTCATGCCTGCCAACCCTCCCCCTACAACTATTACATCATGAACTACCAAAGATACCCCTTTTATTAAAGTCAACCCAGCGCCCTATCTTCTTGCCTGCAATATCCCGCCCTGGATTATCTTTCTAATCCTGTTGTTGCCTGAATCCGCAACATAGATATTGCCCCTCCTGTCGACCTCTATGCCTGTGGGAAACCAGAACTGCGCCTGATAACCTGAACCATCGGCAAAACCAGGGACGCCGCTGCCGGCTACTGTGCTTACAACACCCTCGGGTGTTATCCTGCGTATCCTGTTATTTTGCGAATCGCATACATATATATTTCCAACATCGTCTACGGCAATGCCTGTCGGCCATGAAAACCTCGCCTCTCTACCCTTCCCATCCCTGTAGCCAGGCCTGCTGCCTCCTGCAAGGGTTGATACATCACCATGGGGCGTTATCTTCCTGATGGCATTGTTGCCGGAATCCGCAACATAAACAATCCCGGATTGGTCAACTGCCACTGATATCGGTTCACGGAAATGCGTTTTTAGTCCTTTTCCATCGGCATAGGCAGGATACCCGTTGCCTGCTATAGTAATAACATGTCTGCCATTCACTATTTTTCTTATTGTATGGCTTCCCCTGTCTGCAACATATACGTTGCCGTCTTTATCAACAGCAACACCTGTAGGATATGCAAACATGGCGGTTTTCCATTCACCGTCCCTATAGCCTCTGATGCCGTTTCCTGCAATGGTTGTTATAAACCCGTCAGACGTAACCTTTCGTATCCTGAAATTGTCCGCGTCTGCAACATAGATATTGCCGTCATCGTCTATTGCGATATTATCAGGGCCTTTCAAATGCGCATCTTTCCCCTTACCGTCAGCAAATGCCCCATGACCGCTTCCTACAAATGTTACAACCTCCCCGCTGTTGTTAATCCTTCTTATAAGGTTATTTGAAAAATCCGCCACATAGATATTCCCTTTGCCATCCATAGCCACGTCGGTCGGCCAGTTGAATTGCGCCTTTTCCTTAGAGCCGTCAAAAAAACCCTTTATGCCGCTGCCTGCAATAGTAGCAACAATATATGAACCTATGCCACTATTGACGCCCCCGATTGATACTATCGGGGGGACAGCGCCTGTGTTTGCAATGCAAAAGAAAAACATAAAACATAAGCAAAGAAATACCGGATATCTTTTCACCTATTCTTCACCCTCATCCCCCTTTATCCCCCTCTGTGAGGGGGGCAGTGGGAGGATGCCCTTTTGCTTCTTGCGTAGGTTTTATAACCTTTGTCGCCGCCCTTCTCTGAATAATCTTTTTCTCCTCTTTTACCTTGAGTAATGCCTCTGCGGGTTTCTTTTTAGGGTTCGTTCCAGACTGGGCTTGGGCTATCAATGCCCTGATCCTCTCCTTTTTTACCTTTTCCCTTCTGGCCCGCCTCCTGCGTATTTCTCTTTCTCTTTCTTTCATCATGCACCCCCTTCTTAATTTCTAATTACTAAACATTTGTCTCCTTTATTTCAAGTTTACAAACATCTTGCTTATACAATCAATCAGTAATCTATTTTCTTCTTTTTCTCTTACCGCAAGCCTAAAAAAACTGCTGCCAAGGCCGATAAAATCACCGCAATCCCGTATCAGTATGCCGTTTTTCAATAACTGTTTTTGGATATCCGCTGTGATTATATCATTGAAGAGTATCTTAACAAGCATATAATTGACCTTCGTCGGATAGGTTTTGACGTAAGGCACGGCTTTAAGACCTTCCATAAAACAAGGCATATCAGAAGCCAGCCATTCTCTCGTCTTTGTTATATAATCCTTATCTCTAAGGCTTTCGATGCCGGCGGCAATGGCAAGGGTATTTACAGACCACGGCGGCATAAGATTCTTAAACTTACTTATAATCTTATCATGCGCAATGATATAGCCCAATCTTAACCCTGGCATCGCAAAAAACTTGGTCATTGACCTTATGACAATAAGATTATCAAATAAGACAGCCTCCCGCTTCACAGAATCCTGTTCAACAAAGTCTATAAACGCCTCGTCAACAATGATGATGGTTTTATATTTTTTGCATTCTTCGGCAATATCAAGGATTGTCTTTTTAGTAATGACGGCGCCTGCAGGGTTTGCGGGGTTTCCCAGATAGATAATGTCATAGCCATTTTTAATCTCAGCAAAAAGTTTGTCTATATCAGGAAGAAAGTCATTGTCTTCCTTGCAGATGAAGGAATCTATTGCGTAGCTATTTATAAGGGAGTTTCTATATTCGCTAAATGCAGGATCAATGATAAGCGCCTTTTTCGGCTGAAAAATCTGAGGGATTAGATATATGAATTGCGATGAACCATTTCCTGCCAGGATATTCTCTTCAGGCAGATTATGAAAGGAGGCCAGCTCATGTATTATTGCCTCTGCCCCGGGTTCAGGATAATGGCCTAAAAGTGAGATGGCGTTTTTAATGGCTGCCTCTGCCTTCGGTGAAAGCCCAAGAGGATTTATGCTTGCGCTGAAATCAACAATATCCTCAGGCCTCAAGCTGTTTTCCTTTGCAATCTTCCAGATATTTCCGCCGTGGGTTTTATTCATACTAATATCACCCTTGCATCAACAGCAATTACCTTGTCAGGATAGGTGATAAGCGGATTTATCTCCATTTCCTTAATATCATCCATCTCGCTCATAATATTGCCGACTTTTATAATCACATCCGCAATCGCATCAATATCGCAAGGCTCGCTGCCTCTGTAGCCTGTAAGCAGCGGATATGCCTTTATCTCCTTTATCATCTCAAGGCATTCCACCTTTGTAACAGGCGCAAGCCTGAAAGAAACATCCTTTAAAAGTTCTACCATAACGCCGCCGATCCCAAACATTACTGTTGGGCCAAACTGCGCATCTCTAATCCCGCCGACAATAACCTCTACCCCTTTATCTGCCATCTTCTCTATCAGAAAACCTTCAATCTTCGCTGTCGCATAATGGTCTGATATCTCAAACATCATCTCATTAAATGCATCATCAATATCCTGATCGTTCTTAAGCCCTGTCTTTACACCGCCTGCCTCTGTCTTGTGTATAATATCACTTGTTACAATCTTAAGCACAACGGGGTAACCAATATTATTTGCAGCGCCTATTGCCAGACTTTTATCTTTCGCAACAAAATATTGCGGCACAGGGATTTCCCATGCCTTTAAAAGCGCCTTTGCCTCTGGCTCAAGAAGGGATTTCCTGCCTGATTGAATGGCGTCGGTTATAATTTTTTTAGCCTCTTGCTGAGTCATGATGAAACTTTACCCTTTCCCATCCACAATTGCAAATAGCAATATTCCCCTTTCATACTTTGCCATATTTTAGACAAATCTATCTTTTTTATCAAATCTTTTAACCCTTCAACCCATTGCATATACTATCTTCTGCCCATGAGCCATGAGGTGATTAAAGGTTATAGTTGAATAGATGCTGACTTCGCCTTATATTTTATTTGACATATAATAGTAATTTGTTGTTTAATAAAACAATGCAAAAGCTTCTTATTTCCTCAATTATCGTTTTTTTCTTCAATATTAACCCCTATTTTGCTGTTTCTTCTCATGCTTATGAATATCAGCTCTATAAAAATTCTGAAGATTTCGGCATTGTTATATTTCCAAAAGAAGTGATATTTACTGAACTTGATCAATACATTAAATCTATAAAGTTTGAACCGATTGAGTCTGGCGAAGCAGTAGAAAGATTTGGCCCTAAAGGAGAAAATACCACATATATGATACCCAAGGAGGTACAAGATAAATATTCGATAAAGAAATTTATTATCATTCAAGTGTTCAAAGATCGGAACCTTCAGATAGGAATATTCGACCCTGACTGGGGGCTTACGCTTCTGCCTCAAACATTCAAACTGGATGATATAAAAGATAATATCTCTGAAACTCTAAAGATCTTTCGGGTAAAGCAACCTATCATAAAAATCAATAAGACTGTAGGGTGGGCTATGCCCACCGCCAATAGGCATTTTTTCAATGGTGGGCAAAGCCCACCCTACTGACTGCATCTCATGTTTCGACCTCACCGAGAGGATATTTCTTAATAAAAGCGTTTAACCGTAAAGAATATTCCTTTAATGAATTTTCAAGCTGTCCTTTTTTATCTCCAGCTTTTTGCTTAAATATTTCTTGCCAGAATAATGAGTAAATCATAAAAAATGATTTTAACAATCCTGCAAGCCATTTATTGTAATCATCAAGATTAGGTTCATAGTCAAAATATGTCGCTTCCAATCTTGATTCTCTAATTCTGTATCTATGCAGAAGGCCTATTGCGTCTGAGTGGGAATAAATACTGCAAAACTCATGAATTTCAGGTAGCCCTTGGACTAAAGGGAAATTACCAATATCGTATCCTCTGCGGGTTCAAGTTTGCAACTTGAACCCTAAATTTCATATCGGCAACGGCTCAACCAAAACCATGCTCTCAGGATTTGCCGATGACCATACCCAGTTTTCAGAACGTTTCACATACTGTTTTCGCACTGGATTTGAATGAATGTATATT
>Ga0080064_1005225_pt1 | contig 15537 bp, 7 predicted proteins | sample Subgrocontami54m_FD_69260 | JGI IMG/M metagenome (GOLD analysis project Ga0080064, IMG submission 69260) | Subsurface groundwater microbial communities from S. Glens Falls, New York, USA - GMW46 contaminated, 5.4 m (SPADES assembly) (version 2) ...
CCGAGTTCAGCCTCAACTGGGTGAAAGATCTCGTGCTGGACTGGAACGAGGCGGTCGATGCGCCGCTGCCGCCGGCCGAGCGGGCCAAGGCCACGATGATGTCGGCGGAGGACTACCGGCGCGGGCAAGGCATCGCCGGGAAGCACAACTGGCATTTTGTCGAACACTACTGGGGCCGGCACCTGGGCGGCGCCACCGAGCTGGGCCGGGCTCAACCGGGTTGGTTTTACGATTACGCGGTGAGCCGCGCGAATTGGACGCCGGAGCAGCGCCGCGAAGTGCGGGCAATTCTCGTGCACTGGATTTCCAGCGTGATGCTGCGCGACGGAAACCAGGCGCACATCGCAATGCTGTCCGGACACCCGAACTTCATCATCGATACGCTGTTTGCCGGTGTCTATTGCGCCGTGTTTCCCAACCACCCGGACGCGCCGAAGTGGAAGGCGGCGTTCCTGCGGATGCTCGACGAGTGGTTGCTCGTTTTTCAGCGCGACGCCGATCCGGCACGCAACCTCCGGGGTGGCCGCTGGGTCGAGAACATCGCGTGCTACAGTCAGGCGGCGTTGAAGGGGCTGCGGCAGGACATCGAGGGCTTCCGGGCTTACGACGGCAGCGACATCGTGGCAGGGCGGCCACGGATTGCCGACTGGCTGCGCTGGCACATGAATGCGCTCGTGACGCCGATGGAGCTGGTCCGGGACTATCCGTTCGTCTTCACGCCGCCGGAGGGCTCGCACGCGCGCGAGGCGCTCTTCGCGCTCGGTCGGGCCAGCGAAACGGGCAAGGACGGGAAGACCGCGTGGGAGTTTCACGGGCTGCTTTACGACTACGCGCAAATGATCGCGGGGGCGTTTCCAGAACTCGCAGCAGAACTGAAATTCTGCCTCACGCGTGGCCGCGAGGGCCGCAAGCCCGCGCTCACCTCCGCGCTCTTCCGCGACTACGGAGCAATTCTGAGACACGATTTCGCGGGCCCGCGCGAAGCCTACGTGAATATCCAGCAAATTGGCGCCCAGGACTACACGCTGCCGGGCTACCGGAACCGCGGCACGATGAACTATCGGTGGAGCGGCGAGGGAAACGGCGCAATCTATTACGCGGCGCGCGGCCGGATCTGGAGCTGGAACGACTACGAGGTGAACGGCGACCGGTTCGACATCACGCAACTCCCCGCGTTTGCGGTCAACGGCCGCGGACTCGGGTATCATCCGACGGATGGCGTGCTCTATGATTTTGGCGAGGTGCAATTCTATCGGGCGCGAGGCAGCCGGCCCGAATATCGGTCGCGCGATGTGATGATGGTGCGTGATGATTTCCTCGCGATTTGGGACGACGTCGCCGAAGGCGCGAAGGGCACGTTTCACTGGTCCAACCCCATCGGCGAGATGCCCGCCATCCATTCGGTTCGGCAGGGCGCAGGCGGTAACCTCCATGTGGTCGAACCTCGCACGCAGCCCGTTTACACCGCCGAGTCGTTGACAATTGGCGCACGGCTGGAACGCACGGGAGAGATCGAGCATGTTTGCCTCGGCGCCCGCGACGCGAGCTACCGCGACAGTAGATTGCTTTTCCGCGGCAGGACCGGTTACGCGCGAAGCGGCATGCTGGCGGTCTTCGAAGGCGAATCGATCGAATATGAAGACTTCGGAATCGAGATCTCGGGTGGAGAATTCGGCGCAAGCGCGGAGCTCCAAGGCGACACCATTTCAGGGCGGGTGGCCGGCCGCCAAGGCGGGCAGATCCGGCTTCGACTGCCACAAGGGTTCGATCCTTCCGAAATCGAAGTGCGTTACGGGGGAAAGTCCATCGTGCATCGGATCGAAGGACAACACGTGCTGTTCAGCGTGAAGATCGACCTGAGCGAGGGGCACCGCAGCTACGTCGTCAGCAAGAAGCAATCGCAGCGTGGTCGGACGCCGTTGTAGAGATCGAGCTGTTCGCGGATGTCGATTTGGGGGGCATTTCGACCCCATTGGGCCAGCGCACTCCGGGCAGCCCCATCGCGCCCAAGAGAATCGCGTGCGCCTCTCCAAACTCTGCCACGGTCGCAGGGGGGCATCGGCGATGAATGTTGAGGTCGCCCCCACTTGTTCGGTTTGGATGGCACCCTTCCCGTGGTGGATTTCTGAGATGCTTGTGAGACGGGTCGGTGCGGCCGCTCAGTTGGAAAACCGCCCGAATTGAAAGCGATGATTTCTCCGCTGAAAAAATGAGTGCTGCTGCCCCCGCGGGGGTAAATTGGGGGTAATTTGGGGGCGTTTTCGCCCATATTCGCCCTTGTTCGCCGGTGTCACTTTCTCAAAAAACCGCTGCTCCAAGAAACCAAAAACCCCGCCTACCAGTGAGATAGACGGGGCTAAATTGGGTGCAGGGGTTGGATTTGAACCAACGACCTTCAGGTTATGAGCCTGACGAGCTACCAGGCTGCTCCACCCTGCAATAAGGGGAGGCGAAAGGTCCGCATGGTCGCCGGCACTGTCAACGAATTTTTCCGATTTCGCACTCGCGCCTTTTTTCAACCACGCGAGTTCCCGGTTCGGCCGCTCAGAACCGGCTCTTCAGCCCGAACGTCCACAACGCGCCGTAGTTCTGCCGCTGGCGAAACTGCGCGTGCTCCGGCGTGCTCGCGCCGAAAATCTCGTTGTCGACCGGCTCGTTGAGCAGATTGCTCAACGCCGCGAAGGCGGACAGCCAGTTCGTCAGCCGGTACTCGCCGTTGAAATCCACCACGAGCCGCTTCGAACTCCAGTTGTACGTCGACGGGTCGATGCTGCGGCCGGCCGCGACCGGGCCGAGGCGTTTGCGGCCGGAATAATTCCAGTTCACGCGCATCGCGTAACGCGAGCGCGAGAGGCTCACGCCCCAGTTGGCCAGCCGCGGCGAGTAGCCGTCGAAACTGCCCGACACGTCGCCGGTCACCCGCTGCGCGCTGACGTTGGCAAACACGCCGACGCCGCGCGCCCAGTGCGGCAGAAACGTTAGCGATTGCTTGTAGTTGAAGCTTACCCCCGTCGTGTGCACGCCCGTCGGGATGTTGTATTGCGTCGCGACATCGTAGTCGCCGTAGGTGACGGGATTCAGCGCGTACAGGCCGAGGAACTCCGGCGTCGCGCGCGTCACCGTCTGCCCAAAGAGATTGCGGAAACTGCGCCGGAACGCCGTGACCGAGACGAGGCCCACCGGCTCGAAGTAATATTCGAGCGCGACCTTCACCGTGCGCGCCGTCCACGCCTTGATGCCGGCGTTGTTGATCGCGATCCGGTTGTTCGGCCCCGGCGGATTCTCGGTGTTGGGGAGCGTCACGCTGCCGCCGTACTGATTGAAATCCGGCCGGCCCACCGACCAGTAGTAGCCGGCGCGCCCGACCAGCTTCGGCGTGAGGTTGTACGACGCGTTGATGCTGGGAAACCAGCGCAGGTACTCCTTGCTAGCGTGAAGCCCGCGATCGATGTTGGTCAACTTCGCGGCGGCGAGCGCGTCATTCGCGATCGGCACTGGCTGGCGATTCGCGCCGAGGATGACCGCGCCCGACGCGTCGCGCTGGAAGTTGCGGGTTGGGTCCACCAGCCGGCCCTCGAACTTCACGTTCGTCTGCTCGGCGCGCGCACCACCGACGAGCTTGAGCCGGCCTTCCAGCAATTTGGCATCGGCGCGCAGGAAGGCCGACGAGATCAGCTCGGAGGCGTGCTTCGAGAGCGAGACCTCCTGCGTGTAGCTGGTGGCTTTGTTCTCGGTGAAATATTCCGGATGCGCCTGGTAGATGTCCCAGAGGTTCTGGTTGCTCGTCCACTCGATGCCGGGAAATCCATACGGCGCGACGCGGCCGGAGTAGCTGCGGTCGATTGCGGCGTTCGCCGCATCGTCGGCGGTGTTCGCGAGGCCATCGCGGCCGACGAACGTGAGCGTCGGGTTGGTGTTGCGCACGTCGCGCATCTGCCGGCGCGCATCGAGCCCGGCCTTCAGCGTCAGCGGCACGACGCCGAAAAAGCTGCGGCGCAGATTCGCGAACGCCGTCTGCTGGAGATCGATCGCCATGAACGCGTTCGTCGTCGCGGTGTTGAAGAGATAGCCGTCGAGCCGGTACGGATCGATCGGCGCGCCGGTCGTGCCGTCGGCCACGGTGATGCGGCCGGGCCGGAGATAGAAGTTGTCGTCGAACGAGACGGTGACGTTCTGCCGCCGCGCGATGGAGGTAAAAAAGTTTCCCATCGTGGCGTCCTTGCGCCAACGGCGCGACTGCGAGTGACCCACGCCCGCCTCGCTCTGCCAGATCGGGCCGTTGTGCCGGTAGATCAGGCTCGGCATGTAGATGTCGCCGCCGAGTCCGTTGATTGTGTTGGTGATTCGGACCTCGCCGGCGCCGGCGAAACCATGGGTGTACTGCGGGGTGAACTGGCCCACGGCGACGCGGTTCGCGAAGAAGGTGAGCACGCGCTGGGTGAGCGCGAAGTCGGAGAACGACCACTGGAAATTAAGGGAGAGCTGGTCGTTCGGGCTGAGCTGGAAGTCGAGCGAGGTGCCGAATGACGCCGCGGTGACCATCGCGCCGCCGTCACGCATGGCGTAGTCGCTGAGGTACGGCCGGTCGGGCGTGGTGTCCGGCAGCGTGTTGCCGTTGGTCGCCGCGCCGCCGCCGCGCCACGTCAGCTGCGACAGGTCCTGCACGCGATAGAGGGTCGAGGCGCTGGCCGACACGGTGAACCCGAACCGCTTGTTCACGGGCACGACGCCGGTGAACTCGAAGCCGGGCCGGATCTTGTACGTCGGGTCGCGCATTGGCCCCGGCGTGCGGTGGAGGCTGCGCGCCTCGTCGCGCATCGAGACGTGCGCGCTGAGCGTGTAGGCCGGTCGGGCCCGCTCGAAGGCATTCAGCGGAACCATGTTCACGGAACCGGCCAGCGCGGAGCCGCTGCTCTCCGGCGTCGGCGTATTGACGATTTCGATGCGCGAAATCGTGTTGATCGCCTGCTGGTGCAGCCCGATGCCGCGGGTCGTGCCGGCGAGCGACGTCGCGAGGTTGAACCCGCCGACGGTTACCGGCACGTTGTCGGTCGGCACGCCGTCGAGCGACACCATGTAGGGCTCGCCGCCGCCGCCGAGGGTCATGGCGATGCCCGGAAGCGACTTGAGCACCTCGCCGACCTTGCTCTCCGCCGCGCCGCCGAACTCGTCGGCCGAGATGACGTTCATCTGGTTCGCCGCGAACCGCTGCGTGTTGATCGCGACGACGGCGTTATCCATCTCCTTCGACGAGGCGACGACGAACTTGTCGAGCACCACGGCGCGGTCGGCGCCGCGCGGCCGATCGAAGCCGGCGACATTGAAATCCTGCTCGGTGGTCCCGCCGGCGGTTACGCGCACCCCGAGCGTCTGGCCGGCCATGCCGGGGCGAAATGCGCTCACGCGGGCCGTGCCCTCGGGGACGTTGGTCAGCCGGTAGCGGCCGCTCGCGTCCGTGAACGCCTCGAGCGACGTGCCTTCGACCGTGATGCGGGTGAGCTCGAGGTATTCGCCGGTCTCGGGGTTGAACACGCGGCCTTCGATCGTGCCGACGCTGGGCGTTTGTGCGGCGGCGAAGGCCGCGCACCAAACGCAGGAGAAAAGCCACGCGCCGATGCGGCGCAGCCGGGTGGGGGTCGTAGGGAAGTGCATGGTCGGGGTAAAAACCAAGAGGCGCGAAGCCCGTCGCGCGGCGGCCGCGTTCAGCGTTTTGACTCGCGGTAGTTGGTCGTGAAGCGCTTCAGCGCCGCTGGGTCGATGTCAACGCCTAGTCCCGCGCCCTGCGGAATGCGAACCGATTCATTCTCCAACGCGAACGAGCGCGTCAGCAGCTCGTCGCGCAGAGGGTTCGGATTGCGGTCAAACTCCAGCATCGGCTCGTTCTCCGGCGCGGTGGGAAACACGGTGTGCGGAATCGGCGGAATCACCGCGATGAGCTGCAGGCCCGCCGCCAGCGCGACGCCGCTGCCCCAGACGTGCAGGCAGACGGGCGTGTGATGCGCGGTCGCGAGTGCGAGGATCTTCTGCCCTTCGCTCAAGCCACCGCAGCGACAGAGGTCCGGCTGGAGGATGTCCGCGGCGCCGGCCCGCAGGAGCTCGAGAAAACCGTGCCGGCCATACTCGCATTCGCCGGTCGCGATCGGGATCGAGAGTTTGCGGCGCAGCGCCGCGCAGCCCGCGATGTCCTCCGGCACCAGCGGTTCCTCGAACCAGTGAAACCGCAGCGCCTGCAGCGCCTCGCCCATCCGCACCGCCGTGGGAAAATTGTACGCGTGGTTCGCGTCGGTCATCAGCAGGAAGTCGTCACCGACCTCGGCGCGCACCGCCTCCATCCGCTTGATGTCGTCGCGGACCGGCAGCAGGCCGACCTTGCCCTTCACCGCGGTGAAGCCGCTTTGCACGAGCTGCCGCGCCTCGGCGCGGACCTGCTCGACGGCGGCGCGCACATCGCGGACGTCCTGGCCGCGGTAATACAGACCCGTCGCGTAGGCGCGCACGCGGTCGCGGAACGCGCCGCCCATCAATGCGTGCACCGGCTGGCCGGCGGCCTTGCCGCGCAGGTCCCACAGCGCGATGTCGATTCCGCTGATGGCATCGACGCTCGCGCCCTTCCGGCCGAAATCGCGCGAAAACCCATACAGTTCGTGCCAGATCGGTTCGGTCGCGGCGGCGTCGCGGCCCAGCAGCCGCGGCGCGAGGATGTCGTGCGTGTAGGCCGGCAGGTGATCGACCGGCATCGAGACGCCGCTCTCGCCCCAGCCGGCGAGGCCCGAGTCGGTGGTGATTTTCACCAGCAGGCTGGCGCGTTCGGTGGCGCCGGCCTGCGACCAGTAGAAACGCTCCCGTCCGAGCGGGGCGCGGAGGAGAAACGTTTCGATGCGGTCGATCTTCATCGGTCGGGCAGCAGCTGCACGAGCAGCATGATTCGCGGCTCGCGATAGCACCAGACCACTTTTTTCTGCGGCGTGACCTCGAGGATCGAGATGCCTTTGCCGTCCTTGCCGTGACCGAGAAAGTTCACGATGACGGTGTTCCCGTTCGGCCGGCGCTCGACGCCGAGCACCCAGTCGAGGTTCGCATCGGGGGGGAAATCGCCGGGCTCGAAGCTCCACACGAGTTTGCCCTGCGAATCCACCTCGACGACGCGCTTGCCCATCTCGGGCGTCGCGCCGCCGCCCGTGCCGATCAGCGTGTGGCCATTCGGGAGCCGCGACACGCCGTAGGTCATGCCCGGATACGCGAACTTTCGGACCACCGTGCCGCCGGCGTCGTACTCGAACACAGCCTGGTCGCGGGTCTGCGCAACGAGGTAGTGCCCGTTCGACAGCTTACGGCACTGGCGCGCAACCTGGTGAACCTGGGTGTGGTTCACCTGCAGTGCGAGTTGCCGGACGATCGCGCCCCGGCGATCGACCTCGATGAGGCGGCGGTTCGCCGGATCCTCGATCAGCGTCAGCCCGTCCGGCAACCGCTGCACCGAGTGGCATTCGCCGGGCACGCGGTACTCGAACACGATTTGCTTGTCGCGTGTCACCTCGCGCACGCCGGACTGGTCCGGTTTCTTCGTCTCGAACCAGCAGTAGAGCACGTTGCCGTTGGGCAACTGTTCGCCGTCCATCACCCAGCCGGGTTGATCGTGGTCCCACGAGGCGGAGCCGTCCTTTTCGAGCACGAGGATCTTTTGGGTGATCAGGTCGCTGATCAGCATCCGGTAGGGGTAGGGGTCGGCGGCGGAGGCAGCGTCGGCACGCGTGCCAGGGGAGGCGATCAACACGACAAGGAGCGAGCACTTGAACCAGGATGGCATGATGAAAAAAGTGGAGGATGTAGCCACGAGCGTGAGCGAGAGGACCTCGGTCGGCTCCACTCGCTCACGCTCGTGGCTACCACAAACGGTTTCTTCAGGGTTACTTCACCGCCACCGGCCGAGGCTCGGGCTCGACCGGGCATACGACGCGGAAGCCCCCATTCGGCAGCTTGCGCCATTCGGCGGAGCCGTAGCGCCACGAGGCGGTCGCGAACTGCGGCAGGTCGCACCACGCGCCGCCGCGGACGACCCGCGGCCCGGGGGCGCGCGGATCCTCGCGACCGTCACGGGCGCTGTAGGGGTACGGGCGATACAGGCTCAGCGTCCATTCGGCGGCGTTGCCGTGCATGTCGAACAGGCGCCAAGGATTCGGCACGTAGCGGCCGGTTTCCGCGGTGATCATCGCGCCGTCGTCGGTGCCGGGCACGAACGGCATCCAGCCGTCGTAGATCTGGTTCAGCTGATTGATGTCCCACTTGCTGAACCCCCGGATTGATCGGTCCGCGAGGTTGGCGAGCTCCGAGAAATCGCTCGTGCGCTCACCCCACCACATCGGCTGGGCCGAGCCGGCGCGACAGGCGTATTCCCATTGGGCCTCGGTCGGCAGCGTGAAGGGCCGGCCGGTCTGCGCCGACAGCCACGCGCAGAAACCCATCGCTTCCTGCCACGACACGCGGACGGCGGGCTGGCCCGGATCGTTCATCGGATAGCCGCGATCGTGAATGTTCATCTTCTGGCCGCGCTCGTACCGGCTGTCATGCGTCGGATCGAACTGGGCGTACTGGTCGTTCGAGATCTCGCACGCGCCGATCCAGAACGGCTGCCCGATCCGCACGCGGGACTGCGGCCACTCGGCGCGCGCGCCCTCGGCGGCGTTGCCCATGACGAACTCGCCCGCCGGTACGAGCACGAGCTTGAGCGAGCGGCCATTCGCGAGCGGAACGACTTTCTCCGTCGTCGGGCCCGCGGCGAGCTGGCGGCGCCGGGCCTCGTGGCGATCGAACGGCCAGCCGAGCGCCTTGGTGTCGCCGGTGACGACGGTTTCCTTTTTTGGTTCGACGCGGGCGCCGAGGTTTGCCGCGCCGATCGGAATCGACTCCTGGTCGTAACTGGGCCCGCCATATTTCGCGGCGAGCTCGCGCTTGCGCGCCGCGCCGTTGAACGGAATCGGCAGCGCCTCCGACCACGTGCCGTGACACGGGACGTTGAGGTCGATCCAGGTTGCGAGCCGATCCCACGCTTCGGGGTCGAGCGCCACACCGTAGTGCCCCTGCTCGAGCAGCTGCACCAACGCGCTGGTTGCCGCATGATACTCGCCCGGCTCGAGCAAGTGGTAATCGCCCTCGGGTCCCGTCCGGCGGACGTATTTGATCAGCGCTTCGTAGGCGGGCGTGAACTTGATCGGCCCGCGCTTTCGTTGGGTGGCGCGCTGCAGCTCGGCGCTGTAGCTGACCGGGACGTTCGCCGCGTCGTACCATTGCGGCACGTTGGCCTTCACGCCCTCGTAATCCGGCTGCTGCGCGAGCGCCCGCAGATCGGGCTTGGGCCGGCCGCGCACCGCGAGCTGTCGGCCGTCGTGGCAACTCACGCAATGCTTGTCCAGCACCGGTTGCACCTCGCGTTCGAAACTGAAGCCGCGCGCCGGTCCGTACCACGGCGTGATCGCGCGCGGGGCGTGAAGCGTGGCCAGCGCCGGTTTGGCCGGCGGTCCGCTGGACTGCGCTTCGTGGCAGCCGCTGCACGACTTGATTTCGCCGGGCATGACCGTGAACCAGCTGCGCATCAGCTGCACCGCCCGGTTTTTCTCGTCGAGCGGCTGCACGGCGATCGCGGTGTTGGCCGGAACACGAAAGGCCGCCGAACCGTCCGCCTCCAGCGGCACCGTGCCGAGGATGCGCATCACGTCCCAGCAGCCGTCCATGCTGATTTTGTCGAAGCCGCTGAGCCCGCGGTAGCCGAAATCGTACGCGAGGATCCGCAGGCTCTTCACCGTGCCGCGCGGCACACCGGCCAGGCCGGGGCCCGATTCGGCGTCGAGGAGGTAAACCGTGCCCTCCTTGCTCGCGACCTCCACGCGATCGGGAATCAGCGACGGCCGCGGCGTCGCGCGCAGCGGAACCGGCTCGAGCAGCGCGTGGCCGGGTGTTTCGTGGATCAGCGTCAAATTGCCGAACGTATCCGCCAGATATATACCCCAGAGCGCGGTCGGCGCCGGTTTCGCGGCGACCAGCACGTATTTTTCGCTCAGCGGGAACGGATGGAGGAATTTCGGCCAGTCGTGACTCGTCAGCCGGTCCCGCACCACCGGCTCCTGCTGCCGGCCGGGATTGGCCAGGTGCGACGCGGCATTGGGCGCGCGGTTGTTGCGATCGAGGTGATGGTACCACGCGTCGGGCGTGCGGTACACGACGCCATCCGTGCGCTGCTGCCCACGCTCGGCGTCGAAGAGCACGAGGTTGCCCATCCGGTAATCGCCGTGGTGGCCCGAGACGATCGCTGCGATCATCGACGGCCGACCCGGCACCGCGCGGGCGTAGTAGATGGCGTTCGGCCAATAGGAATTGCTGCCGTAGAACTCGCGCTGGCCGCTGCCGTCGGGATTCATCGAGAACAACAGCCGGCCGAAAAAGTGCGGGATGTTGGCGTACTCCCAGCGCGTGTAGATGATCCGGCCGTCGTTCAGCACGCTCGGATAATTGTCGTCGTCCTGATCGAACGTGAGCTGACGGATGTTCTTTTTCGCGCGGTCGAGCAGGTACAACCCCGCGGTGTTGTGCAGTCCCTGCCAGCACGGAATCGCCTGATAGGCGGCGGTGGAACAGAACACGATTCGGCCGTCGGGCAGGTAGCATGCGTCGTAGTTGTCGACGTCGTTGTCCTCGTTCGGCGTGACGCGGGTGAGCCCGGTGCCGTCGCTGCGCAACTCGAAGACCTGCCAGCGATCCTCCTCCGGCATCGTCAGGAGCATCCGTTGCGCATCGAAATCCAGATCGACTTCGCCGACGAACACGCCGCCCTGCGGTTTGAACAACGTCCGGAGCTGACCGTCCGGCCGCACGGGCGAAAGCACGCTGATTTCGTTGTCATAGCCGGAGCGGCGCAGGCTGAAGATGCTGTTGTGATTCACCGGCAGGCCGAGCGCGTTGCCCTCGAAATCCTCCTGGTAAACGTCGGGGTCCACCGTGCCGCCGGAGCGGGCCTGTTTCGGCGCGGCCTTCTTCGCGCGTTGCGCGCCGGCGGGCACCTGGTAGGCGCGGCGCACCAGCAGCAGCCGGTCGAAATCGAGCAGGGGGTTGGCCAGCAAGGCGGCGCGTTCGAACGCTTGCAATTTTCCGCCGAGCTTCGCCAACGTGGCGTCGCTGCCCGTCGCGCCAGCGCGCCAGGCCTCGAGGGCGGCGGTCCGTTCCTGCTCGAGCGCGTCCAGCCGCTGCAAATACGCCGTCCCCTCCGGGTAGCGGCTGCCGTGGGTCGCGACGAGGTCGCGCACCGCGGCGCGGACCGGCCCGGCGGAAAACCCGAGCGCGTATCCCGCGGGGTCGTTGGCGGCCCGAAGGGGCGCGGCGATCCACGCCACGGCCAGCAAGGCGAGGCCGACCATGGTATGCACGACGACATGCGTGGAGCCGTGTCCTTGTAGGCGCGGTGCCCCCACCGCGCGGGTTGCCGGCTGCGCACGCGCCAGGCCGCGGGGTGAGGGCACCCCGCCCCCAGCCCACGAATTTATGTCGTTGAGTCGGCAGGCGCGGAGATCTGCCGCTACGCGATCCGCGGCACGCTCGAGTTGCGGTTTCATAGGGAAAGGACGTACTCGATCAAGTCATCGAGTTCGCTGCGGTTGAGCTGCGCGGTGTGGCCGTGCCGGTCTTCGCGGTTCCGCCACATCAGCACATCGCGCATCGTCGCCGCCGATCCGTCGTGCAGGTACGGTGCCGATCGCCAGACCTCGATCAGGGTGGGGGTGTCGAACTGATCGGCCGGTTTGTCGTGCCGGCTGCGCGTGCCGACATCGTGACTCTGCAGGTCGGTGAAAAACCGGGTTGGCGGATGGCACTCGGCGCAGCCGGTGGTTTTCGCGAGAAACAACTGTTCGCCGCGCTGGGCCGCCGGCGACAGTTTCCCGCCCACCAGCCGTGGACTCGGGATCGGATCGAGCGACTGGAGGTATTCGTCGATGGCCTCGGCCTCCGCGGCGGGCCGCACGGCGAAAAGGCTGAAACGGAGCCCGGCGCGCACCGCGGTGCTCGCATCGGCGCGGACGCCCAGCCACATCGACGGCGGCGTCTGGTGCGCGTAGAGCAGGCTCTTCGCGTTTTTCGGATTGCCGATGCCGTCGTTGAGGTTGTCCCAGTTCAGGGCGTCGACGCGCGCGTCGGACGAGTGGCAGCTCGCGCAACTTTGCCAGCCTTGGAAACAAATGCTCGCGTCATTGAACAGCTCCTCCCCGCGGCGCGCGAGGCTCGGGGTTGGCCGCCGACCCAGCGCGTACGACTGCGGGTCCGGCGTCGCCGCGGTCAAGTCGACGCGCGTGAGCGAGTCCGAGAAATGGTTGCCGACATAGGCCTGGTGGCCCACGCACACGATGCTGCGCGGCCCGCGATCGCCGCCGGGGAGTTTGATTCGGCGCCGCAACGGGCCGAGAAACGAAAGATCGTCCGAGACCGCCGGCGGCGTTCGCGGCGGCCCGGCGGTCGGACCGCCCTCGCGGACCGCGCCGAGTTTCGCGAGCAGCGCGGGGAAATCCACGAGACTCAGCTCGTGCGTGCCGGCGTGCGTGATGCACAACGTTCTTCCGTCGCCGCCCCACGCGGCCGCCCAAGGATTCGCCGCACCGGAGTCAATCGCATCGAGCAGCACGCTCGCGATCCGCTCGCAGCGCGCGACGTCGATCACGCTGATCGCGTTGGTGTTGATCCAGCCGCGTTCGATTTGCGTCGTCGGCAGGTGGAACCGCGAAATCTGGTGCGTGACGACGGCGTGGCGGCCGTCCGGTGAAAGCTGCACGTCGCGCAGCAGTCCGCTGCCGTTCGGCAGCCGAATCTCCCGCACCAACGTGCGCGCCGTGGTGTCGATCACGCTCACGGTTGCCGCGACTTCCGCGAGGTCCGCGCGACCGGCGTGGAGGTGATTCGCCACGAGCAGATGCCGGCCGTCGCGGGTAAGCGCGGCGGCGACCGGCTCGCGCGGCACGCTGACGCGAGCCAGTTCCCGACCGGCCGCGAGGTCGAAGACCGCGACCGTGTTATCGAAGCGGTTGCACACCCAGAGAGTCTTGCCGTCAGGCGCCAGCACCGGCGCCATCGCCGTGTGGCCCGCGGGCAACGTGCCGATCACCGTGGCCGCGGCGGCATCGACGATGGCGATCCGGCTCTCCGGCGCCGCGCACGTGACGTACAGCCGCGCTCCGTCGGCCGAAAGCACGAGTCCCGACGGCGAGGCTGGCACCGGAATCGTCGCGCGAACCCGCCGCGCGGCCGCGTCCCAGACCAGCACCCGGGTCGCGGTGGCGCCCGCGATGAAGAGCGTGGAGCCGTCGCGGGTCGCGGCGAGTGCGGTCGGGGAGAGCGGCCCCTCGGCGTTGGCCGGCGGCGTCGTGCTGTCGGCCCGAAGAGCCAGCGCCGCACCGAACACGCAGAGGGCGGCCACGCACGGGCTCCGGAAGAAGGACGGATACAGGATCCAAGTCGGCATGGGGTGATGCAATGCCGCGGCGCAGCGTTGGCTGGACCAGCGGTGCAAGCATGCTAGTCACAACGATTCCCACTCGCGCCGCGCGGTTTGGGCAATACGGCGCATATCTTGGCAGGGTTCTTCCCCGCCCGCACGCCTGAGCGTCGGCAAGTTGTTGCCGCCGAATCGGCCGGAATCGGCGGCTGCCCCCTCAATGGATTGCCGCCAAAATTGTCCGGTTATTCGGCTTGCCAGCGGCTGACGGCTCCGGTGTGTTGGCCGGCTCTCTGTCAGGAATCATCAACAACCGATAACCCTCCAACATCCATCGATCGCAAGGCGGCCCTTTTGGCCGACCTGTGTGTCGTCAGATACATAGATCATCATGCCCATCAGCGTCACTCCCAAGGACCTGCTCGACGCAGGCGTCCACTTCGGCCACCAGACCAAGCGCTGGAATCCGCGCTCCAAGCCCTTCATCTTCGACCACCGGCAGGGCGTCACCATCATCGACCTCGGCAAGACGCACGAAGCGTTGACCAAGGCCTGCGACTTCCTCGAAGACACCGTCGCCAACGGCGGCAACGTGCTGTTCGTCGGCACCAAGCGCCAGGCGAAGGAAATCGTGCGCGAAGCCGCCACGTCCGCCAACATGCCGATGGTCGTCGACCGCTGGCTCGGCGGCACGCTGACCAATTACGAGACGGTCAAGAAATCGATCGCCAAGTTCAAGAAGTACCAGGCGATGGAAACCAGCGGCGAACTCGCCAAGCTGCCGCGCAAGGAAGAGTCGGCCATCAAGCGCGAGATGACGCGCATGCAAAAGAATTTCAGCGGCATCGCCGACATGGGCGGGCTGCCGGCCGCGCTGTTCGTGGTCGACGTCAACCACCACAAGATCGCCGTGGCCGAGGCCGCGCGCGCGGGCATTCCCTGTGTTGGCATCGTTGATACGAACTCCGACCCGACCACCGTCTCGCATCCGATCCCCGGCAACGACGACGCGGTGAAATCGATCCGCATCATCGTCGAGGCGGTCGCCGCCGCGGTCCAGAGCGGGCTCGCGCAGCGCGACACCCGCCGGGCCCAGCGCGGCCAGGCCGATCTGAAGGCGACGACGGCGGGAATCGAAGAAGCGCCCGCCACTCCCGTCGTGCCGGTGGGCGACGAGGATGTTCTCGCCAAAGTCGAGCTGCCGGCCGATGTCGCCGCGGTCGTCGAGGGCGAGACCGAAGGCGTCACCGCGGCGCCGAAGAAGAAGGCGGTTCGCCCCAAGCGTCCGGCCGTCAAAGCGGAATGACCTCTGTCCCTGCCCTCTGATTTAATGAGCACCACCACCATCACGATTTCGGCCCAAGCGGTCGCTGACCTCCGGGAAAAAACCGGCGCCGGTCTGCTTGACTGCAAGAAGGCCCTCACCGAAGCGAACGGCAACGTCGAGGAAGCCATCACCATTCTGCGCAAGAAGGGCGCCGCCTCCGCGGCGAAGAAGGCGGATCGCGCGACGAAGGAAGGCCTGATCGCGAGCTACATTCACGTCGGCGGCAAGGTCGGCGTCCTGATCGAAGTCAACTGCGAGACCGATTTCGTGGCGCGCAATGACGACTTCAAGGCTTTCGTCAACGACCTCTGCCTGCAGATTGCCGCGGCGAGCCCGCTGTACGTTTCGCGCGACCAGGTGCCGGAGGCCGACCTCGCCAAGGAGCGCGAAATCGCCGTCGCGCAGGTGCAGGGCAAGCCACCGGCGGCCGTGCAGAAGATCGTCGAGGGCAAACTCGAGAAGTACTACTCGACCATCTGCCTGATCGACCAGCCGTTCGTGAAGCAGCCGGACAAGACGGTGAAGGAAATCCTCACCGAGAAGATCGCGAAGATCGGCGAGAACATCCAGATTCGCCGGTTCATCCGCTACCAGCTCGGCTCGTAAGGCGCAGTCTTGTTGTAGGGCGGGGGCGCCCGGATCCGCCGCAAAGGGAGGACGAAACGCCTTCGGCGGGGTCCGGGGGCCCCCCCCCACATTTCTTCCCCGCTATCGCCGTTGCGTGTTTGCAGGCGGTCCCCTC
>Ga0080064_1005226_pt1 | contig 15536 bp, 13 predicted proteins | sample Subgrocontami54m_FD_69260 | JGI IMG/M metagenome (GOLD analysis project Ga0080064, IMG submission 69260) | Subsurface groundwater microbial communities from S. Glens Falls, New York, USA - GMW46 contaminated, 5.4 m (SPADES assembly) (version 2) ...
CCCTTTGACCAGGGACACCACCCCCGCTGCGGCCACGCCGGAGCCGATCTGCCCGCCGGTGTTGACGCCGGCGGCGTGCATGAGCAGGTGGTTCTTCTTGTCGTAGCGCTGCCCCTGGACCTGCACCACCCGTGCGGCCATGGGAAAGGCCGAGATCCCTGCCGCCCCGATGAGCGGGTTGACCTTGCCGCCGGTCAGCTTGCAAACGATCTTGCCGAACACGACTCCCGCCACGGTATCCATACAGATAGCGATGAAGCCCATGCCGAAAATCATCAGCGTCGCGGGCTTGAGAAAGGCGTGGCCCTCCATGGTGCCGCCGATCGCCAGGCCCAGAAACAGCGTCACGATGTTGGCGATCTCGTTTTCCGAGGCTTTGGTCAAGCGCGCCACCACGCCGGACTCGCGCATGAAGTTGCCGAGCATGATAGTCCCCATGAGGGGCAGGCCCTTCGGGGCAAGCAGCCCGGTCACCAGGGTCACGACGATGGGAAACAGGAGTTTGGTCTGGGGGGAGACGCTTCGCTTTATCGGCGCCATTTTGATTACCCGCTCCTTGGGCGTGGTCAGGGCGCGCATGATCGGAGGCTGGATGATGGGTACGAGCGCCATGTAGGAGTACGCTGCGACCGAAATCGGCGCCAGCAATTGCGGTGCGTACTGCGAGGCGACGTAGATAGCCGTTGGCCCATCGCAGGCGCCGATGACAGCAATGCTGACGGCCTCGAGCTGCGGAAAGCCCAGGGCCAATGCCAGCAGCAGGGTAAAGAAAATGCCGAATTGCCCGGCCGCGCCGAAGAGCAGCATTTTCGGGTTTTCCAGGAGAGAGCCGAAGTCGATCATGGCGCCGATGCCGACGAAGATGAGCAGCGGGAAGACTTCGTTGGCGATCCCCATGTCGTAGAGAATCCGGAGCAAGCCGCCTTGCTCCATCAGGTCGGAGAGGGGGATGTTCACGAGCAGGCATCCAAACCCGATGGGCACGAGCAGCAGCGGCTCCACTTCCTTTTTCACGCCCAGATAAAGCAAGGCGGCGGCGATCAGCAGCATGATCACGTTGGGCCCGCCTTGAGAGAACAGATAACTGACGCCGGATGTCAGTCCATATAGGCCTGTCTGGAGGCTCTCGAGCATGTTATTTCTTCTCCGAACTGCCGGCTTTAACGAGTGGAAAGACTTTCTTCAGCAGGTCCATCACCAGGCTCAGGATCCAGAGGGTCAGAAAGGTTCCTCCCATGCCGACTATCATCATGGTGAGTCCGAAGGTCCATTTGGCATTGTCCATGTGGTGCTTTCAGAGAGGAGAAGGGCCAGGCGCGCGCTGCCAGATTATATTGGCAACCCGGCCGAGCGTCCATTTGATAAGGCAATTGGTATCATGAAACTCTTGCCAGCCGCTGCGGCCGGGAAGATACTGAAGGAAGGCCCAGAATAGGACCGAAGCAAAACAAGCAGTATCCGGTTAAACATGGTTTAACGGAGGAGGTAGCGATGTACAAGAAAATCCTGATGGCTTTCAACGGATCGCGCGAGGGACGCGCGGCACTGCTGGAAAGCGCCGAGATCGCCGCGTTCATCAAGGCGGAGACGCATCTCCTGGCCGTGGCCGGCATGCCGCCAAGCCTGTTCCTGACTGAGGGGTTCCTGCCCGAAGAGTTGCTGGAAGAGGAAAAAAAACGCACCCAGGAGATCCTCGACGAGGGCATCAAGCTCCTGCAGGGGCAGGGATTCAATACCACCGGCCACCTTACCGTGGGCGAGCCGGTGGAGGAGATCTGCCGCGTCGCCGCCGAACTCGGGGCTGATCTGATCGTGCTCGGACACCGGCAGAGGCTTTCATTTGCGGCGCGATGGTGGAAGGGCTCGGTCGGCGCTTCCCTCCTCGACTACGCGCCCTGCAGCATCCTGATCGCGCGCGCCAGTCCCGCTGCCTCGCAGCGCTGAAATTTTATTTTGATTCGCTCTCAACCTTTTTGCTGTTTGTCCGTTAGCAAAGGTAAGGCAGTGAGTTGCTGCCTGCCCCCGCGACGGATGATGCATGAACTTGCTGAGCCGAATGTTTGCCGAACAGGAAATTGCCGAGCAGCCCTACGGCGCAGAAGTGCTGTGCGCGAACTGGGTCGAGCGTCCGCTGGAGCAGTCTGTTGCGCCAAGCCGCGCTGCAGTTCTGGAGCGGCTGCGCGAGGCTGATGTCTTGACCTTCCTCGCCCGCATCTACGCCAGCCAGCGCTGTTAGAGAATCCCGCGCCGCGTGGCGTGCTGGATTTCTCTATAATCAAGCAGTTCTGCGTTTTTCCATAGGGCGTCCATGAAGCCGGTTGTTGCCGCCGCTAGATTGCTCTTGCCTGTTCTGGCGGTCGTGCTTGCGCTAGGCGTGGATCCGTCGGCCTACGCCCAGACGCAGCAGAAACGGCGGCCGCCGGCGCCGCGCCCAGGGCAGCAGGCAAAGCGCGTCGATGACCGGCATTGGCAGGAACTCATGGATCAGGCCGAGGCGCAGATCGCCAAGGGCGAGTACGCCCGCGGCGAAGACAGCGGAAGACAACTGGTCGAGGAGGCACGGAGGATATTTGGCGACAGCCACCCCGATACGGCTACCAGCCTCAATGTCATCGCCGATGCCCAAATGCGGCAGGGGAAATATGCCGAGGCGCAGAAGAATTTCTCCGCCGCCCTGGACATTTATGAAAAGCGGCTGGGGCCGGAGCACGTCGATACCGCTGCCGCGCTGAACAATCTGGCGCTGGTGCTGGAAAAGCTGGGCGATTACCCCAGCGCCGAATCGCTGTTGCGCCGCTCGCTGCGCATCCTCGAAAAAACACTGGGCAAGCAGCATCAGGACACCGCCACCACCCTGTCCAACCTCGGGCGGGTACTCGACCTGCAGGGCAAATACAGCGAAACCGCCGGGGGCGGAGCAGGCGAAGATCCGAAGCAGTTGAGCGCGCGCGCGCAAGAGTTGATCGATCGCGGCCAGTACAAGGAGGCCGAGTCCCTGCAATACCGGGTGGTCGCGATTCATGAGAAAACCCTGGGCAAGGAGCACCCGATTAGCGCGACCAGTCTGTCCAATCTGGGCAATGTGCTCTACCTGCAGGGCAAGCTCAAGGAAGCCGAAGCGGTGCACCGGCGTGTTCTGGCGATACGCGAGAAAGTGCTGGGGCCGGAGCACCCCGACACCGCCACCAGCATGAACAACCTCGCCAACGCGCTGCAGGAGCAGGGGAAGGACGAGATGCTGTCGCCGAGCGAGGCGCGCGCCCAGGCGCGATTCAACCTGCAGGTTTATACCGAGACCGAAAACCTGTTGCGCAAGGCCCTTGCGATCCAGGAGCGCACCCTGGGCGCCGACCATCCGGCCACGGCCAATACGCTCAACAACCTCAGCACTTACCTCGACCGCCGCGGCCGGCCGGAAGAGGCCGAGCCGCTGCAGCGGCGCGCGCTCGCCATCCTTGAAAAGCGTCTGGGTCCCTTGCACCCCGATACCGCGTCCATGCTGACCACGCTGGCGGTGATGCTCGACCGCCAAGGCAAGTTGACGGAAGCGGAGGCACTGTACCGCAAAGCAGTCGAGATCGCGCGCCAGGCGGGCAACCCTCGCATATTGCTGCTGAACAGCAGCCGGCTCGGATACGCTCTGGCCAAGCACGGACGCTATCGCGAGGCGCTGCCGTTCTACAAAGAGGCGGTCGACACGCTCGACTACCTGTACGTGCGCACGCGCGGCCTGTCGGAGGAAACACGGGCCGCGTTTCTCGGCCAGTACGGCAATATTTATCTTGAAACCATCAAGGTGCTGCTGCAGTTGCACCGCACCTCGCCCCAGGCCGGATACGACCGCGAGGTCCTGGAGATCGCTTCGCGCAATCAGAGCCGCGTTTTTACCGAGATGATGCGCCAGGCCGATGTGGCCAAATTCTCCGCCGATCCGGTGTTCCTCGGTCTGAAGCGAAAGCGCGAGGATCTGCACGAGAAAATCGAGAACCTGCGCTTGGGCCTGGTCACCATGCCGCTGAATCAGCCCGGGACGGACGCGCGCCGCAGCGATCTCGCCGCTCAGCTCGCGGCCGCGAACGGGGAGTTGACGCCCCTGGAGGATGCGCTGTGGCGCGACTATCCGCGCTTCATGGAGCTGACCAACCCGCGTCCGGTCACCCTGCAGGATTTGCAGCAGAAGCTGCTGCGGCCGGATGAAGTGCTGCTCTCCTACGTGCTGCTGCCGCAGGAGGTCGCCCTGTTCGCGGTGACGCGCGAGCGCTTCCAGATGGTCAATCTCCCGGTCAAGCGCGAGGATGTGGCGCGGCGCGTGCGCGCGATCCGCCGCGCGATCGAAAAAGTGGCGCTTGGAGAGTCGGTGCTGTTCCTGCGCGAAATCGAGCCCGCCAACCTGAATTCCCTGTATCGGGACCTGGTGGCGCCGCTGGCTTCCGCGCTCGCCGGGCGGCAAAAGATCATCGTGGTGGCAGACGGGCCATTGCTCACGGTGCCGATCGAGTTGCTGGTGACGCGCTACGGCCCGGCTGAACAGCAGGCGTTCGAGTCAACGCGCGCGGCGAGCGATGGCAGTGCCGGGCGGCCCTTCCTGGGCGAATACGGCGCGCTCAGTTATCTGGGCGAGGAGCATCGCTTTGCTTATCTTCCCAGCTTGTCGGCGCTGGCGTCGCAGCGTCTTTACCCGAAGCAGCCCGCGGGTCCGCGCCAGGAACTCACCGCGTTCGCCGACCCGATATTTGTCCCGCCGTCCGGGCAGAGCTATTCGCCCGCCACGCGCGCGGCGTTGGGTCTGCTCGCCAACAATTACCGCGTCGGCAAGGACGGTCTGCCTGACATTCCGCGTTTGAAGGAGACCGCAGACGAGGCGCGGAGCATCGCCCGGATCCTGGGCGGCAGCAATCGCATGTTCATCGGCGCCGAGGCGCAGGAGCACATGGCGAAATCGGGTGAACTCAAGAACAGCCGCTACGTGCTGTTTGCCACTCACGGCTTTCTCGGCGGCGAGTTCCTGCCTGGCGTGGAGCCAGCTGCAGACCATGCGGCCGGCGCGCCGCGGGCGAAGAGCGGCGCGCAGCCTTCGCTTGCGTTGACCCTGGTCGGCGACTTGCACGGCGAGGACGGCATGCTGACCATGAAAGAGGTGATCGAAGACGTCGAACTGAACGCCGACCTGGTTGCCCTGTCGGCCTGCAATACCGCCGGCGAAACGGCACAGGCCAATAACGGCGAGGGTTTTGCCGGGCTGACGCGAGCTTTCATGTTCGCCGGCGCAAGAAGCCTGCTCGTATCGCATTGGAGCGTGGACAGTTTGTCGACCGAGGCGCTGATGACTTCGACGTTCCGCCACATCAAGCAGGGCGAGGGCGCGCTCAAAGCGGTGAACGACGCCCAGCGCGAGCTCCGGGGCGGTAGTTACACCAGCGGGCAATATCGTTTTTCACGCAGCCATCCGTTCTTCTGGGCCGCGTTCGTCTACGTTGGAGATTGATGGCAACCGCTCCGAGCCTGTCGTTCCGCCTGCGCCGCTTCTGGCGCTTTATCCTGGTGGTGGCCGTCGCCTTCGGCTGCACCGAGGCCATGACGCGGCTGGGGTGGATGGATTCGCTGGAGAATGTCTACTACGATTACTGGCACCAGTTTGCCGGCAAGCGCCGCGATGCGAAGTACTCGGCGGTGGTCGCGGTGGACGAGCAAACGCTGGATGTATACAAGGATGATCCGCTCGCGTTCTGGCAGCCGCACTTCGCGCGCGCGATGGAGACGCTTACTCGAGCGGGGGTGAAGGTCATCGGGCTGGACTATCTGTACCAGGTAAGCGCCGAAGACTGGCTGAGAAAGCTCGATCTGCCGGGCAGCGACAGCAGCCGCAGCTACGACTCGCCTTTTCGCGCGCAGCTGGCCGCGGGAAACAAGATACTCATCACGCAGTTGGTCGAGCTGTCCAACGGGGAGGGGAGGCTGCTGCTCCCGCCGCGCGACCACCTGTATCTGCTGCCCCAGGGTATTAACGATCTCGGCATTGCCAATCTGAACCCCGACGAGGACAACTCGGTGCGGCGTTTCTTGCCGGTGTTCGACCCCGATCCGGGGAAGCCGGCCATGGGTTTCGCCACCCAGCTCGCGTTGCGCGCCGCCGGGATCGATCCGACCTTGAATGAATGGGACATCGCGGGAGTGAAATTGCCGCGCGAGGCGCGGCCGCGGCTGATCGGATATGTCGGTCCGCCCGGCACCATACCCACCGTATCGATGAGCCAGCTGCTCAAACCCGATGCCCTGGCGGATCCCGAGGTGCGGCAGTTGCAAGGCCGCGTCGTGATCATCGCCGCCAACGATCGCGGCACGCAGGATCGCCATCCCAGCCCCTATTCGCGCGCAATATTCGGCAAGCAAAGCGATCAGATGATAGGCGGGGAGATCCACGCCAATATCGTCGAGACCATCCTCTCCGGGCACTACCCGCGCCGGCTGCCGCTCGCGGTCGAATGGATCTATGCGCTGGTGCTGGTCGTCGTTGCGGCGCTGCTTTACCTGCGCCTGCACCCGGCAGGCGGCTTGGTCGTCGCCGTGGCGCTGGGCCTCGCGTGCCTCGCGCCGGCATGGTTCATGTTCCTGGACGACTGGCTGCTGCCAGTGGGCAGGATGCAGATGGCCTTGGGCATAGGTTTTCTCACTACGCTCGGCCTGCGGCTTACCGGCGAGGAGCGTGAGCGCGCGCGGCTGAAGAAAATGTTCGGCCGTTATGTGTCCGATGACGTGGTCAAGGTGCTGACCGAGGGCGAGCGCCCCGATCTTTCCGGCGAGTCGGTGCAGGTGACGGTACTGTTTTCCGATATCCGCAATTTCACCACTATTTCGGAGAAGCTCGACGCGCACGAGGTGGTGGAAATGCTCAACGCCTATTTCAGCCGTACCACCGAGCCCATTCTGATTGAAGGCGGGATGGTCAATAAATTCATCGGCGATGCGGTGATGGCGATTTTCGGCTCGCCGGTGCGGCATCCCGACCACGCGCGACGAGCCGTCCGGGCGGCGCTGCAGATGGTCAAGGAGGCGGAGGAATTCAAGCAATGGATGCGTGAGCGCTTTCCCGGCCGGGGCCTGCCTGAATTCCGCATCGGCATCGGCGTGCATAGCGGCGAGGCGGTGATAGGCGACATCGGCTCGGTCAAACGCACGGAATTCACCGCCATCGGCGATACCGTGAACGCGGCGTCCCGGCTGGAGGGAGTGACCAAGGAGATGCAGTGCGTGCTCGTCGCAAGCAAGGCGAGCGTCGAAGCGGCGGGGGACGGTGTCATCACCGGCAAGCGGGAAACCGTCAAAGTCAAGGGCAAAGAGGAACTCATCGAGGTGTTCGAGATTCTGGGGATCAATCCCGCTCAAGCCGAAAAATGAGCCGCAATTGCGGTGAAATACTCGCTGGCGTGCGCACGGAAGCGTGACAAAGTACCTGGGAAAGGGGTAAAAAGCGGTTTAGACTGATACTTGGTCAATGAGAAATAGGGGTTCATATGAGCAAGCTGCAATCGATCTCGGCTGCCGCGCTTATGGGTCTGGCACTGGGCGCGAGCGCCCAATCCAGCGATGTAGGTCTGGTCAATCAGCTGTCAGGCGACGTGGCCTACGCCACCCAGGGCGGAGCCCAGTCCAAGGCGCAAGCATTCATGAAAGTGCGCCAGGGTGATCGTTTCACGCTGCCCGCCGGCGCGCAGTTGCGCGTGGTGTATTTCAATGGGAGCCGCCAGGAAGCCTGGAAGGGGCCGGCCAGTTTCAAGGCGGGCGCGCAGCAAAGCGAAGCGATCAGCGGCCAGGTGGCGGAAGCGGCGCAGTTGCCTTCGGGGGTGGCGCAGAAGATCGCCCAGGTGCCGAATCTGGTCCAAATCGCAAAGCTGGGACGATCCGGCGGTATCGCAGTGCGCGGCGGCGGCAAGCCGGGACGCCTGTCGTCGGAGCAGCAGGCCGAAGTCAGTCAGGCCAAGGCCAATTATGCCCAGATGCGCCAGAAGGCGTCGGCCGAGGACATTACGCCCGAGCTCTATTTCTATTCGGTGCTGCAGGATCACCTGCTCTACGACGAGATGAAAACGGTGACCGATGAAATGCTCAAGCGCCAGCCAAACAACGCGGAGGCGCAGGAGTTGGCCGCTTACGTGAAAAGCCGTCTTTAGCACGTTCGGACCAAAAGGATAGACAAGGGGCGCGCAAGCGCCCCATTTCTTTTCCGCCGGGCGCATAATCGCGTCGGTCTGCGTTTACTACTGGCTGAATCTCCGGCGATGTCGTCCATGCGCACCTGGGACATCTTTTGCACCGTGGTCGACAACTACGGCGATATCGGCGTTTCCTGGCGCCTGGCGCGCCAACTGGCCGCGGAGCACGGCCTGGGGGTCCGGCTGTGGGTTGACGATCTGGCAAGCTTCCGCAAGATTTGTCCAGATATCGTCCTCGGCCAGGAGTCGCAGCACAGCCACGGCGTGGAAGTGAGGTGGTGGAGCGAACCATTTCCTTTGGTCAGCCCTGCGGATGTGGTCGTCGAGGCGTTCGCCTGCAACCCGCCGGCGAGCTATGTCGCGGCGATGGCTGCGAGAAAACCGAAACCGGCGTGGATCAACCTCGAGTTTCTGACCGCCGAAAATTGGGTGCAGGGCTGTCACGCACTGCCCTCGCCGCATCCGTCCCTTCCCCTGGTCAAGTATTTTTTCTTTCCGGGCTTCGTCGCCGGCACGGGCGGACTGCTGGCAGAGCGGGGACTGGCGCAGGCGCGCGACCGGTTTCAACGCTCTGCGGTGGAGCAAGCGCGTTTCTGGGAGGCTCTGGGCCTCGGCGCGCCGCGCGCGGGCGAGCTACAGGTTTCCCTGTTTTGTTATCCGCACGACGGTGTAGACGCCCTGTTGCGCTCCTGGGCGGTCGGCGGCACACCGGTGCGCTGCCTTGCGCCCGAAGGCACCGCGACAGAAGCCTTGGCGGCGTTCTTCGGGGCTGAGAACCTCGCTCCGGGTGCGAACCTGCGCAAGGCCGGTCTCGAAGTCAGGATCTTTCCTTTCCTCGATCAGGATGAATACGACCGGCTGCTGTGGGCATGCGATCTCAACCTGGTGCGCGGCGAGGATTCCTTCGTCCGCGGACAATGGGCGGCGCGGCCGCTGCTTTGGCAGATCTATCCACAACCGGCCGGGGCGCACTGGCCCAAGCTGGAGGCCTTCCTCATCCTGTATTGCGAGGGGCTGCGGGCGGAGATCGCGGCAGCGATTACAAGATTCTGGCGGGCTTGGAACAAAGGCGATGGGATGGAGGTTGAAGCAGCCTGGCCAGGGTTCTGGGAACACCGGGTCGAATTGCAGGCGCATGCGCTGCGTTGGGCGGGGCGGCTGGCCGGCACTGGCGATTTGGCAAATAATCTTGCGCAGTTTTGTGGAAATTTGTTAAAATAGAAAGCTTTAGATAAATCATCAGCGCAGGACGACAGATATGAAAATCGCACAAGAACTTCGCGCAGGCAACGTGATCATGCTCGGCAATGACCCAATGGTGGTTCAGCGCGCCGAATTCAGCAAGTCCGGTCGCAATGCTTCCGTCGTGAAAATGAAGCTCAAGAATTTGCTCTCCGAGTCGGTCAGCGAGAGCGTGTACAAGGCCGACGAAAAATTCGACATCGTGGTGCTGGAACGCAAGCAATCCACCTACTCTTATTTCGCCGATCCGATGTATGTGTTCATGGATGCCGACTACAACCAGTTCGAGGTGGAAAAGGACAACATGGGCGAGGGGATCAATTTCCTCGAAGACGGCATGCAGTGCGAGGTTGTGTTCTACGATGACCACGCGATTTCGGTCGAGTTGCCGAATACGGTGGTGCGCGAGATCCTGTACACCGAACCCGCGGTGCGCGGCGACACTTCGGGCAAGGTGCTCAAACCGGCGAAAATCAACACCGGCTTTTCGGTGCAGGTGCCGCTGTTCTGCGCCACCGGCGACAAGATCGAGATCGACACCCGCACGGGTGAATACAAGCGGCGCGTCTGAACCGGTCACGCAAAGCGAAAAAGGGTGCGCGTGCGCACCCCTTTTTTTGCTCCTGGGCCAGCCCCGGTTTGATGCCGGTTCCGGGCTAATACTGCTTTGTTGCGGTGATTATTTGAAAGTTGCCAAAAAAATACGTTGTGCGTTCACACGTCCATCCGCCCATATCTTTCAAACAGCTGAGCGGGTCATGGGTATCCCAGAGCGCAAGACCGAGTGGCTCGAACACCTTGAAGTAAGTCCAGCTCAGGGCGCGCAGCACCCACAGTTCCGGTCGATGAAATTCCGCAAGAAAGAGCTTTCCTCCCGGGGCGAGCATGCGCCCCGCCTCACTCAGGGCTTGTCCCTTCAAGTGGTGTGGCAGCTCATGCAGCAGAAAGAATATGACGTTGGCGGCGACCACACCATCGCCTTGCTTCATCGACGTGGCATTTTCTTCGATGAAATCCACCTTCCTTGAAAAATGGCCGAGCTTGCTCCTTGCGTGAACGAGTTCATTATGAATGATGTCCGCGATGAGGACGCGCTCGACACCCGCCTGAACAGCTGTTTTCACGACTCGTGGAATTACGTTTCCAAATGCGCATGACGTGATAAGCAGTTTTTTATTTCTTAAATCCAGCTGCTTGAGTTCGGAGACAATCTTCGAAACGAGGCGATGATACTGAAACAGCAGTATCGCCGAGATGATGGGTTGAAAATCGACCAATTTGATGAGCCGCATATTCGAATATATCGGATATACGTGCGACTTTTCGCTTTGTGATCCTGGTGATAGCCCGCGCAGAACCAATGCGCCCCTGGTTACCACAAAGAAGAACAGGCCTGTAGATACCAAGAGAAAAAAAAGGGCGGAAACCGCACTCACCATCCACATATTCATTGCGCTTCCTTAATGTTAGAAAATTCGATACACAAGGGAGCATCGCTCCCTTGTTCCGACTATCATTAAATACCAATAACCCCGGCTGTTCGTTTTGATATGGGTCAAAGCATCGAGCCTAAAACGCGAGAAATGCGGTGCCCTACCCGGACAGAAGATCGCTGGGAACACGGGTCCGGTTCGGGCGCATGCGAACTTGGGGTGCGGCCCCCCTTGACGGTTTGGCATTTACCGGGTATAACGCGGACAAGTGTTTAGTTTCAAGTGCTTGAGAGCGGTTCCCTGAGCGGTACGTCCTTTTCAGTCTTGAGATTCAAACATTCATCGGGCGCGGCCCGAAATTCTCAATTTTAAAAGGAACGCGACATGGCAACTGGCACAGTGAAATGGTTCAACGACTCGAAGGGCTTCGGCTTCATCACTCCTGATGGCGGCGGCGAAGACCTGTTCGCACATTTCTCTGAGATCAACATGCAGGGTTTCAAGACCCTCAAGGAAGGGCAAAAAGTGTCCTTCGAGATCGTAGACGGCAAGAAAGGCAAGCAGGCAGCTAAGATTCAAGCTGCTTGATCGAGCCGGTTTCTCCTTGAGAAAGCCGGGCGGCCAGCCCGGCTTTTTTTATGTCCCGGCACCGGCGGTGCCCGGCGGCGAATGCGCGCCCGTCATTATTTCGCATATTTGCGGAAGTCGGGTTTGCGCTTTTCGCGAAACGCGTTGCCGCCTTCCTTCGATTCGTCGGTGTCGTAGTAGAGCTTGAGTGCCTGCATCGCAAACGAGGAAATGCCGCGGATCATCTCGGTGTCGACGTTGAAGGAGCGCTTGGCGAGCGCGATCGCGGTCGGGCTCATCTGCAGGATTTCGCCGCACCACTTCGCGACCTCGGCATCGAGCTGGTCGTGGGGCGCGACCGCGTTCACCAGCCCCATCGCCAGGGCTTCCTGCGCGCTGTAGCGGCGGCACAGGTACCAGATCTCGCGCGCCTTCTTCTCGCCGACCACGCGCGCGAGCAGCGCCGTGCCAAAGCCGGGATCGACCGAGCCCATCTTGGGGCCAACCTGCCCGAACTGTGCCTTGTCCGAGGCGATGGCCAGGTCGCAGAGCGTCACCAGCACGTTGCCTCCCCCGATGGCGTAGCCGTTGACGCGCGCAATCACCGGCTTGGGGATGTCGCGGATGATGCTTTGCAGTTCCTCCACCGGCAGGCCGATCGTGCCGCGCCCGCCGTAGCCGCCGTCTTCGGCTTCCGCGCTCTGATCGCCGCCGGTGCAGAAAGCCTTGTCGCCGGCGCCGGTGAGCACAACGACTCCGATGTCGCGGTTCCAGCCGGCCTTGCCGAAGGCCTGGATCAACTCTTCGCAGGTGTTGCTGTTGAAGGCGTTATAGACCTTCAGCCGGTTGATGGTGATGGTGGCGACGCCCGCCCGCTCGGTATAGATGATGTCCTTGAATTCCATAATGTGCGTTTCCCTGTCCGGTTTTTTCTGGGTCATTGTCTAGTTCGACGTCGTTCGGTATTATGAATATGACATCACCGTGGCGCAACCGAGTTCTGCGCCGGAGACACCAGGAAGCAGCCGGCTGGGCCAGGAGGCTGCATCTTTCGCTGCCGGAGCAATGGGTGATCCGGTCGCCGCCGATATTTCCAACTAGGCAAACCCGGAGAAACAAGCATGAATATTCCCGCTCCCGACCAACATCAGGAGTTGCGCGAAGCGCTGCGCGACCTTTGCCGCCAGTATCCCGACGAGTACTGGCGCAAGCTCGACTACGAGCGTCACTTTCCGGTGGCGTTCATCGATGCCCTGACCAAGGCCGGCTGGCTGGCGGCGCTGATCCCGCAGGAATACGGCGGTTCGGGGCTGGGCCTCGCCCAGGCTTCGGTGATCATGGAAGAGATCAACCTGTGCGGCGGAAACTCCGGCGCCTGCCATGGCCAGATGTACAACATGGGCACGCTCTTACGCCATGGCTCCGAGGAACAGAAACGCAAGTATCTGCCGAAGATCGCCTCGGGCGAACTGCGGCTGCAGTCGATGGGCGTGACCGAGCCCACCACCGGCACCGATACCACCAAGCTCAAGACGACGGCCGTGAAAAAGGGCGATCGCTATGTGGTCAACGGCCAGAAAGTGTGGATCTCACGCATTCAGCACTCCGACTTGATGATACTGCTGGCGCGCACCACGCCGGTCGCCGAGGTCAAGCGTAAATCCGAGGGCATGTCGATTTTTATCGTCGATCTGCGTGAGGCCATCGGCAAGGGCCTCACGTTGCAGCCGATTCGCAACATGGTCAGCCACGATACCTGCGAGCTGTTTTTCGACAATCTCGAGATCCCGGCAGCGAATCTGATCGGCGAGGAGGGCCGGGGCTTTAAATACATCCTTGACGGACTGAACGCCGAGCGCATCCTGATCGCCGCCGAATGCATCGGCGACGCTTACTGGTTCATCCGCCGGGCGAGCGCTTATGCCAAGGAGCGGGTGGTGTTCGACCGGCCCATCGGCCAGAACCAGGGAGTGCAGTTCCCGATCGCGGATGCCTACATGGAGACGGAGGCGGCGAACCTGATGCGCTGGAAGGCATGCGCGCTGTTCGATCAGCACCAGCCCTGCGGCGCGGAAGCGAACATGGCCAAGCACCTTGCCGCCAAGGCTTCATGGGAAGCGGCCAACGTCTGCCTGCAGACCCACGGCGGCTACGGCTTCGCCTGCGAGTACGACGTCGAGCGCAAATTCCGCGAGACGCGGCTGTATCAGGTGGCGCCGATCTCGACCAACCTGATCCTGTCCTACGTCGCCGAGCATGTGCTTGGCCTGCCGCGATCGTTCTGAGCATGGAGAAGCTCAGCGGCCGTTCCGCATTTCTGAAACTCCTGGTCGACGAGGGCGTTACCCACCTGTTTGGCAATCCGGGCACCACCGAGTTGCCGTTGATGGAGGTGGTGCCGGATTTTCCCGAGCTGACCTATGTGCTTGGGCTGCAGGAAGCCGTGGTGGTGGCGATGGCCGACGGCTACGCGCGCGCCTCCAACCGGCTCGCCGCCTGCAGCCTGCACGTCGCCCCGGGCCTGGGCAACGCGATGGGCGCGCTCTACAACGCCAAGTTCTCGGGCTCGCCGCTGATCGTGACCGCCGGCCAGCAGGAACAGGGCCACGGATTGCTCGAACCTCTGCTCTATGGCCCGCTCGTGCGCATCGCGCAGCCGATGGTCAAATGGGCGGTCGAAGTGACGCGCGCCGAAGACCTGCCGCGCATCGTGCGCCGCGCGGCGAAGCTGGCACTGACCCCGCCGACCGGCCCGGTGTTCATCAGCCTGCCGGGCGACGTGCTCGATGCCGAGGTCGATCTCGATTTCGGCAAGCCGACCCGGGTCGACGCGCGCGTGCGGCCCGCGGACGAAGCGTTGGAGCAACTCGCGGCGAAGCTGCTCCGGGCGCGCCATCCGGTGATCCTCGCGGGGCAGGAACTGTCGATCCATGACGCTTTCGCCGAAGCGGCTGAACTCGCGGAGCTGCTCGGCGCGGCGGTGTACCAGCAGCCCATTCCATATTGTGCGCAGTTTCCCAGCGCCCATCCGGCCTATCTCGGCGCGCTGACGCGCAACCAGAAGCAGGTGCGCGCGCTGCTGGAGCCGTTCGACCTCATGCTGTGCTTGGGCGCGGACCTGCTGCGCATGTCGGTCTACAGCCCGCTGGCGCCACTGCCCGAAGGCCTGCCGGTGGTGCACATCAGCGAGCGCGACTGGGAGCTGGGCAAGAACTACCCGACGGAGCTGGCGCTGCAGGCGAACGTGAAGGAGACGCTGCGCGCCTTGCTGCCGCTACTGCGCGAACGGCGGACCCCCGCGGGGGCCGAAGAAGCCAAGCGCCGACTCGCAGCACTCAAATTGCGCAACTGGACCGCGCAGCGCTGCGAGGCGCGCGTCGAGGCCATGCGCGCGGCCGAAACCGTGCCGATCGATCCGCACTACCTGATGCTGCGCATCAGCGAAACCTTGCCGCAGGATGCGATCGTGGTGGAAGAGGCGCTCACCTCCTCGGCATCGTTGCCGGGGTTCCTCGAGCTGCGCGACCCCAAGCGCTTTTATGGACTTGCCAGCGGCGGGCTCGGTTTCGGTCTGCCCGGTGCGGTGGGAATCAGCCTGGCGCAACCGGGGCGGCCGGTGGTGGCGGTCATCGGCGACGGCAGTGCGATGTACGGGCTGCAGGCCTTGTGGACCGCGGCGCATTTCAAGCTGCCGATCACCTATGTGATCACGAACAACCGCAGCTACCGCATCCTCAAGGAACGGCTGGTGTCCATGCGTGCCACCGACCGCTTCACCGGCATGGACATCCGCGATCCCGAGATCGATTTCACCGGCCTCGCACGGTCGCTCGGCGTGCCGGCCGAGCGCGTCACCGATCCGCAGGGCATCGTGCCGGCGCTGCGCGCAGCGCTAGAGGCCGGCGCCCCGCGCTTGATCGAAGTGATGGTCGCCGACGGCTTCGGCAGCTGAAAAGCATCTATACGTGGCGACTACAATCGCGTCCCCTTTGTTGCAGAGTTGCGCTTGTTGCGCGGACGAGAAACCGTCCGCGCGGATCGTCGATTGCGCACGGATGAAAAGCACATCCGCGCGCAATCGACG
>Ga0080064_1001912_pt2 | contig 15534 bp, 16 predicted proteins | sample Subgrocontami54m_FD_69260 | JGI IMG/M metagenome (GOLD analysis project Ga0080064, IMG submission 69260) | Subsurface groundwater microbial communities from S. Glens Falls, New York, USA - GMW46 contaminated, 5.4 m (SPADES assembly) (version 2) ...
TGCCGGGATCAAGATCGTACACGCCGCCGCCAACCGGCTCACGCGCGGGAAGGTGCAGAAGCGGCCGGTGCTGTCATCGTGGTCGGGCGTGCTCGACTATTGCCGCTCCGCCATGGCGTTCGCCGACAAGGAGCAGTTCCGCGTGCTGTTCCTCGACAAGCGCAACCAGCTGATCGCCGACGAGTTGCAGCAGACCGGCACGGTGGACCACACCCCGGTCTATCCGCGCGAAGTGGTCAAGCGCGCGCTGGAACTGTCCGCCACCGCCATCATCCTGGTGCACAATCATCCGTCCGGCGATCCGACGCCTTCGCGCGCCGACATCCAGATGACGCAAGCGATCGTCGCGGTGGCGCAGCCGCTCGGGATTTCCGTGCACGACCACCTGATCGTCGGCAAGGACGGGCATGCCAGCCTGAAAGGGCTGAAGCTGATCTAGCGAAGATTTTTTCCTACGTCCGCACTATCCCGGCATTCGGCGGCGCGAGGCCTTCTGGTGGTTGGGACGCCACTCGGACTGTTGCTAAATCCTATGGCGAAAGGGCGCGCTGTTGCGCGGCGGCTGGCGGGCCACGAACGGCGATAAGGATTCCCGTTATCTATGCGGCGAGGTGCAAGCCGCCAGCGCCGTCGCGATCACCATGAGCGAGATCATTAACACGAACAGTCTTGCTTGCTGCTGTTTGGAAACCATTGTCTGCTACTCCTCCATTGACGCTGACCGAGCATACCGGCGCGGCTGTTATGGCCGGAGCCAGTAGTTGAGACCGGCCCGGACGACATAGTTGTGCGAGCCCCCATTGGTAATGAAGCCGCCATTGTTGTAGTTGCGCCGCGGCACGTCCACGAACAGCGCTTCCAGTCGCCCGCTCCATTTCGACGAGAACCGCCGCTCCACGCCGAAACCGCCGACGAAGCTAGCGAGCACGGCGGAATCCGAGCCGACGCCGAACACCGCGGTTTTCACATGGGTGAACCCGACGCCGCCGGTCAGATAGAAGAGATAGTCCTCGAACGTGTAGCCATAGCGTAGCCGCGCCGTGGACATCCAATCCTCCTCGAAGCTTGCGCCCGCGCTGCTGGAGAGGATTCTGATCCACGACGCGTCGGCTTCGACGCCGTAGACGACGCGGCCGACCTGCCAATTGTAGCCGAGCTGTCCACCGAAGGTGACGTTTCCGGCGACATCGGTCGGCCCCGGAAGGATCGGATCGGGCCGGAAATAGCCCCAAGCAGCGCCCAGATGGACGCCGCCATAGAGGCCGGACCACGTCATCACCGGCGCCGGATGAAAAGCTGCCTTGACCGGAAAATCAGCGGCGCCGACGGCACCGCTGGCAAAAACAATGACAATTGCCGCAAACAGCCTGCGCATCTCACCCCCGACGGTCGATGCATCCGATTAGACATCCTATCAACAGCATCAAAGCTGGCAACGCGCGGGAAGCTTCCGCAGGCGAAAGCGGTGCAGCGTGTCTTGGCGGCAACACTGTCGCGCCCACACGGGCCGCGACATGGTGGCATCGGGATAGACGCGGTGCCGGTCACGAGTTACCCAACGTTACGCCCGCAAGCCCGCGCGAATTTGGCTAAGACTGCTTTTGCTAAAGGCGGCCGTTCCGTCATCGTGGTCGGGCGTGCTCGACTATTGCCGCTCCGCCATGGCGTTCGCCGACAAGGAGCAGTTCCGCGTGCTGTTCGTCGATAAGCGCAACCAGCTTATCGCCGACGAGGTGCAGCAGACCGGCACCGTGGACCACACCCCGGTCTATCCGCGCGAAGTGGTCAAGCGCGCGCTGGAACTGTCCGCCACCGCCATCATCCCGGTGCACAACCATCCCTCCGGCGATCCGACGCCGTCGCACGCCGACATCGCGATGACGCAAGCGATCGTCGCGGTGGCGCAGCCGCTCGGGATTTCCGTGCACGACCACATCATCGTCGGCAAGGATGGCCACGCCAGCCTCAAGGGGCTGAAGCTGATTTAGCTTAAGAATTTTTGCCAACGGGCGCTGCCGCTGTCATCGTGGTCAGGCGCCCAGCCGTGGCCCAGATATGCCGACCTCTAGATGAGAAGTGCCGATGGACCTCTCGTACGCGCAGAACATGGAAGACTATCATTTGTCGCTCGCCTTCGCGGGCCAACGTTCCGGCACGTATATCGATATCGGCGGCGGACATCCTATCGCAGGCAGCGTTTCTTTCTGGTTCTACGAACGGGGCTGGCAAGGCATCGTCGTCGAGCCCCAGCGCAATCTCTTCGATCTTCATGGCCGGCTGCGCCCGCGTGATATTCGCGTCTGCGCCTTGGTCGGGAAGCGACCCGGCTTGGCCGACTTCCACGTTTTTGACAAGTTCCATGCTCTGTCGACCACCATCGATAAAAACGCCAACGCCGCGACGAAATTCGGCGATCGGTATCGGACGGTTCAAGTGCCGATGATAAGTCTTGCCCAGCTTTGCGAGCAGCATAACGTGACTTCCATCGATTTTTTGAAGGTCGACGTCGAGGGCGCCGAAGCCGACGTCTTGCTGAGTGGAGATTGGGATCGCTATCGGCCAAGGGCCGTCGTGGTGGAGGCCATTACGCCTGGATCGGGCGAACCATCATGGGATCAATGGGAGCCGTTCCTGCTCGCTCAAGGGTACAGGTTTGTCCTGTTCGATAGCCTCAATCGGTTTTACGTCGCGCAAGAGGACGCGACAATCGCCGACCAGTTTCCCACGGAGCGCGCTGCATGGGACTCGGTGCGCCACATGTATGAAATCGGGCGCGCGCCGGAAAACCCGACGCATCCTGACCATGCTCTGACGCAAGTCCTTGCGCGTGGATTTTGGGCGATGTTGCCGCATCTCGATCGGCAACTGCTCGCCGATATCCTCGACCGCGGGCGCAGATCGTCGGACACCCCTGCCGCAGATTTTTCGCCGGATTATTTGGAGACGGAAGAATTTCGTACGCGGTTAGGCCGCATCGCCTGCGGCTATGATGGTGGGCAGGTGGACCAAGATAATTCAGATGATGGTGCAGGCTGAATCTGATGAGCAGCCCAATGCGCCGTCAGAACGTCCGCACGTCGCAGCGGGTGTTGTCCTCGAGCGAGGCGCTCAACAGATTGATCCAGTTCGACAGGTTGAGATAGCAGACGGCCACCGATTTCGGACGCTGCAAGGTGATCGCCACCGTGTCGGTGGACGACTTGTCGTCGTAGCGCTTGGACACCTCGATCGGAATGATCGCGACATTCTTGATGTCATAGCCGGCGGCCAGCAGCGCGCGGAACGACTGCCGCTCCTGGGTCTGCGCCTGCGTCGGCAAAACCGCGGCGGCGGCGGCGAGCATCACGACAATGGCAGCGAAAAAGCGGTGCATCAGTCCCTCCAGATCTTCGACAGGCATGGGTCAGGTGGATCGAACGACAAATTGGCCGATTGATGTCACTGGCGCACCAGATAGAGTGGATCGGTGCTCAGCGGAATGCGCTGCCAGGTCACCGAATCGCCCTCCTCGAAGCGCCAGGTGCCGGCGCGGCCGCTCAGCATCAGCCCGCTGCCCTCCAGGCGCCAGGTGGCGAGGCCGCGGCCGGCGATCGTCGGCGTACAGCCGGGTTTGACGATCACCTTATAAGCTTCGCCTTCGGCGGCGTCGCGCGATAGCGTCACCACGCAGAGCGGCTTGCCGGATTCCCGCAGCATGGCCCAGTCGCCGAACATCTGCTCGGCGGTGCGCGCGGGCACCAGCGCCGCCTGGCTTTGCAGGAAGTAGAGGCCCTCGCCCTTGCGTTCGGCCTCGTACATGCCGCTTTCGACCTCGGTGAATTCCAGAAGCGCGCCGCCCTTGCCGTCGAGCACCCGCAGCGCCTGGTTCGGGCCGATCGCCCAGATTGCGGCATCCGCAATGGTCGGGAACACGGCGGCGCAGCTTTCGTCGAGCTGCAGCTTGTGCCCGCCCGGCGCCACGTCGGAACTGAAGGTTACCGCGCATTTGCGGTCGCGGGCGGCGTTGGAGATTTCCCAGGCGCCCGCCATGGATTTTGGATCGCCGTCCGGCGCGGGTTGCGCGTGCGCGGCGCCAGCGGAAACAGCCAGCACGAGGAGGGCGAGAAGGCTTACGCCAAGAGGCATGCGGGACCACACTCGAACTATGCGAATGCTAGCACGGCGTCGCCGTGGCGTCAGGTCACCTAGCGCGCTGCCGAACCGCGCGCGCGCGGCGGCCAGGGGGTTTCCGCAACCGGGGAGAGCGGCGGCTGGCCCGCCGCCCAGGCCTTAAGGTTGTCCGCCACCAGCTGGTCCATGCGTTCGCGGGTATGCACCGAGGCCGAGCCGATATGGGGGAACAGCACGACGTGCTCCATGGCCAGCAATGCGTCCGGCACCTTCGGCTCCTCGGCATAGACGTCGAGGCCGGCGGACAGAATGGTGCGCTCGGCCAGCGCCTTGATCAGTGCCGGCTCGTCGACCACCGAGCCGCGCGCCATGTTGATCAGAATCCCGTCCGGCCCGAGCGCCTGCAGCACCTCGGCATTGATCAGGTTGCGCGTGCCCTCACCGCCCGGCGTGATAACCATCAGCACGTCCACCGCGCGCGCCATCTCGATCAGGTTGCGATAGTGGCGGTAGTTCACGCCCGTTGCCGGGCGGCGCGAATGATAGACCACCGGCACCTGCATGGCGTCGAGCCGGCGCGCGATCGCCTGGCCGATGCGGCCCATGCCGACCATGCCGACGGTGCGGTTGCGCAGCGTCGCCTTGCTGAGCGGATAGTTCTGCTGCGGCCATTTGCCGGCACGCAGGTGGCGCTCGGATTGCGGAAACTCGCGCGCGGTGCAGAGCAGCAGCCCGATGGCGGTGTCGGCGACCTCCTCGGTCAGCACTTCCGGCGTGTTGGTGACGGTGATGCCGTGCGCCCCCGCCCAGCCGGCATCGATATGGTCGTAGCCGACGCCGAAGGACGCGATGATCTCGAGGCGGGGAAAGCGCGCCATCTGCGCCCCGTCGATGCGCTCGGGGGCGCTCACCGCCATCGCCCGCACCCGCGGCGCCACCTCGGCCAGGAATTTTTCGCGCTGCTCCCCCTGCGGCCAGCGATGCACCGTGAAAGCGTCCTTCAGCCCGTTGACGATGACCGGCTTGGGCGGCCCGATCAGCAGCACTTCCGCCTTTTCGCCCGCCATCCGCATGCCTATCGACGGTTGATCCACGCCAGCACGATGCCCATCAGCACCACGCGGACGGTATCGAACACGATCTGCTTGAGCGCGACCGCGAGCGGGACCGGCGTGACAACATGATAGATCAGATAGGTCGGCGCGATGGTCAATACCGCGATGGCGAGGCCATAGCGGATGCCCTGCGCCAGCCAGGGTTTGTCTTCGCGGCCGCGCAAATAGATCCAGGAGAAGGCGACAGCAAACAAGGCATGCGCCAGGATCATCCAGGGCATCAGCGCATGGGTGTCTTCCGGCTTCCGCATCGAGCTCAGCATCTGCATGTAGTCGCCATAGAGCAGATAGCCGTGAACGAACCAGCTCAGCGCGAACGTCACGACGAACATGACGACTGACGACACCAGCAATTTTGCCATGACACACCCCCGGCTGTGTTGACCTGATCCTAGACTAGCGCGCCCACCGGCGCTTCGACATAGGTCTTGAATGCCGCGAGCAATTGCGCGCCGAGCGCGCCGTCCACCACCCGATGATCGCAGGATAGCGTCACCGACAGCAGGCTCGCAAACGCCACGCCGCCGCTTTCGGTCTCGACCGCCTGCCGGCGCGCGGCGCCGACCGCCAGGATGGTCGCATGCGGCGGGTTGATGATGGCGGAGAATTCGCGGATGCCGTACATGCCGAGATTGGAGATCGCCGATGATCCGCCCTGATATTCGTTGGGCTTCAGTTTTTTGGCGCGCGCGCGGGCGGCCAGCTCCTTCATCTCGCTGGAAATCGCCGACAGCGATTTGACCTCAGCTTGGCGGATCACCGGGGTCAACAGCCCGCCTTCGATCGCCACCGCGACCCCGATATCCGAGTGCCGGAAGCGCAGAATGCGGTCGCCGGCCCACACCGCATTGGCGGCCGGCACCCGCTGCAACGCCATCGCCCACAGCTTGATGACGATGTCGTTGAGCGAGAGCTTGAACGCGCTCGCGCCGTCCTTGTCCTTCGGCGCCGCAGCGTTGGCGTCCTCGCGCAGGGCCAACAGCCGGCCGATATCGACATCGGCGGTCAGGTAGAAATGCGGAATGGTCTGCTTGGCTTCCACCAGCCGCTTGGCGATGGTGGCGCGCATGCCGTCGAGCGGCACTTCCTCGAACGGCACGTCGCGATAGAGCGCCTTGACCTGCTCGGCGGTGGCGCCCGTTGCCGCCGCTGTTGCGGCAGGCGCGGCGCCTCGCGCTGCCCCGCCTTTAAGCGCGGCCTCGATGTCGCGCGCCACAACGCGGCCCTGCGGACCGGAGCCTTGCAGGTGCGCGACGTCGATGCCGGCTTGCGCCGCCAGCCGCCGCGCCAGCGGCGTGACCGCTTCGCCGCCCGGCAGCCGCGCCGGTCCGTAATGGCCCTCGGGGGTGCGCACCTCGAAGAACGGATCGAGCGGCGTAGTGTGCCGCGTTGCAGCCCGCGGCGCTGCCGCGGACGCCGGCGAGACTCCCTCTCCCATAGGGAGAGGGCGGGGGTGAGGGGTTACTGCCCTATCGAGGGATTTGTCCCCCCTCACCCCGACCCTCTCCCCAGTGGGGAGAGGGAGCGCAGCCTTCGGTGCACTCCTTACAGTCGTCGCCCCCGCCTTGTCGGCGATCACCGCCACCACGGCGCCGACCGGCGCGACTTCGCCGGTGCCGACACAAATTTCCGCCAGCACGCCTGCGGTGGTGGACGGCACCTCCATCGACACCTTGTCGGTCTCGATCTCGAACAGGTTGTCGCCCGGCTGCACCGGATCGCCGACCGCCTTGAACCAGGTGGTGATCTTGCCCTCAGCCACGGTCTCACCGAGCTGTGGCATCAGGACGTCCATTGCAGCTTGCTCCCCGCTTACGTGGTTGCTTCCTTCTTAACCGGGATCCCGGGTCTGCAGCGCACCACGACGCAGTAAACGCGTCGTGCTGCGCCGCGCCCGGGACACGCTCACCAGTTCAGCGAAATGTACTGGGTTTCCAGGTATTCCATCAGCCCCTCATGGGCGCCCTCGCGGCCGATGCCGCTCTGCTTCATGCCGCCGAACGGTGCGGCCGGATCGGAGACCAGGCCGCGGTTGAGCCCCACCATGCCGAATTCGAGCTTTTCCGACACCTTCATGCCGCGATCGAGATCCCGGGTGTAGAGATAGGCGACAAGTCCGTATTCAGTGTCGTTGGCCTTGTGCACCGCCTCGTCGTCCGACTTGAATTTCTGCAGCGCCGCGACCGGCCCGAAAATTTCCTCGCGCACCATCATGGCGTCGTCGGGCACGTCGGTAAGCACTGTCGCCGGATAGAAGAAGCCCTTGCCGTTCGGCGTCTTGCCGCCGGTCAGGATCTTGGCGCCCTTGCCGACCGCATCGTCCACCAGTGCGGCCACCTTGTCCCTGGTATCGGCATTGACCAGCGGGCCGACGGCCACGCCGTCGTCGAGACCGTTGCCCATCTTCAAGGCGTTCATTTTCGCAGTCAGCTTCTTGGCGAATTCGTCGTGCACCTTTTCATGCACGTAGAAACGATTGGCCGCCGTGCAGGCCTCGCCCATATTGCGCATCTTGGCGATCATCGCGCCTTCGACGGCGGCGTCGATGTCGGCGTCCTCGAACACGATGAACGGCGCATTGCCGCCGAGCTCCATCGCCGGCTTGACGATATTGTCGGCGGCCGCATGCAACAACGTGCGTCCGGTCTCGGTCGAGCCGGTGAAGGACAGCACGCGCACCCGCATGTCGTGCAGCATGGTGTCGACCACCGGCCCGGAGCGGCGCGAGGGGATGACATTGACCACGCCGGCCGGCACGCCGGCTTCTTCCAGGATCGGCATCAGCGCCAGCATGGTCAGCGGCGTATCCGAGGCCGGCTTGAGCACCACCGTGCAGCCTGCCGCCAGCGCCGGCGCGATCTTGCGGGTGGCCATCGCCGCCGGAAAATTCCACGGCGTGATCAGCACGGCCACGCCGGCGGGGCGGTGCTCCACCACGATGCGGGCGCCCGAAGCCGGCGCGCGATAGAGATTGCCGATATTGCGCACCGCTTCCTCGGCGAACCAGCGGAAGAATTCGGCCGCATAGGCAACCTCGCCGCGCGAGTCCGACAGCGACTTGCCGTTTTCGATGGTGATCAGTTTGGCGAGCCGCTCGGCGTCGCGCATGATCAATTCGAAGCTCTTGCGCAGGATTTCCGCGCGCTCGCGCGGCTTCTTGCCGGCCCAGGCCGGGAACGCGCCACTGGCGGCATCGACCGCGGCCTTGGCGTCCTCGACGCTGGCGCTGGCGACCGAGGCGATGGTTTTCTCGGTCGCCGGATCGATGACGTCGAAGCGCTGGTTGTCCGACGCCTTGCGCCACTGGCCGCCGATCCACAGGTCGGTCGGCACCTTGGCCAGAAGATTTTCGTACATTCACAACTCCCGTTTCTTTCGTATTGTCACTTTGGCTGCCGCTCGATCCGGTGGGCTTCCTCTCCAGCCGAAGCCGGATTTATCCGACTTCGCCCAGTATAACAGCCCCGAATTTTGGTATAACCCGAGTTCGATGGGGAGCGGGAGCTTCCCGAGCTCACGGTAAGTCTGCCCAACTACGCGCTACATCGCCCTTCGCACGCGGTCGACTATCCGCTCGACCGTCGGCAGCGCGATGTCTTCCAGAATGTCGGCGGCCGGCAGCGGAATGTGCGGCGTGGTGATCCGCACCGGCGGCCCGTCGAGTTCGTAGAATGCCTCATCGGCCACGATCGAGACGATCTCGGCGCCCCAGCCGCACAGCCGCGGGTTCTCCTCGACGGTGAACAGGCGATGGGTGCGTGCGACGCAGCCGAGGATCGTTTGGGTGTCGAGCGGCACCAGCGATCGCACATCGACAACTTCGCAGTCGATGCCGTGTTCCGCCTTGAGCCGCTCCGCCGCTGCGAGCGCGCGCGGAACCATGAGCGCCAGCGCCAGGATGGTGGCGTCCTTGCCCGGGCGCAGGACCTTGGCGGTGCCGAGGGTATCGACGATCTCGCCGTCCGGCACCTCGCCCTTGGTTGCGTAGAGCGACTTGTGCTCGAAGAAGATCACCGGGTCGGGATCGCGCACCGCCGCCGCCATCAGCCCGATCACGTCGCGCGGCGATGACGGCGCCACTACCTTGAGACCGGGAATCATCATCGCCCAGTTCTCGACGCTCTGGCTGTGCTGGGCGCCGAAGCGTGAGCCGGCGCCGTTGCCGGTGCGCACCACCAACGGGCATTTGAGCTGCCCGTTCGACATGTAGCGGCTCTTGGGAAACTCGTTGGCGATGTAATCGAAACAGACCGCGAAGAAATCCGAGAACATGATCTCGGCAATCGGCTTGAGGCCGGTCATCGCCGCGCCCATGGCGGCGCCGAGGATCGCCTGTTCGGAGATCGGACAGTCGCGTACCCGCAAAGGCCCGAACTGGTCGAGCAGACCGACCGTGGCCTTGAACACGCCGCCGGCCTTGCCGACGTCCTCGCCGAGAAACACCACGTCGGGATCGCGCGCCATCTCCTGAGCGATGCCGCGCGCCACCGCATCGCGATAGGTCAGTTCCGCCATGCCCAGCCTCCGTCGGCATAGACATCGGTGGTGAGGAGATCGAGCGGCGGCATCGGCGCTGCTTTGCATTTCTCGGTCGCCTCGTCGATCACCCGCTTCACATCGGTTTCGATCTCGGAAATGACGGTCGCATCGATTCCGAACTGAATAAGCCGTTCGCGGTAGATCTTGATCGGATCGCGCTCTTTCCATTTTTCCAATTCGCCGTCCGGCCGGTACTTGGCCGGATCGGCTCGCGAATGCCCGCTGTAGCGATAGGTCATGCACTCGATCAGCGACGGACCGCCGCCGGCGCGCGCCTTGTCATAGGCGCTGCGCGCGGAGCGATAGACCGCGTCGGCGTCCTGGCCGTCGACCACGATGCGCTCGAGGCCATAGGCCGCGGCGCGATCCGCCGCCGGATGCTCGACCGCGGTCACGTCCTTGATCGGCGTGTATTCCATGTAGAGATTGTTCTCGCAGACGAAGATCACCGGCAGCTTCCACACCGCCGCGAAGTTCAGCGCCTCGTGGAAGGCGCCGATATTGGCGGTGCCGTCGCCGAAGAAGCACACCGACACGTCCTTGTGCCCCTTGTATTGCGCGCGCCAGGCGGCGCCGCAGGCGATCGGCAGATGCGCGCCGATGATGGCGTAGGAGCCCATCACGCCGTGCGCGGCGGAGGTGAGATGCATCGAGCCGCCCTTGCCGCGCATCAAGCCATTGTCGCGCTGCATCAGTTCGCCCAGCACCTGCTCGACCGGCACGCCGCGCGCCAGCGTATGGGCATGGCCGCGATAGGTGCAGAAGGACAGATCGCCCGGCTGCATCGCTGCCGCGAAGCCGGTCGCCACCGCCTCCTGGCCGAGCGAGAGATGGCTCGTGCCCTTGACCAGATTTTGCAGGAACAGATCGAAGGCGCGCTGCTCGGCTTCCCGGATCTCGACCTGCATGCGGTACATGCGAAGCCGCATGTCCTCGCCGATGTCGTCATTGATGCCGGCGCGGTGCGGCGCAGGGGCTGATTTTGCGGACATTCACTCGCCTCGGGCCGTGTACGGCGCGACGTTAGCCCCAGTTCCCGAGGCGACGCAACGCCAGGCGGGAACCGCTCTCATGGCCGGCCTTTCACCGTGCGTTCGCGATGGAACAGATAGAGGCCGGAAGCGATCACGATCCCCGAGCCGAGCAGCGTCCAGGCATTGGGTACGTCGCCGAACACCAGGAAGCCGAGCGCCACCGCCCAGACGATCTGGCTGTAGATGAACGGCGACAGCACCGAGGCCGGGGCGAGCCGGTGTCCAGCGATCAGGAGATAGTGGCCAAAGCTGGCGAACACACCCATGACCACCATGAGCACGATGTGCATGGGCTGCTGCGGCGCGGTCCAGACGAACGGCAGCACCGGCAGCATCAGCACCGCGCCCACCATGTTGGAATAGAACAATGTGGTCTCGTTGGAATCCGTGTGCGACAGCACGCGTGTGGCAATGCTGTAGAGCGCGTAGCAAAAGGCGCTGGCGAGCGAGAGCAACGCCGCCCATTGGAAACTATCGACGCCGGGCCGGATCACCACCAGAACGCCGGCAAAGCCGACGCAGATCGCAGTCCAGCGCCGCCAGCCGATCCATTCGCCCAGCACCGGTCCGGCCAGCGCCGCCACCAGGAACGGGGTCGAGAACATGATCGCCAAAGCCTCGTCGAGCTGCAGATAGCGGTAGGCGAGGAAATTGAAGAAGGTCGAGCCGAGGAGGAGGAACGAGCGCCCAAGCTGCAGCGCCGGCCGCGTGGTCTTGATCAGGCTCGGTCGCGAGATCGGGTTGGAGATGATAAGCGTCAGCAGGAAGGCGCTGGTGTAGCGCGCCCACACCACCTGCAAGGTATCCATGTGGCCGCCGAGATATTTCGCCACCGCATCGAGACATGCGAAGGAGGCCACCGCCCCGCACATCAATGCGATTCCGGTCAGGCGCTGGCGACGGTCGTGGACCAAATCGTGCAAGGTGGCCGCTCGTGGTGAGCCCTGCGGGCCAAACTAGCGGAGCCGCCCGGCCGGCGCGAGACGGACCGGCGCATTGAATGCATGCGCGAATTGGGGTAGACATTGCCGCACGGGGCCTTCGGCGGTCGCCCCGTCCTCCAGGCTCGCGAGCCCAAGCACCGCCTCCTTCGGGAACGAAGGAGGCCGACTATTATGTCTGCGCGCGCGACCCGAACCGCCCCTTTCAAGACCACGACCTATCTGCTGGTGGCGCGGGCTTTGCGCGATTTCGGCGACGGGTTCGTCGCGGTGCTTTTGCCGGTATATCTGCTCGCTCTCGGATTCTCACCGCTTGAGGTGGGCTTCATTGCGACAGCAGCTTTGCTCGGCTCCGCACTCCTGACGATCGCGGTGGGCTTCCTGGGAGCCCGATACGATCACCGCCAGCTTCTGCTCGCTGCCGCCAGCCTGATGATCGCGACGGGCGTGGCCTTCGCTCTCGTCCACGATTACGCGCTGCTGCTGGTGGTCGCCTTTGCCGGCACGATCAATCCCTCGGCGGGCAGCGTCAGCGTGTTCGTGCCGCTTGAGCATGCGGTCCTGGCGCGGGAAGTCGCCGATAGCATCCGCACCAAGATGTTCGCACGTTACAGCCTGGTCGGCGCGCTGGCGGGAGCCGTCGGTGCGCTGCTCGCCGCGGTTCCCGACCTTGTCTCGCCGCTCGGCATCGATCAGTTGACAGCGATCAAGGCGATGTTCGTCTTCTACGCGCTTCTTGGCGCAATCGGCGGTCTTATATACTCGCAGATTCCTCTGCACCGTCGCGCACCGGATAACACAATCGCCACCGCGCTCGGGCCATCGCGGCATATCGTCTATAAGCTTGCGGCATTGTTCAGCCTCGACGCCTTCGCGGGCGGTTTCGTGGTGCAGTCTCTGTTGGCGCTTTGGCTGTTCGAGCGGTTCGATATGTCACTGGCTGCGGCGGGTGTCTTCTTCTTTTGGTCAGGGGTGTTCTCGGCCTTCTCCTTCCCCGTTGCCGCGTGGTTGTCGAGGCGCATCGGTCTCATCAACACGATGGTGTTCACCCACATCCCCTCCAGCATTGCGCTGATGCTCGCAGCGATTGCTCCCACGCTCCCTATCGCGCTCGCCTTGCTTCTGCTCCGCGCGGCGCTATCGCAAATGGACGTTCCGACACGCTCGTCTTACGTCATGGCAGTCGTTACCCCGCCAGAGCGAGCTGCCGCCGCGAGCTTTACATCGGTGCCGCGCAGCCTTGCCGCTGCGGCAAGCCCCGCGCTGGCCGGCGCTCTGTTCGCCGCCGGTTTCCGGGCATGGCCGCTCGTCATCTGCGGCAGCCTGAAGATTCTCTACGACCTGCTGCTGTTGGTTCAGTTCCGGCACATGAAGCCACCGGAGGAACGGTGAGGGACGCGCATGATTGCCGTGTGGGATCGTATGAAGACCATATTCGCCGCGCTCGTAGTTCTTTCCACAATGGAGACAGGTGCAGCCATGGCAGAAGAAGCAAGCTTTGCCGGCGATGGGACCGGCGCGGCCCCAAAAGGCTGGACAGCGACAATGACCGGGAAGGGAAGTCCCAAATGGTCTGTCGAGAGCGACCCCACCGCTCCGTCCAAGGGCAAGGTGGTCAAACAATCGGGAACCGCCACTTATCCGCTTCTGCTAAAAACCGGCACCAGCTTGAAGGACGGCTTTGTGGAGGTTCGCTTCAAGGCAATATCAGGCGGCGAAGATCGCGCGGGCGGCCTCATCTGGCGAGCGAAGGACGCCAACAATTACTACGTCGTCCGCGCGAATGCGCTTGAAGACAATGTTGTTCTCTACAAGACAGTCGATGGCACGCGCAACGCACTTGATATCGTGGGCCGCCAAGGCGGCTATGGAGTCAACCTACCTGTTCCTTCCGGCCAGTGGCATTCGCTGCGCGTTGAGTTCAATGGAAGTCGCTTCAAAGCCTATTTCAATGGCAAGCTCGCCTTTGAGGTCGATGACCGCACTTTTTTGGATGCCGGCCAGATCGGCCTTTGGACCAAGGCCGATAGCGTGACGGCGTTCGATGGTGTTTCATACGGCTCGCTTCCATAGCGCGCGAAGACTGGCGCCGGCGTAACCGGCATTTTTAGAGCATGATCCCGAAAAGTGGGAACCGGTTTTCGGAAAAGATCATGCTCAAACAATAAGCTAGAGCGTGATTGCGATTCAACCTGAAGCAATCACGCTCTAGCAAGGAGGCCAACTATTGTGTCCGCGCGCGTGAGCCAACCCACCTTCAAGCACGGCGTGAGCTGGCGCGAAGCCTTCCACGTCTGGCTGCGCGTTGCGCTGTTGAGCTTCGGGGGCCCGGCCGGCCAGATCGCAGTGATGCACCGCATCCTGGTCGAGGAGAAGCGCTGGATTTCCGACAGCCGGTTCCTGCACGCGCTCAACTACTGCATGCTGCTGCCGGGGCCGGAGGCGCAGCAGCTCGCGACCTATATCGGCTGGCTGATGCATCGCACCGCCGGCGGGCTGTTGGCGGGCGGGCTGTTCATCCTCCCCGGCGTCGTTTCGATCATGGCGCTGAGCACCATCTATGCCGCCTATGGCAAGGTCGGCTTTGTGGCGGCGCTGTTTTTCGGCCTGAAGGCCGCTGTGCTGGCGATCGTGGTGCAGGCGGTGGTGCGGGTCGGCAAGCGCGCGCTGCAAAATCAGGTGATGATCGCACTCGCCGCCGCGGCTTTCATCGGCATTTTCTTTTTCGCGGTGCCGTTTCCGGTCATCGTGTTCGGCGCCGCCCTGATCGGCTTCATCGGCGGCTGGCGGCGCTGGCCGGCTTTCCAGGTGGCCGGCGGCCACGGCGGCGGCGGATCAAAGGCCGCCGTGGTCGACGACCTGCTCGGCGAAGACGCGCCGGAGCACACCAAGCCCAACCTCGCCCGCTCCCTGCGCGTCGCAACGATCTGGCTCTTGCTTTGGCTCGTGCCGGTGTTTGCATTGCTGGCGCTGCTCGGCCAGCAGAACGTGTTCAGCCAGATCGCGGTATTCTTCAGCAAGATGGCGACGGTCACGTTCGGCGGCGCCTATGCGGTGCTGGCCTATGTGGCGCAGGAAGCGGTGGAGAATTATCGCTGGCTCGCGCCCGGCGAGATGCTCGACGGCCTCGGCATGGCCGAGACCACGCCCGGCCCGCTGATCATGGTGCTGCAATTCGTGGGCTTCATGGCGGCATTCCGCGATCCCGGCACGCTGCCGCCGATGCTGGCCGGCACGCTTGGCGGGTTGCTCGCCACCTGGGTGACCTTCACGCCGTGCTTTCTCTGGATTTTCCTCGGCGCGCCGTTCGTGGAAAAGCTGCGCGGCAATCAGGCCCTGAGCGCGGCACTGTCGGCCATCACCGCGGCGGTGGTGGGCGTCATCCTCAATCTGGCAATCTGGTTTGCCATTCACACCGTGTTCCGCGCGGTGCAGCCGGTGCGCGGCTACGGGTTGTCTTTCGACGCCCCGGTGCCGGCGAGCGTCGATGCGTGGGCGCTTGTGCTTTCGGTTGCGGCGGCGGTCGCCATCTTCCGCTTCAATGCCGGGGTCGTCCAGACGCTGGCGGCCTGCTCGCTCGCCGGCCTCGTGCTCTATCTGGCAGGCGCGCTGGCGTGAGTTATACCAATCTTCGTAATCATCGACGCTCTCTCTCATGGCCGGGCTTGTCCCGGCCATCCACGTCTTTGATTCGACTCGCTATTTAAGACGTGGATGGCCCCGGCCAACGCGGGCGTGGCGGGGCCAAAAATAAGAACGTTGGTGTTTACGGGCGCCGGCCACGACGGCTTTCTG
>Ga0080064_1005229_pt1 | contig 15530 bp, 14 predicted proteins | sample Subgrocontami54m_FD_69260 | JGI IMG/M metagenome (GOLD analysis project Ga0080064, IMG submission 69260) | Subsurface groundwater microbial communities from S. Glens Falls, New York, USA - GMW46 contaminated, 5.4 m (SPADES assembly) (version 2) ...
CGGAGGGGTAGCCCGGAGCGATCGGGACGAGGATGTTTCGGTACTCGAGGCTGCCCGCCATGATCACGACCGGCGCGCGAACGGTCTCGCGCAGCGGCGCGCCGAGGCTGCGGCGGTAGAGCACGTAGAAGACGAATCCGACCGCGAGCCAGCTGAGCCCCGCGTACCGGGTGGGCGCGTCCTGCACGACGACGACAAGCCATGCCGCCCCGGTTCCGAGCCCGCCGACGATCGCGAAGAGCGGCCACTGGACGCCGCGGAAGCTGAAGCTCGGCCTGGCGTGCCACGGCTGCTCGTCGCCCTCCGTCTTCTTCGCGCGGAGCGCCGTCACGGCGAGGTGAGCGATCGTGAACGACAGCATCGCGCCGAACGCATACATGCGCCCGAGGAAGTCGACCTTGCCGGAGAGCAGGAACAGCGTCGGCGCGATCCCGGCGAAGACGACGAGCGAGAGCCACGGCGTCTTCAGCTTCGGGTGCAGCCGCCGGAAGACCTCCGGCAACTGCCGATAGGTGGCCATCGAGTAGGTGATGCGCGAGGCGCCGATCACGCCGGCGTTCGTCGCGATGAAGAGGATCGTCGCCGCGAGGATGCCGACGTAGATCTTGGCCCCGCTCAGGACGGCGCCGTGCAGGCCGAGGTTCTCGACCAGCCCGAGCACCGGGTCGTTCTTGAAGCCACCCTGCGCCGGGTTCTGGCCGAGCTTCGTGACGTACTTGCCGCCCTCCTTGACGACCGGCATGGCCGAGAGCGCGACCCAGGGCAGCGTGAAGTAGATCGCGAACACCGCGATCGCGACCCACGAGATCGCACGCGGGACCGAGCGCAGCGGATCGCGCGCTTCCTCTGCGAGGTTCGACACGGTCTCGATCCCGGTGTACGCGATCATCGCGACGGGGATCGCGAGCGCGAAGTTCGACCAGGTCGGCGCGACGCCGAAGTGGATGTTGCTCGTGATGATGTGCGTGTCGAAGATCAGGACGAATCCGAGCCCGACGAGCAGCAGCTGCGTCGCGAAGTCGAGTACGGCGAGCAGGACGTTGAGGCTTGCCGCCTCCTTGATCCCGACGATGTTCAGCCCGACGAGCAGCCAGGTGACACCGATGCCGACGATCACGTCCCACGGCGTCGTGCGCAGCGGCTCCCAGAAGATCGACAGGTAGTGCGGGACGAAGATCACCGAGATCGCGACGGTGATCACGTAGTTCAGCATCTGCGCCCAGGCCGCCCCGAACGACACGAGCTCGTTGAAGGCGTGGCGCGCGAACGACGACGAGCCGCCGGCCTCCGGATACCGAACCGTCCCCTCGGCGTACGTCGCCGCGGTGGCCGCGAAGATGAGCCCGCTGATGATGAACACGAGCGGCGTCATCCCGAGCGCGATGCTCGCGGTCAGCCCGAGCGCGTAGTAGATCGACGAGCCGACGTTTCCGTACGCGGTCGCGAAGAGCGCGTTCGCTCCGAGGACGCGCTCAAGGCCCTGTTGCTGGCGCCGGCGGGGCACCGGAGGACTCTAGTTGGCCTAGCGGAGCAGCTGGTACGGAACGCTCGCGAGGATGACGCCCGGCTCGAAGAGCAGGAGCCGCTTCACGTAGAGCGCCCGCTGGTTGTGGAGAAGCCGGCGCCAGCCGCGCACGACGAGCTCGGGCAGCAGGACGAGGACGACGGTGCCCTCCTCGGCGGTGAGGCCGCGCAGGTACTGCAGCAGGGGCGGCCCGAAGTCACGGTACGGGGCGGCATCGACGTCGAGGCCGAGCCTCGGCCCGTGCCTCACCCAGTCCGCCTTGATCGCGTACGCCTCGTCCTCGTCCAAGGCGAAATGGACGGCACGGGTATCCGGGATGGCGAGCGTATGGGCGTAGTTGACGGCGCGCATCGAGGCTGCATTGACGCCGGAGACGAGCACTCGCACGATCAGCTTGTCCTGCCTCGCCTCGCCGCGGCCTTCGACGACGGGAACGCTGGCGACGACGACCCCGGGTTCGGCGAGCAGGCGAAGCTTGAGCGCCAGCTCCCTCGGCCGGCGGAGCTGCTCGACGAGCGACTCCGAGCGGAAGTCCTCGGGGACGACGACGGTGACGAAGTCCGACTCGCTCCGCGGCAGGCGCCACACCTGCTCGACGACGGCGTCCGTCATGCCGCCGTCACGGGAGAGCACCTCGAGCTGCGGCCGTCCACCCACATGGCGGAACCACCGGGGCGAGACTCCTGGATCCGTCCCCGCCCGCGGCACGTGGAGCGCGCGCAACGCCCCGGACGAGATCGTGCGTCCGAACCAGAGCGCCTCGTCCGTGGCCCGGGAGATCGAGTCGACGACGAGGAGCGTCGTGTTTCGCGCGGCCGGGGCGGCGACCACCGCGGCGGCGCCTGCCGCCAGCCTGCGTGCCAGCCGCCGATAGTGCCGCCGGATCCCCACCATCGTCAGGACGAGCAGCGGAATGGCGACCGTGACGAGCCACGCGCCCTCGCCGAATTTCGTGTAGACGACGATCACCGTCACGAGCGCCGTGGCTGCGGCGCCGACGGCGTTGACGGCGAGCCGCCCGCGCCAGCCCGCGTCGCGCCGGCTCCACCAGTGCCTGACCATCCCGGCCTGCGAGAGCGTGAAGGCCGTAAAGACGCCGATCACGTAGAGGTGGATGAGGCTGTTCGTGTTCGCGCCGTAGAACCACAGCAGCAACGCGGCTACACCGGCGAGCACGACCACCCCGTTGGAGTAGACGAGCCGGTCGCCGAGGTTCGTGAACTGCCGCGGCGCGAACCCGTCTTTCGCGAGGAGTGCGGAGAGACGCGGGAAGCCCTGGAAGGACGTATTGGCGGCGAGGATCAGCACGAGCAACGTCAGACCCTGCACGACGTAGTACATGAACCCGCCGATCGAGCCTGGCTGGAAGACCGCCCGGGCGATCTGCGAGACGACCGAGTCGGTGGCGCTCGGGAGCGCGTGCACGCGGACCGCGAGGAACGAGACTCCCAGGAACAGCGTGATCGCGATGACGCCTAGCACCGCGAGCGTCGTCGCCGCGTTCTTGCCGTGCGGACGCTTGAAGGCATTGACGCCGTTCGCGATCGCCTCGACGCCCGTGAGGGCGGTCGAGCCCGATGCGAACGCGCGGAGCAGGACAAAGAGCGTGAGCGTCCCGGCTCCGACCGGGAGGGCGTGAGGCACCGTCGCGCGGTGGACGTCGCCGATGACGAGCTCGACGAGCCCGGTCACGATCAAGGCGGCGATCGCGAGGACGAATGCGTACGTCGGAAGCGCGAAGAGCAGCCCTGACTCGCGGACACCCCGGAGGTTTGCAACCACGATCAGGAGCAAGCACGCGAGCGAGAGACCGACCTTATGGGCGGTGAGCGACGGAGCGAACGACGTGACGGCGAAGACGCCGGCGGAGATAGACACCGCGACCGTGAGCACGTAATCCGTGAGCAGCGCGGCCGCCGCCGTGAGGCTCGCAGTCGTGCCAAGGTTCTCGCGCGCGACGATGTACGCACCGCCACTCGTCTCGTAGACGCGCACCGTCTGTCGGTACGACATCACGACGATCGCGAGCAGCGCTGCAATGGCGACCGAGATCGGGAGCACGAGATGCGCCGACGCCGCCGACACGGCGATGAGCACCACGAGCGCCGATTCCGTTGCATAGGCGACCGACGACAGAGGGTCCGACGCGAAGATCGGCAAAGCGAGCGTCTTGGATAGCAGCGTCTCGTCCATCTGCCCCGTCTTCATGGGGGAACCGACGAACAGCCGCCGCACCGGACGGCTCGGCGCAGAAATCGCCGGCCCTCGGACGGCGGTCACGGCTCGAGAACCCAGAGAACGCGCTTGAGCGCATGCGGGAGCAGATGCTCGGACTCATCCGAGTACAGGGGCCCGGCGGGGTCCTGTAACAGCTGGCGCGCAAGCAGCACTCCGCGCGCAGTGACGGGCTTGTCGTCCGCGAGCCTGGCGGCGAGCTGCGACAACAGATCCTCGCTGCGCCGGCCGGCCACCCGGCGAAGGGGTGACGCCGTCGGGAGCGACGCGGGATCGAGGAGCCGGACGACGCGCGTGGCCTCCCGCGCGAGCGCGGCGCGTGACGCCGGCGCGGTCAGCTCGGCGGAGCGCCAGCGGGCGAGCAGGGAGGTCTCGACACTGTGCGGCTCTTGCGCGATCAGGCGTTCGGCAGATCTCCGGACGACGGCGAGCTCGTGCCGTGCGTGGAGCGCACGCAACCCACCCGCGCCGGCGAACGCCGCCGCCGCGATCACGCCGGCGGACCACGGCAGCTGCGGATCGGCCTCGAACGCGAGCGCCGCGGCGCACAGGAGTACGAATGGAAGCGCCGCCCGGCCCGGACGGGGAAGGTCGAGAGCACGCGGAGAGCGCGGATGTGCAGCCACGCCGTGACGCTAGGTCACGCGCGCCTCAGGCCGTCCTCAGGATTTGCGCTCGCCGCCTCAGGGAGCCCTCAAGACCCTCTGCGCGACGGATCGACGAGCCGGTAGCCCACGCCAGGCTCGGTGAGGATGTACCGCGGCCGCGTGGGTTCCGGCTCGAGCTTCCGCCGTAGCTGCGAGACATAGACGTGCAGGTAGTGCGATTCGGCGGCGTACGCGTGCCCCCAGACTTCTTCGAGGATCATCTTGTGCGTCAGCAGCTTGCCTTCGTTGCGGGCGAGCAGGCGCAGCAGCGTGAACTCGTGTGGCGTCAGCTGCACGAGTCGGCCCGCGAAGGTCACCTCTCGGGCGGCGAGGTCGATCCGCAGCTCGCCGATGTCGCTGACCGGTTCGGTCGAGGGCTCGCCGCGACGGAGCACCGCACGTAGCCGCGCGAGCAGCTCGTCGACGCCGAACGGCTTGGTCACGTAGTCGTCGGCGCCCGCGTCGAGCGCGGCGACCTTCTCGCTCTGGTCGCCGACGGCCGAAAGCACGAGCACCGGAACGGCGCTCCACTCGCGGAGCTCCCGGCACACGTCAGTGCCGCGCCGATCGGGGAGCACAAGATCGAGGATCACCGCGTCCGGTGGGTGCACCGCCGCGGCCGTCAGCGCCTGCGACCCGGTCGAGGCGGTCTCGACCTCGTAGCCGGCTCCTCGGAGGCTCATCTCGAGGGCGCGGAGGATCTGCGGCTCGTCGTCGACAACGAGGATGCGGCTCACGCGGACACCGGCGTCCGCTCAACGGCCGGAAGCGCGAGCACGAAGTGGCCACCCCACTCGTCGTTCTCCGCCCACACGCGGGCGCCGTTCGCGTCGGAGAAGCCGCGTGCGATCGCGAGGCCGAGACCCGCACCGGGAACGCCGGCACGGTCACCGCGGTGAAAGGGCTCGAACACCGACTCACACTGATCCGCGCCCACCCCGGGGCCCTGATCCGTGACGTGAAGAAGCAGCTCCCCGGCCCGTTCGTCGGCCCGGACCTGCACGGGGGAGCCCGGAGGGGAGAACTTCAACGCGTTGTCGAGCAGGTTCACGAGCACGCGCTCGATCTGTATCGCATCGACGCGAACGGGCGGCGCGTCGACGTCGATATCGGTGGCCACGCGCTCTGCTTCGGGTCCGAGTTGCTCGATGGCGCGGCCGACAAGCTCCTCTGCGAGCCAGAGCTCCACATTCGGCGCGGCGACGCCGGCCTGCAACCGGGAGAGGTCGAGAAGGTTCCCGACGACACGATCGAGCCGCTCGGCCTCCGCGCGAATCGTGCTGACGAGCTCGGAACGGTCCGCCTCCGGCAGTCGCACCTCGCGGTTGGCGAGGCTCGATGCAGCGGCGACGATGGCCGTCAGCGGCGAGCGCAGATCGTGCGAGACGGCGTGCAGCACCGCGGTCTTGATCGCATCGCTCCGGCGGAGCGCCTCCGCCTCGAGCACCTCTTCAGCGAGCGCCGCGGCCTCCCGCTCGCGCTGCTCCGCGAGGTCGGCGCGTCGGCGTGCGCTCGCGGCGAGAGCGCTCACCACCATCGCCGTCACGAGATAGACAGCGAGCGCGAGCCAGTTCGCGCCGTCGCTCAGCTGGAACGTGTGCGTCGGCGGCAAGAAGAACCAGTTGAACGCAAGCATGCTCGCGACGGACACGAACGACGCCAACGCCATCCCCCAGAAAACCGCCACCGGCAGTACGGCGAAGACGTAGAGCACGCCGAGGCTCAGCACCGGCACATGCGGCTTCAGGGCTGCGACGAGCGCGGTGACGAACACCACCGCGCCCACGCCGGCGAGCAGCCCGACTCCGAGCTCGCCGTGAGAACGTCCGGGGCGCGCGGCCCTCATACCGCCACGGTAGAGGACACGCGCACCCCGAGAGCGACTAGCCGTGGATCGAGATGATCAGGGGGATGATCAGGATCGCGACGATGTTGGCGATCTTGATCATCGGGTTGATCGCAGGGCCGGCGGTGTCCTTGTACGGATCGCCGACGGTGTCGCCCGTGATCGACGCGTTGTGCGCATCGGAGCCCTTGCCGCCGTGCGCGCCGTCCTCGATCGTCTTCTTCGCGTTGTCCCAGGCGCCGCCGCCCGCGGTCATCGCGATCGCGAGGAAGAGACCCGTGACGATCGTGCCGATGAGCAGGCCTCCGAGCATGCGCGGGTTGATGATCCCGACGATGATCGGGAAGCCGATCGGCACGAGCGCGGGGAGCAGCATGCTGCGGAGCGCCGACTTCGTGACGATGTCGATCGCGCGCCCGTACTCGGGACGCGTCGTCCCCTCCATGATGCCGGGGTTCTCGCGGAACTGGCGGCGCACCTCCTGCACGACCTCGCCGCCGACGCGGCCGACAGCCTGCATGGCGAGCGACGCGAACAGGAACGGCATGAGGCCGCCGATCAGGAGGCCGGCGATCACCCAGGCGTTCGAGAGGTCGAACGTGAGAGTGCCGAGGCTGCCGTGCCCCTGGCCCTGCTCGTGGATCCCGTCGGCGTACGAGCCGAAGAGGACGAGCGCCGCGAGTGCGGCCGAGCCGATCGCATAGCCCTTCGTAACGGCTTTCGTCGTATTGCCGACCGCGTCGAGCGGGTCGGTGATCGCGCGCACCTCGGGAGGCAGGTCCGCCATCTCGGCGATCCCGCCTGCGTTGTCGGTGACGGGGCCGTACGCGTCGAGCGCGACGATCAGGCCGGTCATCGAGAGCTGCGCCATGACCGCGACGCCGATGCCGTAGAGGCCTCCGACGTGATTCGCGATCAGGATGCCCGCGGCGATGACGACAACCGGCAGCGCCGTCGCCTGCATGCCAATCGCGAGGCCCTCGATGATGTTCGTCGCGTGGCCGGTCTCCGACGCCCTGGCGATCGCCTTCACGGGGCTCCAGCGCGTGCCGGTGTAGTACTCGGTGATGCCGACGAGCAGGAACGTGACGACGAGCCCGACGAGCGCGGCGACGTACAGGTGCCAGAAGCTGAACTTGCCGCTCGTGTCGAACGCCATCGTGATCGGAATGAACCCGATTGCGCTCAGCACCGTCGCGACGAGCACGCTGCGGTAGAGCGCGTTCATCACGTTACCGTTCTCGCGCACGCGCGCGAACAGCGAGCCGATGATCGACGTGAGGATCGAAAGGCCGCCGATCGCGAGCGGGTAGAGCCAGAGATGCGTGCCGGTCGTCGCCGCCCCGCCGGTGATGCCGAGGAGCATGACGGCGACCGCCGTGACCGCGTACGTCTCGAACAGGTCGGCGGCCATGCCGGCGCAGTCGCCGACGTTGTCGCCGACGTTGTCGGCGATCACGGCCGGGTTGCGCGGGTCGTCCTCCGGGATGCCCGCCTCGAGCTTGCCGACCAGGTCGGCGCCGACGTCGGCCGCCTTCGTGAAGATGCCGCCGCCGAGACGCGCAAAGACGGAGATGAGCGAGCCGCCGAAGGCGAGGCCGAGGAGATCCTTGATCGCCGAGTGCGGCGTGTGGCCGAGCCAGTCCGTCAGCGCCCAGTAGTAGCCCGCGACGCCGAGCAGGCCGAGGCCGACGACGAGGAGGCCGGTGACCGAGCCCGCACGGAACGCGACGTTGAGCGCGGGCGAGAGACCCGAGCGGGCAGCCTCGGCGGTGCGCACATTCGACCGCACCGCGACGTTCATCCCGATGAAGCCGGCGGCCGACGAGAGCACGGCGCCGATCAGGAAGCCGACCGCCGTCCCCCACCCGAGCTTGTTGTAGAAGCCGAGCACGAGGAACGGGACGACCGCCACGCCTGCGATCGTGATGTACTGGCGGCGCAGATACGCCGCGGCGCCTTCCTGGACGGCGCGCGAGATCTCCTGCATGCGCTCCGTGCCGGCGGGCTGACGAAGCAGCCAGGCCGTGAGGTAGAGGCCGTACACGACGGCCGCCGCCGCACAGAGCAGTGCGAACAGCACTGCGTGGTCACTGAAAAAGCTCATACGTTCAGGGCTCCCCTTGATCGAGTCGAGCGCGTCACAAAGTGGCCCGGGGAAACCCCGGCGCGCGCAGGTTTGTATCAGATCCGGGGATTTCGACCGCGTCACAAGCGAAGGGCTTCGCTTCGCTCGCCTTCACGGGGGAAGCCATGTCTTCCCGGTGGGCCCCCTTCTTCTTGCTCACGGCGAGGCGGGGTGACTGCTGCGAGCTACTTCGAGGCGGCTTCGGCCGCAGAGGCGAAGGCAAGCTGGAGGTTCGCGACCACCTGCTGGATGTCGCGCTTCGGCCCGTCGTCGAGCAGCGGGCCGAGCGCCTTCAGGGCGTCGATCGCGAGCCGGGCCTGCTCGAGGTCGCGCACGTCCGGCGCGAGCTTGCCGAAGGCGAGCGAGGCGAGCATCGAGCTCGTGTGGACGAGCAGGTCCGAGACCCTGGCCTTCCGCAGCTCCTCCATCAGCTGCTCGGCACCGGCCTCAGCCTGCGGCGGCGGGGGCTCAGCCGGAGACTCGCTCACCGGCCCGCACCTGCTCCGCGAAGATCTCCTCGATCGACGCGCCCTCCGTGTGGCGTGCGATCTGACGCTCCGCCGCGTTGCGCTCGGGAATCGCGAGCCAGTGCGCGGCGCCGAGCTCCTCGGCGACCGGTTGCACCCACGCGAGCAGCTGCTCGAGCCGGGCGCGCGCGGGAATCGACTCGCCACGCTCGAAGTCGATCAGCTCGCCCGAGAGCCCCCAGCGCAGCGCGCGCCAGAGATTCTCCTCGAGCAGCCGGTGCGGCCAGTCGGGAAGGGGCTCCCCCTCGTCGAGCGCCCGTGCGATCCGCGCCGTCAGCGAGTAGCAGAGCGCCGCGAGCGAGCGCGCCTCGGCGATGTCGGGCTGCGCGTCGCAGATCCGGATCTCCACCGTGGGGAACGCGAGATGCGGCCGGACGCTCCACCAGATCTGCGTGTGCTCCGTGACGGAGCCCGTCTCGTAGAGGAAGCGGAGATACGACTCCCACGCCTCCCAGTCCCCGAAGCTGTCCGGGATCCCGCAGCGCGGGAACATGCGCGTGAAGATCTGCGTCCTCGCCGAGTGGAGGTGCGTGAACATGCCCTCGACGAAGGGCGAGCTGGCCGACAGGGCGAGCAGCTCGGGCAAGTAGTTGCGCAGCGCGCTCGTGACCTGGATCGCGCGGTCGGCGCCGTTGATCCCGACGTGCACGTGGAGGCCGAAGGTGTTGTTGCGCCAGACGACGTAGCGCAGCAGCTCGTCGTTTCGACGGTAGTGCGGCGTGTCGATGATGCGCTGGTCCTGCCAGCGGCTCCAGGGATGGGTCGCGACCGCGGAGAGCCCGACGCCGACACCGTCGGCCAGCGTGCGCAGCTGTGCGCGCCGCTCCCCCAGCTTCTCGGCCGCCTCGGCGAAGGTCTCGCAGCGGCCGGTGCGCACCTCGACTTCGGACGCGATCAGCTCGCCCACGAGGTGCGGCTCGAGCTCGGCTCCCTGCGCCGCCTGCTGAAGGTCCTCGAAGCGGCTGACGAGCTCGAAGGTCGCCGGGTCGAGCAGGGCGAACTCCTCCTCGACGGCGAGGGTGAAGTCCGTCGACGCCTCGAAGGCCGCACGCGATGACGCGAGCAGCTCCTCGTAGCCGACCTTCTGCTCCTCGCCCACGGTCGAAACTCTAGTTACCGAAGGGCTCCAGCAAGCGCTCGGCCACCCTCGACCAGCTCCAGTTCCGCTCTACTGCGGCGCGCGCGGCGAGGCCGAGCCCGCGGCGCTCCTCGGCCGGCAGCTCGAGCAACGCCCGCAGGCGCTCACGCAGGCAAGCGGCGTCGCCGGTCGGGAACGAGACGAGCCCGCTTCGATCGGCGGGGTACGCACGGGCGATGCCCGCCGCCACCTCGGCGAGGCCGGAGTGGTCGGCGACGACGGGAGGGACGCCCGCGGCCGCGGCCTCGGCGGCCACCATCCCGAACGCCTCCGGAAAGATCGACGGGACGACGGCGACGTCGACCAGCGGCAGCAGGTGCACGAGGTGCCGGTGCTCGAGTGCGCCGGTGAAGAGCGTCCCCGGCGGAGCCTGCGCCTCGAGCGTCTCGCGGTAGTCGCCGAACCCGACGATCACGGCGCGCGCGTCGAGCCCCTCCATCGCCTCGAACAGCACCTGGACGCCCTTGTTCTCGATCAGCTTGCCGAAGTAGAGGACGGTCGCCGCCTCGTCGGCGAAGAACTGCGCGAAGCGTTCTGCGTTGCCGGGATCGGGATGACGCTCGCCACCGCCGACGTGGTCGCGGCGCGACTCGTCGATCAGCGCCGCCAGCGCGGTGTCGCGCTCTGCGGGCGCGAACTCGTCGAGGTCGACGCCGGGCGGCACCTCGTGCACGCGGTCGACGTGACCGACGACGTCTTCGAGGACCCGGCGGATGTGCTCCGACCCGACGAAGACCGCCGCGGCGCCGGCGAGCACCTCGGCTCCCCAGCGGGCCAGACGCTCGTTGCCGCGCATCGAGTACTCGAGCTCGGAGCCATGCGCCTTCACCGCGAACGGCGCGCCCGCGGCGGCCCCGACGGCTCCGCCGAGCAGCACGTGATTCGCGAAGACGCCGTCGGCCGGCAGGAGCCCGTCGAGCGCCGACGCGTTCGCGTCGACATATGCGTCGAGCTCGGCCGGCGTGAAGTCCTGGAGGAGCTTCGCTTGCAAGCCTTCGTACTCGTCGAGAACGAACACCGGCAGCAGCCCTCCGGGCAGGTCAGGCACGACGACCTGGGCGCCGCCGAGGTCGTAGAGCTCAGGGTGGCGCTCCTGGCACACCACGACCACGTCGTGCCCCATGCGGCTCCACTCGCGCGCAAGGGCGCGCGTGTAGACGTTCGAGCCGGTGCCGCCGAGCAGGTAGCCGTGCCAGAGGAGGATGCGCACGAGGCGCAGCCTATTTACGTCAGGTGGAAATAGAGCGCGTAGAGCAACTCGACCGCCGGGTTCGACGTGTGCACCGTCACGTCGGCGGGCGTCTCGAGCAGCGCCTCCGAGTAGTTGAAGATGATCTTCACGCCGGCGGCGACCAGGTCGTCGGCGGCGTTCTGTGCGGCGTCCGCGGGGACGGCGAGCACGCCCACGATGATGTTCTTGTCGTGCACGAGCGCGGCCAGGCGCCCGTACTCGCTGACCGTGACGTGACCGACGGGCCGGCCGAGCTTCTCCGGATCCTTGTCGAAGACCGCGGCGATGTTGATGCCATGCTCGGCGAAGATCGGCGAGCTCGCGATCGCCTGGCCGAGGCGGCCGGCGCCGACGAGAGCGATGTTGTGCTGGCCCTGCGTCCGGAGGATCTTGCGGATCTCACCGAGGAGAGACTCGATGTTGTAGCCGACGCCGCGCTTGCCGAACTTCCCGAACGCCGAGAGGTCGCGGCGGATCTGCGTCGCGTTGATGTTGGTGTACTCGGCGATCTCCTGCGAGGAGATGCGGGCCTTCCCCATCTTCCGCGCCTGCGTCAGCACCTGGAGGTACCGAGACAGGCGGGCTGCGACCCCAACCGTCAAGCGGTCCGCCACACGTCCTCCATTCGTCGAGCTTGTAACAGCGCGGACCGTTGTAGCAGCTACGACTCAGGCCCCGCTTGTGCAACCGCTTGGCGAAATGCACTGACATGCACGTGATATGTGAAGCGGCGGCGTCCGTCGATCTCGACGACCGGAAGCCACTCGCGGTATTCGGCCTCGAGCGTGTCGTCGCCCGTGATGTCCACCTCACGCAGGCGGAAGCCGAGCTCCACCTGGAGCGTCCGTACCTGCGCGAGCGCCCGCTCGCAGAGATGGCAGCCCTCGGCGTGGTAGATGACGACGTCGGCGGCTACGGGTAGATGCCGCGGGTGATCGTCGCCTCGGCGACCCGCTTCACCGCGACGCCGTACGACGCGACGCGCATGGGCACGTCGCGCGCCTGCGCCGTCTCCCACGTCTCCTCGAACGCCCGGCTGACGATGTCGTTCAGCTTCGCGTTCACCTCGGACTCTTTCCAGAAGTACTCCTGCAGCCCCTGCACCCACTCGAAGTACGAGACGACGACGCCGCCTGCGTTCGCAAGGACGTCCGGGAGGATCAGGATGCCTTTGTCCTCGAGGATGGCGTCGGCCGCGGGCGTCACGGGGCCGTTGGCGCCTTCGCAGATGATCGAGGCTTTGACGCCGTCGGCGTTCCGTGCCGTGATCACCTGCTCGAGCGCGCAGGGAGCGAGCACGTCGACGTCGAGCAAGAGCAGCTCCTCGTTCGTGATCGCCTCCGCGTCTCGCAGGCCGTCCAGGGTGTGGAACTCCCGCTTGTGCGCGAACGCGGCCGGGACGTCGACACCCTTGGCGTTGTAGAGCGCCGTGGTCGAGTCGGAGATCGCCGTGACGATCGCGCCCTCCTGATGGAGGAACAGCGCGAGATAGCTTCCCACGTTGCCGAAGCCCTGCACGGCGACGCGCATGCCCTCGACCGAGCGGTCCAGCTTCGCCGCCGCGTCGCGAATGCAGTAGAGCGCGCCCCGGGCGGTCGCCTCCTCGCGCCCGAGCGAGCCGCCGACGGAGAGCGGCTTCCCCGTCACGACGCCGAGCACCGAGTGTCCCTTGTTCATCGAATACGTGTCGAAGATCCACGCCATCACCGAGCCGTCGGTGCCGACGTCCGGCGCCGGGATGTCCTTCTCCGGCCCGATCTCGTTGATGATCTCGCTCGTGTAGCGGCGCGTCATGCGCTCGAGCTCCGAGCGCGAGAGCTGCTTCGGGTCGACGACGACGCCGCCCTTGGCGCCGCCGAAGGGGATGCCCATCAGCGCGCACTTCCACGTCATCCACATCGCGAGAGCCTTCACCTCGTCGAGCGTGACGTCGGGGTGGTAGCGGATGCCGCCCTTCGAAGGCCCGCGCGCAACGTTGTGCGTCACCCGGAAGCCCTTGAAGACCCGCGTGGAGCCGTCGTCCATGCCGACGGGGATCGAGACCTCGACGGACTTCTTGCACGCACTGAGCACGCGGACGAGGTTCGCGTCGATGTCGAACACCGTCGCCACGCGCTGGAGCTGCTCACGCGCGATGTCGTAGGGGTTCTCGCGAAGGTGCGAGGTGGGTGCGTCGACCGTGCTCACAGAGGCGGTATTCGAAAGTGTATGACGAGTATACGGAAGCTCAGCGGAGGGTGAACGGTAGACGGCGCCGGCTGAGCGGGCGCCCCTCGACCGGGTAGCCCACGAGCTTGACCACGTACTCACCGGGCGGGAGCAGCCGGCCCGCGGGATCGCGGCCCGTGAGCCCGAAGGTGTAGCGACCGGGCAGCACGTCCCGAAGCCGGGCGAGCAGGCCGACGCGCGTCCCGTCGGCGCGCCACAGGTCGACGTCGAGGAGCTGCAACGGCCGGATCTCGGGCCGTCCCGCGACGCCGAGCACCCGGCCCGCGTCGATCGAGAGCAGGGCGGGCGTGACGTCGGACGCCTTGAACGACTTCGCCGACAGTGTCGCCCGGGCGATCAGGTCGACGCCGTCGCGGCCGAACGCGATCGCCCACGGCACGTGGACGCCCCCTCCCCCGTCGACGCTCGCGACGATCGTGCCGCCGGCGGTGGAGCTGCCCGACGGCGCCGACGCGGTGAGGGCGTTGACGCGAACGAGCACGCTCTGCCCGGGCTGCAGGAGCACGCGGTGGGGGCTGAGCCTGAAGTCGACCGCGGCGGCTCCCTCGTCCTGCGTCCGCACGCCGATCGTCGCCCGCACGGGCCGGGTCGAGAGGTTCGTGAGCGTGAACGAGGCCTTGACGCGCCAGCCCGCCCCGCTGGAGCGGCCGAGAGCGAGCGTCGCGGGCGAGGCGGCGATCTCGCCGGCAACGGCGGCTCCGACGTCGACGGTGCCCGATCCCTGCGCGGTGACGGGATCGATCGCCACCGTCCGCGCCGTACCGACGAGCAGGCTCTTGAGCGCGTCCGCTCCGAGCGACGGCCTGGCCTGCGCGAGGAGCGCGGCCGCCCCGGCGACCGTGGCCGCCGCGGCGCTCGACCCGTTCACGGTGACGAAGCGCGGCGAGCCGTCGGCGCTCGCACCCGGATCCGACGTCGCGAGGCCGACGCCCGGTGCGACGAGATCGGGCTTCACGCGGCCGTCGAACGCGAGGCCCGACGACGAGAAGCTCGCCACGCGCCCGACGTCGGCGACGGGCACGCTACGTGCCGATCCGAGCGACACGGTGGCCGTCGCCCCTGCCGCCAGACGGGCGAGGAGCGCGTGCGCCGCCTCGACCGGCAGGGAGACGACGGGGATGGGCACCGCCTCCTGCAGCCCGAGGCCGCCGGCCGGGAGCGCGGCGAGCGCGAACGCAAGCAGGATCATGCGCGCGGGGGCAGGCCGAGCGTTTCGCGGTCGAGGGAGCGGACCTTGCGCCGCGACAGCCAGAACCAAATCAGCCCGCAGGCGGCGGCGCAGCCGATGCGCGACGGAGTGGCGGCGGAGAAAACGCAGCGCGCCGCGCCCGCGACGGCGCCCAGCAGGAATATCCAGCGCAAGCTCAAGAATTTCATCGTGGCCGCTCGGACTAGAGCGCGTCGGCGTCCGAGCTCTTCTTTTCCGCGCAGGGCGCGTCGTCGGAGCAGGCCGTCTTTTCCGCGGAGTCTTCCGCGGATTGCTTCTCGGCTTTGACCGAGGACTTCTTCCCGGCGCCGTCGATGGGATTGGCTTCCGCGTCGAAGCGGTAGTGGCTGACGCCGTTCTCGGTCAGCGCGCGGGATTTATACTTCGACTCGACCGCGGGCTTCTTTTTCCCCCTCGCGGGCCTCTTCTTGGGCTTGGCCGCCGCTTTTTTCGGGGCGTCCGCTTTCGGCGCGGCGGCGGCCGGGGCGGCCGAGTCCTTCGCGTCCTGCGCGCCGGCGAGCCCGGCGAGCAGCGCGACGGCCAAGGCGAGCGAAAAGGCGGGACGCAGGGACATGCGCTTAGTATAGCCACCGCGCAAGCGACATTTCAAGCGACAGCGACATTTCAAGCTGCTATAATGAAACGTGGCCCTTTCTAAGGAAGGCATGCGCGCGCTCGTCGCCCTTCAAGGCAAGGACAAGGTCTTGGACGCGATCCAGAAGGACATCGACTCGGTGCCGCCGCGCATCGCGGCGGTGCGGGCCGACCTCGCCGACGAAAAAAAGAGACTGGACGAGGCGAAGTCCCGGACCGTCGA
>Ga0080064_1005230_pt1 | contig 15527 bp, 12 predicted proteins | sample Subgrocontami54m_FD_69260 | JGI IMG/M metagenome (GOLD analysis project Ga0080064, IMG submission 69260) | Subsurface groundwater microbial communities from S. Glens Falls, New York, USA - GMW46 contaminated, 5.4 m (SPADES assembly) (version 2) ...
GTTGTGCAAAAACAGAAGCTCACCCGGTGGGTGAACGTGCGGCGACGCGACAATTCTCAGCAAAGCGCTCATCCGTGCATATCCGTGTAATCCGTGGTGGGCCCGAATTGCGGAATTTAGGTTCAGAGATAGCAACGGGGTCAGCCCGTGGGTCAGCCCGCTGCTCGCTGCAACGCGCGGCGGCCTACCCTCCAGCCATCGCGCCGATGATCAGCACGGGTTCGGTGCCGCGCGCGACTTCGTCGGGCAGCGGCACATCGGGCGAGCGATCCGACCAGTCGTCCTTGCAGATGAAAAACCGCACCAACTTGCGTCGTTGCAGCGTGCCGTGCTCGCGGATCGTGCCACGCAGCACCGGATGTTGCGCCTCCAGCGCGTCGAGCACCGCGCGTAGCGTCACCAGGCCGCTCACCTCGAGCGACACTTCGCCGGGAATGCCGGCCAGCGTCCGCAGGTGAAACGGCAGGACCACCCGAATCATGGCAGGACCTGCGCCTCGACCGAGTAAACCGGCGGGAGGTCGCGCACAATCGCGTTCCACGAATCGCCGCCGTCCGCCGAGCCATAGACCTGGCCGCCCGTCGTGCCGAAGTAAACGCCGCACGGATCCAGCGCGTCGACCGACATCGCGTCGCGCAGGACGTTGACGAAGCAGTTGCTCTGCGGGAGCCCCTTCGTCAACGGCTCCCACTCGTTGCCGCCCACCCGCGAGCGGTAGACTCGCAGCTTGCCGTCCGGCGGAAAGTGTTCCGAGTCGCTCTTGATCGGCACGACGTACACGGTGTCGGGTTCGTGGGCGTGCACGTCGATCGGGAATCCGAAATCGCTGGGCAGGTTGCCGCTCACTTCGCGCCACTGTTCGCCCGCGTCGTCCGTGCGCAGGACGTCCCAGTGCTTTTGCATGAACAACACGTGGGGGCGCGCGGGATGCAGCGCGATCCGGTGGACGCAATGTCCGACTTGGGCGTCGGGATCGGGCAGCTCGAATCTGGACTGCAACCCGCGATTGATCGGCTTCCAAGTCGCGCCGCCGTCGTCGGAGCGGAAGGCGCCCGCGGCGGAGATCGCCACGAACATGCGCGCGGCGTTCTTCGGATCGAGCAGGATGGTGTGGACGGCCATGCCGCCGGCGCCGGGCTGCCACGACTCACCGCGCGCGGCGCGCAAGCCCGGCAGTTCGGCCCACGTTTTGCCGCCGTCGACGGTCTTGAAGATCGCGGCGTCCTCCACGCCCGCGTAGGCGATGTTCGGGTCGGAAAGGGACGGTTCGATATGCCAGACGCGCTTGAACTCCCACGGGTGCTGCGTGCCGTCGTACCATTTGTGCGTGCCGACGTTTCCGACATAAATGAACTTGTTGCTTTCGCCCCGGGGGAAACCCTCGGGAGTGGTGAGCTCCTCGGAACGGCTGCCGGGTGTCCTCCAGGTCTTGCCGCCGTCGTCCGACCGCTGGATGACCTGACCGAACCAACTGCTCGATTGAGAGGCGTAGATCCGGTTCGGGTCGGCCGGTGAGCCTTTGAGGTGGTAGATTTCCCAGCCCGCGAAAAACGGGCCGTTGACCTGCCAATTCTTGCGGCGGCCATCGGAGAACAGGACGAAGCCGCCTTTTTTCGTTCCTACCAGGAGTCTGACTTTGGTCATGGGAATAAGGGAAACCTACGCCTTGACGGACAGGTCGGGGATGTGGGTGACATTGGCCTAGCACGGGAATGGAAACCGTCCATTCCATAAACGAACGAACGAGATGGGGCGGAACGGACACAACGGCCGTCCGACCAGGTCACTTTCCGAGCGCCGGTGCGTGTCGGCCGGAGTACGAGACCGGTCCGCTATTTCAGACTCTTCACATACAGCACGAGCGACTCGATCTGCGAGGGATTGAGGATGCCCGCGAAGCTCGGCATCGCATATTCGCCCTTCTCGAACCCGGCGGAGATTTTGGCGGTGGGCGTGAGAATCGATTCACGGATGTACGCTTCGTCGGCGCGCACAGTCTCGGGCTTGCCGTCGACGAACACCTTGTGCTCCGTGCCGTAGAGTCCTTTCCATGGCGGGCCGGATTTGACCGCAATGGGATTGAACTCGTCGGCGTGGCACGCGACACAGGCAAAGAGCTGCGCGAGCCGTTTTCCTTCCTCGGCGCTGACCGGTCCGGCGACCTGCGCGATCGCGGCGCGCGGCGTGAGATCGACTTGAAGGTCGCCGAACCCTTCCGCCTTCGGCTCGAACTTCGCGAGTTCGTACGGTGTGGTGTAGGCATTTTCCTCGAAGGCCTTGCCCCCGGCCGTCGCGAGCGACCAGCCCACGCGCAGCTGCATCACCGGTTTCATGTCTCGCACCCCGAGGAAAACGGAGCGGCCATCTGGCGAGAGGTAAGCACTGCTCACCGGGAGCGGATCCTGGCCCGGCGTGCCGTCGGCCTTGTATTGGGGCGAGCCATACTTGTACGTCCGCTGGTAGGCCCAGCTTTGCAGCGAGTAGCTGCCGGGATCGCGGGCCTTCTTCGGATCGAGCGGCACCTCGAAGCGCAGGAGCACGCCCTTGTCCATCGGCACAACCTCGCGCGGGATCGTGACGGGCGCGCCGGTGTAGCGCACGCGGCCCAGGCCGGCCGGCACGTCGAGCACGTTGCCCCAGCCGAGCACCTGGAAGCCGGCGATGTAAAGCTGACCATCGATCGGATTCACCGAACCGTTGAGCGGTGGAAACTCGAAGGCGTGCGTGACCGATACGACCGCGGCTTGCAGGCGAGGGGTGCGCTCGTTCAGCAACACGCGAAAGATCTCCGGCTTGTTGAACCCGATGTGAATCAGGCTGTCGTTGAGCGGCCCCATCTTCGCGCCGAAGAGCCAGACCTGCGAAAGCGCGGACGTGTTCACCGGATGCGGAATCCACGTGAGCGGCTCGGCCGGCGGTGACGGATAAACTTCCTTCGGCTTGAACGGCGCGAGGAAGCCGTAGAACTGCCGGTCGCGCACGACGTGCAGCGGCGTCGACGGAATGTACTGGCCCTGCTGATCGCTGGCGGTGACGAGCCCGGTGCGGATGTTCACGCCGAGGTTCGGCTGGCGGAAACCGTAGCCGAGCACCGTCGCCTGCCGGCCGTCCGCCGAGATGCGCAGCACGCTGCCGTTGTGCTTGCCCTCGTAGGTGGCCTGCTGGCCGCCCTTCGCGATGTAGAATTCGCCCTTCGGTCCGAGCCGGATTTGCGAGGGAAACTCGCGCATGTCGGCGGTCTGGCCGAAGGCATTGGAAAACAATTCGTGTACATCCGCCTCGCCGTCGCCGTTCGTGTCGCGCAGCCGCCAGATGCCGTTCTTGTCGAAGGCGTAAATCTGCTCGTCGCGAATCGCGACGGTCATCGGCTCGTGCAGTCCCGACGCGAACCGCCGCCAGCGCGGCTTGCCCGCGGCGTCGTTCAGTCCGCGCACCAGCCAGACATCGCCGTCGAGCGTCACGGCCACGCCCGTGCCGTCCTTGAGGAACTGAATGTCGGCCGGCCGGAAACCGCGGTGCCAGGGATTCTCCGCCGGCAGCGCGATGGCATCGACGACGTAGGCGTCAGGCGCGGTCGAGAGCTTCACCGAAGTCGTGACCTCCTGCGGCCAGCGCGGCGCCGCGGGCTTCGAGGGCAGCGTGTGCGGCAGGATCGAGACGGGCGTGCCGCCGGTGGTGATCGCGATCGCGAACATCAGCGGCTGCGCGTGCGGCGCGATTCGCACGGACCAGACGGATTTTTCGTCAACGAGCTCGGCGGCGCGCGCGGCGCTCGGCGCGAGTCCGAGCGAGAGGGCGGTCGCGGCTGGTTTGGTGCCGAGCACGAGCCGCATGGGCCTGGTCGCGGCACCAAGTTCGAAGTGACGTTCGACGACGGGATGGCCGTTTTGTTCGGAAAGGGTCGTCCGTTCGCGCACCTTCGTGCCGGCGGCGGTGTACTCGAGCACAACGCCGGCATCGACCAGCCCGCCATCGCGGACAAGCCGCAGCGCGTCGAACCGGCCCATCGGCTCGGGAAGCGGGCCGCGGCCGATTTCCTCGGGGCTGGGCGCCGGTTCGCGCGGATCGTCGAGGGCCAGTTGATCGCCGGCCTGCCAGCCCGCGTAAATGCCCGCGGCGAGCCACAACTTGCCATCGGGTTCCGGCAAACCGACTTCGCCGCCCGGCGTCTTGCGGCTCACGTCCAAATAGGATCCGGGTGCGAGTGACGTGGGTGTCACGCCCTTGCCCTGCCACACGGCGCTCATCCGCAGCAGATCGGGATCGAAGCACGCCCAGCAGCCGTGGCCGAGGTTCAGCACGATGCCGCGGACGGTGAGATTGTTTTCCGGGAGGCCGGCGCCGGCCTTGCGCGCGTCGAGCACCGACGTGAAGAAAGGGAAGTTCGGCTCGACCCAGTCGGCCAGTTTCGGGCCGACCGTCGACGGAACGCGCTTGGCCTTCGGGGCCCTGGCTTTTTTCGGCGCCGGCGCGTCGACCTCGGCGGCGCGGCTGTCGGCCGCCACGGCGGCCAGGGCAATGAGAATGACGGCGAGAAAACGGCGGGTGAACATGAACGGGGAGTCAGACGTAGGTGAACCGGGGAGGTGACCGGGAGGGGAACAAGTACGGGATTTTGCCGCGCGCGGAAGAAAAATTCCGATGTCTGATGATTACGCGCGGAAGTCGCTCGGACGCAATGAGCGCAGCGACGGGAGTTGAGACCGACCTACCAGGCTGAATCCGTGGAGCTCGGATTGCGCCTCAATCGCAGCGTGCTCGCAGCGGTGGCGTCACACCGGCATTCCGCTCGCGCGCAAAATCGTCTCCTGCACCGCGAGATCGTGGGCCGGCGACCACGCCAGCGCTTTCTCGCCGCGAATCACGCGCGCCAGATCCTCGAAGTCGGCCTCGTAACGCGGCCGATTCGCGAGCGGCACGTTCTGGCTGCCTTTTCTGAACTCACCGCGCGGTGCCGCGAGCGCGAGCCGCAGCGCGGGAGGTTCGAGCGGTCGAATCTCCGCCGTGCCACGGTCCCCGCAGACCACAAACTGGCGCCGCGAGCCGCCGTCGACTTCCACCAGCGAACTGCGAATCGTCACCACGGTCTTCGGGTACTCCAGCACCGCCAGCTGATGATCGAGCAGCGCATCCGCAAACGCGCCGGCGTGCCGGGCCGAGGCCGAGATCTTCTCCGGTTTTCCGAGGAACCACACCACCGCGTCGATCAAATGGCAGCCGAGTTCGAACATGGTTCCGCCGCGATAACGCAGCAGTTTGTTGCGCTCGGGGGCGCCGACCGCCTTGCCCATCACGCCTTCGATGGAAAACACCTGGCCAAGCCAACCCTCGCGCGCGGCGCGATACGCCAGCGCGAATCCCGGGTTGTACCGAAACATGTAGCCCATCTGCACGGTCAGGCGCTGCCGGGTCGCCGCGTCGAGCAGCTGGCGGAATTCCGTCAGCGATTCCCCCGCCGGTTTGTCGAGATGAACATGCAGGCCGCGTCGCACGCAACGGGCGGCCGTCGCCACGAGATCCTTGACCTCGGTCTCGACGGCCACCGCGCGCAAGTCGGACGTAGCCAGGAGCTCGTCCTCGGTGAGCCAGCGCACGCCGTCGTACGCCTTGCGCGCCGCGGCCGCCCGGCGCAATTGTTCGTCCGGCTCGACGACGCCGACCAGTTCGAAATCCGCGGATCGCCGCAACACGGACAGCTTGCCCTCGGCGTGCGCATGGCCGGTGCCGATTTGTCCGATGCGCAGCCGGGACGCGCCCGACGTCGCGCCGTGCGCCGCGCGGGCCAGCACCGCTGGGGTCGCCGCGGTCAGGCTGGCGGCACCCACCCCCGCGAGGAATTGTCGACGGGGCAGAGTCATCGATTCACCCTTCGCCGAGCCGGCTGAATTTCTCCTTCACGATGGCGGGAAACTGTTCGCCGGCGCCGACAATGTCATCGCAAATCTCGACTGGGAAACAGCGCCGTTCGGGTAGCGGCGAGCACCAGCGAGCCGAGAGCGCGCGACAGGCCTGGTTTCTTCCGGTCACGCGCCCTTTGGGGGTGGTCGCGATTCATTCGAATTTGGGTCCGATACCTCGAAGCTCGCTTCGACTTGGCTGGATGGAGAGCGGGTTTGCTCCGCGATTGTGCAAGTCGGAGCGACGTATGGCGGCGTAAACACGTGCGGCGTAAAGCCGCTTACAGTTTTCGACAAATGCCTCGCGCCTTGCCGCGGGGATCTTTACTTCGCATTCGCCTGCTTCTTGAACTGCGCGGTGAGGAGGTCCTGGCGTCGGACGGCCTCGTCATTCAGCTTACAAAATTCAACAAAAGCCGGGTAGCATATTCGCAGCGTCTCGATTTGCGAGGGTGTCAGCACGCCCTTCAACTGCCCCAGGGCGACATTCCAGTTCACCGTGTCTTCTTTCACGAAGCCAATTTTGGGGCCGGACTGAATCCGCTCGCTGTTCGCCGCGAGGATTTGCGTGACCTGCGCCAGTTGCGACGCGGTGACCAGTTCACCCGTATGAGAAGCCGCGACCGCGAGCACAGCGGTATCAAGGCGCACATCCTGCGTGCGCTCATAATCGCGGTAGGCCGGTTCGAGATCACCAAGAATTTCGGCCTGTTTCTTTCGCCACCATTGTTCGTTCTGCTCGTTGAGAGCCTTGTAGGCTTCGCCCTGCTGATCGAGGCCTTGGGTTTCAACGGCGGCCACAAGCTCCATCCGCCGTTGTTCCTTTTCCACACTGAGGTCTTTCATCGCCCGAGTCTGATCGGCCGAAAGACCCACGGCCTTGAAAATTCCGAGGTTGCCGGCATCCGACATCTGACTGCGGTATTCCCGCAGATACTCGGCCATCAGCTTAGGATTGTTCGCAACAATGGCCGTGGCGCTAAGTTTCGGAACGGTCACAGTGAGATTGAGCGGCGCGCCCGGCTCGTGGCTGGGCTTCGAATGGGCGCTCGAAGTCATGGCTGTGGCGGTGGCTGTGCTGGCGTGGTGGAGTTCCCGCCACCGCTGCTGTTCGTGGGAGATTCTTTCCCGGAGCTCCTGATGTTCCGATGTGAGCGCGCGAATCGCAGCGGCGTTTCGGTGGCTGGCGAGTGTCGCGCGCACGGCAAAACCGAGGCCTGACGCGATCGCCAGCATGAGGATGAAGGCTTTCATGGGGCGGCCTGCGTTGCAGCTTCAAGAATCTTATCCCGGCTCATCCTGGCCGCCCGGTTCACGAGCTTATTGAGCTGTGCAGGTTCCAAATAGGCCCCCGCTTGCGTGATGACCTGAGCCCAGTCGATCGCGGCCTGTAGCATAGGGAAGTTTGCATAGGGTGGAAGCGAGGCCGGCCGGAGCTCCACGAATGTCTTGAAGAGCTGGTCGGTTTGTTCCGGTGTGAACGCCATGCCTTCCGTGGCTGCATATTGGACGATATTTCCGACCAGGAATGCCTCGGCCGGATGCCTCTGACTTTCCATGAAGCACGCGTCTGCCGCCAGGGCATCGGGAAAGCCAACGCCGGAGGTAGTGGAGCCGATTTTGAGGTCCGCCCGCCGCTGCAACTCCGCCAATGTCTGCTCGATCTCTGCTGGGGTGAGCCGAAGGCGCTGAAAGAATGGCGACCAGGAAAAAAGCCACCACTGCCGGGCGGAGTCTCTCCACATTTGCTGCAACTGCGGATCGTTGGCGAGGAGCTGCTGAAGCGCTTTCGCCTGGCGCGCCTTCTCCGCATTCGCGGCAGCTGCGGCGTCCGCGGTTCGCGAGGCGGCCGAGCGCTGCTGTTCCAACGCGGCGGTGCGAGCTTGGAGTTCCTGTTCCGCCCGGCCAATATTCGTCTGAACTTCGGCGAGCGTTGCCGCCAATGCTGCGCGGTCGGCGCGTGCCGCCACCAGTTCGATCGAGGTGGTGTTGGCACGACTCGACTGATAAAGGGCGAAACCCGTCGCGAACGCGGCGACGGCGGCAAGCGAGAGCGTGATCTTGGACGCATTCATAAAACGCAAGCAGGCCGCGAGCGAACCATAGCCCAAGGTGGCTACTCCGCCGTTCAACACGGCCCCCATCACGCTCGCCGCCAGCCCCGCCGGCGCAGCGACAATGGGCTGGTTCGCCAGCACGACGCTCAACGCCGCCGTCGTCGATGTAATGCCGCGCTTCGCGAGCAGCGCGTGCAGCTTGTCGAGCGCGCGGTCGACGCGCATCCGCGCGCCGTCCTCGCTCAGTCCGAGGTTGCGACCAATGTCGGCAAAGCGCTCGTTCCGAAAGAATCGCCGCAGCACCGCCTGTCGATCCGCTTCGCTGAGTTCGAGCAGCGCGTCGTCGAGCACTGGGCGCAGCCGCAGCCACTCTTCGTCGTGCGAAGATCCCGCCTCCAGTTCATGCATGGTCTGGGCCTCCTGTTCACGCCGTTCCCGGCGTGCCTCGGCGCGCTTCAAGGCCGCCGCCGCGTAGTGCGTGGTCGTATACAGCCAGCCGACGATTTCGTCGCGGCGCGCCAGCGCTGCCGCCTGCCCCGCGAGTTGGATGAATACGGTCTGCGTCACATCCTCCGCGCGGTGCGCCGCCCCGCCGAGCTGGCGGCGGGCGGCCGCGTAGACGAACGAAATGTGCCGCTGGACCAGCGCGGCAAACGCGTCCTCGGCCCGACTCTCGGCATACTGGCGGAGCAACTGGATATCCTCGGCCATGATGATTTCATGACACACTGTCCGCCGAAATCCAAACCGAACAAAAAACCCCATCACCGGTCGCGACGGCAGCGCAAAAATTTGCGGCCGCTTTCCATCGCCCACGCTCTGAGAGTCGGATGAGGCCTTCGCTCTTCACGGCTTGGCCCGGTTCGACCGCCTCTCTGGCGTGAGGCCGGCGAGCTTGCCGTCGGCGCCGCGTGTGTCATCGTTGCCTGCATGAGCACTGTTGCTGAAATCGAAACCGCCGTGGAAAAACTGACGCCGCAGGAGTTGCGCGAGTTTGCGGCTTGGTTCGAGGAGCGCCAGGCGCTCTTGAACTCTTCCGAGTCGCTGTTCCGGCTCTATGACGAGGAGGAGAAGGAACGCGCATCGTGAGCCGGGCCCAGCGCGGGGAAATCTGGCTGATTGACTTGGGCATGGTCGCCAAGACGCGGCCCGCGCTGGTGTTGAGTGTCGCCTATGATGAGCGAGAACGCGCCGTGGTGTCCTATGTGCCGCGCACGACCGCCTTGCGTGGGACGCGCTTCGAGGTGGCGCACACGGCGCGCGGCTTCGATGTGGGCGGCTTCGATGCGCAAGGGATCGCCGGTGTGCCAAACGTGCAGTTGGTGCGTCGCGTTGGGGTGCTTGACGCCGGAACGCTCGTGCGGGTCGAGGCCGCGGTGAAAGCGTGGCTCGGATTGAGTTGAGCGTTGTCTCAAGCCGCATTGCGACCGTCGGCCACCGGATCGGATTGAAATATCACTTTCCGAAACCTGACCCATTCCAGTCGCGTTCGAGCAGTTCAGGTGAAGCTGCGCTTCGCGCACGCCGCGAGCTTCTGTGCCAACTGTGCCCCGGTAGAAGTGGAAACACGAAAAGCCGGGGACAGGAAAGGTTGACCTCCGCAAGTTGATGCGCCTCGCGTCCACGCAACATGTTTGTTCGGTTTTGCATTCGGCGCCTGCTACTCTGCGATCATGACCGCCGATGCTGAACTGCTCCGCCGCTACGCCGAGGAACGCTCGGAGGCCGCGTTTGCGGAGTTGGTGGAGCGGCATCTCAAACTCGTCTATGCCGTCGCGCTCCGGCAGTGCGGCGGGGATGCCCACCTCGCGCAAGACGTGTCGCAGCGCGTGTTCACCGATCTCGCGCGCAAGGCGGCCGCGCTCGCGCGGTACGCCGTGTTGAGCGGCTGGCTGTTTCGCGCCGCGCAATTCGCCGCGACGGATGTCGTGCGCTCCGAGCGGCGCCGGCGCGCCCGGGAACAGGAGGCCGAAGCCATGCAAAACATCGCCCGCGATGCCGGGAGCCAAATCGAATGGGATCGGCTCCGCCCGGTGCTCGATCAAGTGCTCGGTGAACTCGGCGAGCACGACCGCGACGCCGTCGTCCTGCGCTTCATCGAGGGCCGCCGCTTCGCCGACATCGCCGCCGCGCTGCACGTCTCGGAAGACGCGGCCCGCATGCGGGTCGAGCGTGCGCTGGAGAAACTGCGGACGCGTCTCGCGTCGCGCAAGATCACGTCCACCTCGGCCGCACTCTCGGCCGCGCTGGCCCAGCAAGCGGCCGGCGCCGTGCCGGCCGGACTCGCAGCGCAGATCACCAGCGCGGCGCTGACGGGCGCCGTCGTGCCGATCGGAGCCGGCGCGGCGCTCGTCGCCTTTATGACCGCGACTCAAACCACTCTCGTGCTCGGGATCGCTTCGGTACTCGCGATTACTGCGGCCGTGTATCAGTCCCGCCAGGCCGCCGCCACCGGCGCGGAGCTCGCGGCGGGCGAAAAGGAATTTCGGGCCGCCCGCGCCCGGGCCGCCGATGCGCAGACTAAAGCCCAAGCCGCGGAGAGTGCGTTGACCGAGCGCGAAAAGGCGCGCGCACAAACCATCGCGGCGAGCAATCCCGCGAGGTCCTCCGTCCTGGCTTCGGAAGTCCCCGTAGACCCGGCGCAGGAGCGGCAGGCGTTGCAGCAATTCCTCGAGAGCGATCCGGAATTTGCGAGGCTGCAGCGGGAGTCGCAGCATCGCTGGTGGCGGAAGCATGATGGCCCGTTACTTCGTGGCCTGGGCTTCACCGAGCTGCAAATCGATCAGGCGCTGCAACTGCTCGACCGCGGCCGCGAGCGCGTGAAGGTCGAGAAGGCGGCTGGAGGACAGCCCAGCCCGACTGCGCACCTCACGGAGTTTCGCGCCATGTTTGGCGACGCGGCGGCGGATCGATATGTGGAATACGGCAAGGTGCGATGGTCTTCACCGGAGCCCGATATCCGCAGCCTCGCGGCGAACCTCTATTACACGAATGAGCCCTTCACGCCGGATCAGGTGCTTCAGTTGAGGGAAATTCTCCGCACTGCAAGAAGGACCGACGCCGTCGCGAAAGAGCTCAGGACCATCGCGCGGTATGACTGGGATCAGATCATCCGGCAGGCGGAGCCGATTCTTTCCCCGCGTCAGTTGCAAGGCCTGCGCGCCCAAGCGGCCAGCGGGCGCCTCACGGTGATGCGAGCCGAAGCGGAAAAACTGGTGAGCACCACACCTCAAGAATGAAAATCATCGGAGCACTCGCCCTGCTTGTCGTGCTGGCAGTCGTCACGGGGTTCACGGTCGATGTCACGTCGCAGGCGAATCAGAATCTCGAAAGCGTTCGGGCGCTCGCCGCCCAGCGCACCCAGCTCGCATCATTGACTAGCCGGCTGGAAGCTCGGAGCCGCGCCGCGAAAAGCGCGCTTGCCAACTTGGAGGAAAAAGAAGCACGCGCAGCGGTTGGAGCCCAAGACGGTAGTGCTAATGGTCCCTCATCGGAGTCGCCGGCTCAGCCGCGCCCGCCAATGCGACGTCCCAGCCAGGACGCAATCAACGCAATCATCGGACGCGATCCGAAGAAATCCGGAGAGTGGGTGCGGGCATTGCGCGAGTCCTTCGATCTCCAGAACGCCAGCATCGTTGAGGCTCTTGGACTTTCCGCCGAGCAAATCGCGAAACTCCAAGCTAGGGCCGCTGGGATGCAGGAACGGACCATGGACGTGATGGGTGCCCTGGCAATTCAGGGCCTCGACCCGGACGGAAACGAAGCCAAGGCCCTGCGCCGTCAACTTCAACCCGGTGCATCGTGGTCTGAGATCCTCGGCGAAAAGTACCCGCTCTGGCTCGAGTACATGGGCCGGCGCTTGATCGTAAGCGCTATCGTTGATGACCTGGCCGGCTTCGCGATTTATTCAGGTGATCCGGTGACTTCGGCCCAAGTCGAACAAGCTGCGCAAGTCCTGGCCGCCAACAGCACTGGCCGGGTTCCCGACACGCGCTTCGCAGGCCTTGGGGTTGCAGTCGTTGATCCCGCGACCATCAACTGGGCTGCCGCGCGTTCGCAGTTGGGGGGCATCCTTTCCCCAACGCAAATTGCCACACTCGGCGATGGCATCGAATATAGTCAGAAGCAGCGCGAGGCGAACGCTCGCGAAGCCCAGCTCACCGCCGAATTCAAGCGCCGGCGGGGAGGCCGATGATTGGTTTGCGAGGCGTCGCGGGTCACGGTGACTCGATCGTGGCGACTGCAGATTAGCCCGCGAGACGCGAACAGCGGGACAGCGGGCGAGGGCTCGCCGGAATAGCCTGGCCGCTGGATTTTCGAATCGTCAGGAAATCCTGTTCGGTTCTTTCGGACAGGTGGTATGAGTAGATGACCACCATGAACGACGATGCGGAACTATTGCGCCGTTATGCGGCGAGCCGGTCGGAGGAGGCGTTCGCCGCCGTCGTGCAGCGGCACATTGGTCTCGTTTATCAGTCGGCGTTGCGGCGCTGCCACGGGGATGCGCACTGCGCGGAGGACGTCACCCAGCAGGTGTTCACGGCCGTCGCGCGAGATGCGGCGACCCTGGCGGAGCACCCGCTGCTCGCGGGCTGGCTGCATATTGCGACCCGTAATTTTTCGTCCAAAGCCATGCGCGCCGAGGCCGCCCGCCGCCTGCGCGAGGAGGCCGCCCACTTCATGAACGAGGCGCAAAATCCCGAAACACCCGGCGCCGACTGGGCGCGGCTGAGACCCGTGCTCGACGCAGCGATCGACGAACTGGGCGACCGGGAGCGCGAGGCCGTGTTGCTGCGTTTCTTCGAAAACCGGCCGTTCGCCGAGATCGGTGCGGCGCTGCGGGTGACGGAAGACGCGGCGCGCATGCGCGTCGACCGCGCGCTCGACAAGTTGCACGCCGCGCTCGCGCGACGTGGCGTGACTTCGACGGCCGCAGCGTTGTCGGTGGTGCTGGCGAATCACGTCGGCGTCGCGGCTCCCGCGGGCTTGGCGGCGAGCGTCACCGGCGCGGCGATGGCCTCGACCGAAGGAGCGGCAGTGACGGCATTGGGCCTCCTCCAATTTATGAGCACCACCAAATTTGGAGCGAATGCCGTGGCGCTCCTCACGTTTCTTGCCGTCGGCACGACAGGTTATCAACTCCACGCGCAGCGCGAAGCCGAGAGGGCGCTCGCCGCTGATCGCGAGGCTTACGGCGCACGCGTCGCGGCGCTGCGCGACTGGGAACAACGCGTGCAGACCGAAGAACAAACCGCCGCGCAGCTCAAAAAGAATTTCGATGAAGCGCGCGCAACGCGCAACCTCACAGGCGCAGCGACCGCGAAACCCGCGGCAGATTACGATCCGGTTGCGGCTGGAAACGAATACATGCGACGTCACCCGGAAACCCGGCAGGCGAAGGAAGATGCGGTTCGGGGCGAAAACCGGTTTCTCTACGATCCCGTTTTTCGGTCACTGGGATTGTCCGACGCGCAAGTTGACGAAATCCTGAAGCTGCAGGAATGGCATTATTACGGCACAACAAAAGATGGAAAACTCATCATCCAGGCGTCCGAGTTCGCCTTGCCCAAGGCGGAGCGCGAGAGCCGGATTCGCGCCATCCTGGGCGAGGAGGGCTATGCGCAATACGCTGCGGCCAAACTCGCGATTCCGGGGATCTATCTCACGACGAAGCTGGCCATCGCGCTGGCCTTCTCGGATACCCCACTGACACCACCGCAGGCGGAGCAGATGATCCAGTTGGCCAACGCCAACAAGCCGGAGCGGGGTCCGGTGAATTGGGAGGTCGTGATTGCAGAATCCGCCAAGTTCCTTTCGCCGGAGCAACTGGCGACGCTGCGTTGGGTGCGTGCCACGGAAAGGGTGCCGTCGGCAAACCAGCAAACCTCCGCAAAATAAATTCACCGCCATGAAGCGAACTCTTATCCTTATTGCCGGCGTAGTGTTCGCCAGCGCCCTTGGGCTGGCTTGGGTCGCGTCGCGCTCGATTCGCGAGTCCGAGGTGGCGCGCGCGGAGATCGCAAAAAAACGCCTCCGCGTTGAAACCGAACTGCAGGCTGCGAAAGCCCGGCTCACGGCAGCGAAGCAAACCGAAGCGGACTTGCGAAGTGCGCTGGCCGAGTTCGAGCGGGCCAACGCGCCGAAAGCGGCCAAGGCTCAGGACGTTTCACCGAAACCCATGGCGGAGGATCTCGCGCAGTTCGTGAAATGGGTGGAGGCGCGCCATGCGCGACGGCTCGAGGAGAACAAGGAGACGGCAACGTATTCGAGGTTCTACGCCTACACCCGGCTCGCTGCGGCGATGATGAACGCAACGTTTTTCAAAGCCCAGGGCCTCTCGCCAGCCCAAGTCGAGAAGTTTCTAGACCTCCAAATCAAGCGCGAGGCTGACAAGCGTGATCTGCAGGCGCTGATCGACGAGGGCCTGGTCGCTCAGGGCGACCCGGTCATCGCGCAGTTCAAGCAGCAGAAGCTGGCGGAATATGAGGTCTCGATGCGCGACTTGCTGGGGGGAGACGCGGCCATGAAGGAGCTGACGGAATACGAGCGCACCGCATGGCAGGCGCGCTATATCCTGGGCGGCATCGCCGGCACGGCGGCCGTGGCCGGAGCGCCCTTTACGAACACGCAACTGGAGCAACTGGTGACGATCGTCGCGAACGCCAGTCCGAACTACCAACGCGGCAAGTGGGTTGATGACGGCGACATCGACTGGAATGTCGTGGACGCGCAGGCAAGGGCGGTGCTCACCGATGCACAATTCACCGTTTTCACGAAGTATAATGGTCCCGACTTTATGGGGAGCCGGGGTAGAAGTGTGAGGAACGTTGCCTGGGCGAAGGCCGAGGCCAAAGACAAAGCGGCACAGACTCCGGCCACGCCACCGGGCAAGTGATCGTCGCGCTACCCCACCGCGAATATTCCCACTGGCCTCGTTGCCGTCCTTCACTTGGACAGAGACTGGCTCAGGGGGTCAGCTTTCGGAAAGTGATTTCGGGCCCTCGCCGCGACTGATTCCACTCCGGAGCGGTTCGGAAAAGCAAAGCCCGCGTTGCGACCGTCGTCCACCGGATCGGATTGAAATATCACTTTCCGAAACCTGACCCGTTCCACTCGCGTTTGCCTTGCAGCGCCTCCGTCACGGCGCACGCGAACGTGTTGCCCGGCGCAGGGTCGTCCGCCGGCCCCCACAATTCCAGGCAGACCTCTTTTGGATCGGGGGGGTTATTTTTTGCGTTCGGTTTCACGCCGATCGGGTAGTCATCAGGCAAGACCGATGCCTGACGAAATCCAGTTGCTTCGCCGGTATGCCGAGAACCGTGACGAGAAAGCGTTCGCGGCGCTCGTTGAGCAAACGCTGCCGCTCGTCTACCCGGCAGCGCTGCGGCAACTCGATGGCGCGGCGCATCGCGCGCAGGATGTCACGCAAACGGTGTTTGTGGAGCTGGCGCGCCAGGCACAGCGGCTTGCGTCTCGTACCGAGATCATCGGCTGGCTCTACACCAGCACGCATCACGTGGCGGCCAAGGTGAAGCGCTCAGAGGCGCGCCGGCAGCGTCGCGAGGAGGAGGCG